>ENA-UOOK01002919-UOOK01002919.1-fermentation-metagenome-genome-assembly--contig:-NODE-2919-length-20202-cov-3.572145_pt1 | contig 20202 bp, 16 predicted proteins | sample MGYA00245777_ERZ724023 | MGnify/ENA primary metagenome ERZ724023 (study PRJEB28704, sample SAMN03018312) | fermentation metagenome | biome: anthropogenic terrestrial biome; feature: soil; material...
CCGTCCCTGCCGGAGCTGACGGAGGGGCAGAAGGTTACGGCGGTTGGGGCCAAAGTTCAGAAGAAGAAAACGACACCACCCAAGCCCTATACGGAAGCTTCCCTACTTTCCGCCATGGAACACGCGGGGCGGTTTGTGGAGGATGAGGAACTGAAGGAGCACCTCAGGGACAGCGGCTTGGGTACGCCGGCCACCCGGGCGGCAATCATAGAACGGCTGCTGGCGGTGGGATATGTTACCAGGAAGGGAAAGACGCTCTCAAGGGCATCAATCTACTCGAAATCGTGCCGGATGCCCTCAAGTCTCCGGAAACCACGGGGAAATGGGAAAGAGCCCTGGGCAGGATCGCTAAGGGCGCCATGCCCCCCGACCGGTTCATGGGCAGCATCACCCGGTATGTGGAATATATCGTGCGGGAAGCCGCCGCCCACAAAAGCAATGTCGTGTTTCCGCAGGAGCCGTACCGGGGGAAGAAAAAAAGGCATTCGGGCAGTTATCCGAAAAACTGTTCGACCGGTCATTCCAGGCAGTATGCCAATCGATATGAAAAGAAGTCCGGAAGTTCCCGGAGTTCCTCTGAAAAATCCGATGGGACGAACCGTCATTAACATAAAATATATTCATATAAAAAAGGAGTAGGTCGATCGTGACAGAAACGCCGTTAAGAACAACCATAAAGCAAATTTTCAGGCAGCCGCAGGATTACTATGGCAAAAAGGTCTTCCTTTCCGGCTGGATCCGAAGCAACCGGGATTCCAAGTCGTTCGGGTTCATCGAGCTCAATGACGGATCCTTCTTCAAAAATCTCCAGATCGTATATACGGAGGAAAACCTGGACAACTTTAAGGAAGTGGTCAAACTGGGCATTGGGTCCGCTGTACTGGCGGAGGGCATTGTGGTGGAGACCCCTAACGCAAAACAGCCTTTTGAGGTGAAAGCGGAGAGTGTCCGGGTGGAAGGCCTTTGCCCGCCGGAGTATCCCCTGCAGAAGAAGCGGCACAGCTTTGAATTCTTACGAACCATTTCCCATTTGCGAGCCAGGACAAATACCTTTTCCGCCGTTTTCCGGGTCCGTTCCCTTCTGGCGTTTGCGATCCACAAGTTTTTTCAGGAGAGGGGATTTGTCTATGTCCATACGCCGATCATCACCGGCAGTGACTGCGAAGGCGCCGGGGAAATGTTTCGGGTGACCACTCTGGATCTGAACCATATTCCGAAGACGGACGAAGGGAAAATCGACTATTCCAATGACTTCTTCGGCAGGGAAACCAATCTGACCGTAAGCGGCCAGCTTTCCGCCGAGGCTTATGCCATGGCGTTCCGCAACGTCTATACCTTCGGCCCCACCTTCCGCGCGGAAAACTCCAATACGGCAAGGCATGCGGCGGAGTTCTGGATGATCGAGCCGGAAATCGCCTTTGCGGACCTGAAGGATGATATGGCGCTTGCCGAGGACATGATCAAATACATTTTCCGCTATGTCCTGGAAAATGCACCGGAGGAAATGGAGTTTTTCAACAATTTTATCGACAAGACCCTGTTGGACCGCCTGGACAACGTCATCCATTCGGAGTTCGGACATGTTACGTATACGGATGCCGTTGAGATCCTGAAAAAGAACAACGCCGCCTTTGATTATCCCGTCGAATGGGGTACCGACCTGCAGACCGAGCATGAGCGTTACCTGACGGAACAGGTTTTTCATAAGCCCGTATTTGTAACGGATTATCCCAGGGAGATCAAAGCCTTTTACATGCGCATGAATGACGACAATAAGACCGTCGCGGCCATGGATCTCCTGGTACCCGGCGTGGGCGAGATCATCGGCGGGAGCCAGAGGGAAGAGCGTCTGGACAGGCTGGATCAAAGGATTCGGGAGCTGGGAATGAAGGAAGAGGATTACTGGTGGTACCGGGACCTGAGAAAATTTGGGGGCACGCATCATGCCGGTTTCGGTTTGGGTTTTGAACGGGCAATTATGTATATGACGGGAATGGGCAACATCCGCGATGTCATTCCGTTCCCGAGGACGCCGAAGTCCGCCGAGTTTTAAAAAGCCGTTTCCGGCAACCGCATCAGGATGTCTTTCCTTGGCTGCGATAACCGGACCTTTTGCGATAAGGTTGCAGAATTCTGTACCAATCGCGATTTAACCTCATGCTTCACCGATTAAAGGAAATGGAAAAGCAGCCGGGATACCCGCGGGAAGCGGATATCCCGGCGAAAAGATGATTGCGTCATCGCGCACAAGGAGGTTTGGGGATGGCAATTTACAAAACAAAAGGAGTGTGCTCCAGCAAGATCGAGTTTGAAGTGATAAACGGCAAGCTGCATTCCGTCCATTTTCAGAACGGCTGTCACGGGAACCTGGAAGGAATCAGCCGTCTGGTGGAAGGTATGGATGTTCGGGATGTGATCCAAAAGTTCCGGGGAATCCGCTGCCAGGGCAACACCTCCTGTCCGGACCAGCTTGCCAGGGCTCTGGAAGAGTATATGCAGCAGGAAGATTGTTTGCGACGGGAGCAAAAGCAGACAGGTTGAAGTTGCCGTTGTTCCCGGATATACCGGGCCGAAGAAACCCGGAAATGGCTATCCTGCATGCCGGCATGTGATTAATAGCCTTGCTGCTCCATGCCTTTCTTTCCTTCTGTTTTTTTCCGGTTCTTGGGATACAGTTTTCTCTGAATGTTTCAATAGGGTATCGATAATATTATGATATGATATTTGTGGACGCAGGTTCCCTTCGCCTATGAGTAAATGTACAGCTTATTTATCGGTCTCAATACCCAAAAGTGTATCAATTGCCGTTCTCATTTCCGACTTTTCCCTATATTTTGTAAGCACCATCTTTTCGCGATCTGAAATATAGAATGGGAACGGAGCACTTTTTTCATCCTCTACCTGCAGCAATTCCTCAACGGTGATGGATAAGCCTCTGCATATGCGGATTACATTTTGAACAGAAGCTCTCCCGAGTCCTCTACTCAGCATCCCCAACAGGGTTGTATACGGTAACGATATTGATTCCGCAAAACTCTTCAGAGTGTGACCGGAGCCGGCAATCAGCATTCTAACATATTCTTCTTTCGTCAAATCGACACCTCCCTAATAGATTGTATCGTAACACATGGAATTTAAAAAAGCAATAGAAAAACACCGTATAAGGTATTTCTGCATTTAAAATAATAGTTGACATACACCTTAAAAGGTATTAAACTTAATTTACAAACACCGTATAAGGTTCTAAAGAGAGGTAGGAAAATGTACAAGCATATTGAAACCCAGATTATTGTATCAGGTATCAGCAAGAGAGAACTTGCTGAAAGACTTGGGATCAGCTACAATACTTTGAATCAAAAGCTGAATGGCAAAAGCAGTTTTACACTTAATGAAGCAACTGAGCTTAGACGTTTATTAAATACAGATGTACCAATTGAAACATTATTTGATAGCTTTTAACTGATGCTTCGATGGTTGCTTCGTAATCAATAAGGCACTAAATAAATCCATAATGATCAGGCATATAAAAATATGTATACTGCAGGCTTAGCGAAATAAAGGAGGGCAAAGGCTTATGATTCATCATGTACAACCATTGGAAAAGCGTTCAGGCAACATACATTATTTGCACAATCATTGGATGTTATATGCTATGTTGGCTCTACCGGTTATATTTTATTTTCTGTTTCATTATTTACCTATCCCTGGGATAGCTATTGCTTTTAAAGACTTTAATTTGTTTAAAGGCATTTGGGCCAGTGAATGGGTAGGATTACGTTATTTCAAACAAGCGTTTGGATTCAAATTATTCTGGGTGTCTGTCAGAAATACCATGGTACTGAATGTCATTGGACTGGTACTGGGTTTTCCTGCGCCGATACTATTGGCCTTGTTTTTGAATGAATTGAGAAACAAGAACTTTAAAAAGATTACCCAGACAGTGTTATACTTGCCGCACTTTATTTCATGGGTGATTGTCGGTGGTATGATGTATCAACTCTTCGCCTCATCGGGCTTTGTCAATACAGTAATCAAAGGACTGGGCGGACCGTCGGTACCATTCTTGTCGAGCAATGGTTGGTGGATATTTACATATTTTATTGTCGGGCAATGGAAGAATATTGGGTGGAATACCATTATTTATCTATCTGCCATGACTGGAATTGATTCTGAATTATACGAGGCGGCACGCGTAGATGGATGCTCGCGTTTCCGAATGATGTATTCCATTACTCTCCCTTGCATTATGGATACCGTGATGATAATGCTTATTCTGTCCATTGGCGGATTGGCAAGTATCGGTTTTGAGCAGCCGTATGTTATGCAAAACAGTGTAGTTATGGATGTGGCGGATGTAATCAGCACTTACGTTTATCGTGTAGGCCTTCAACAGGCTAAATTCAGTATCGGTTCAGCGGTCGGGCTTTCCCAATCGGTAATTAATTTCATTCTTGTCATCAGCGCAAATTCTATCAGCAAACGCCTGACTGACAAAGGTATTTGGTAAGGAGTGAATAGCATGAAGGAATTCAGGGGAGATCGTATTTTCAAGGCGATTACTGTAGTGACTGTAGTGATTGTGGCCACCTGTTGTCTTCTTCCGTTTTTATATATCATTGCAGTATCCTTCTCCAATAAGAATGCAGTACTGCGCAATGAAGTCCTGCTTTGGCCGGTTAACTTTGATTTGACGGCTTATCAATCTATATTCCGGAATCAGGCTCTTATGAACTCGATGTGGTTTACCATAATAATTACCATTATTTATACAGTGGTAAGCATCATCATGACTGTGTTATGTGCATACCCGTTATCGCGACCTACCCTGAAATTCAAATCGCCATTACTGCTGTATGTATTATTTACTATGTATTTCAGCGGTGGCATGATTCCTGTATATGTGAATATCAAGAATCTCGGCTTGCTTGACACCGCGTGGGCACTGATCTTGCCGGGTTGTCTCTCTACTTATAATATGATTCTTATGAAGAGCTTCTTTCAATCTATGCCTAAAGAGATTGAGGAATCCGCCAGCATTGATGGAGCAAACGATTTGATTATTCTGATTCGGATTGTTTTACCGCTTTCCAAGGCAATGCTTGCTACAATTGCCCTGTTTTATGCAGTAGGACGGTGGAATGGATTTATGGACTCGCTTTTATATGTTACCAATGAGCATATGTACACCATTCAAGTACGCCTTAGACAACTAATCCAGTCCAGTCAGGTTACCGAGTTCATGGAGGATATTCCGGAGAATAAAGAAAAGGTTGTTGCTGAAACGATTAAGGCGGCTTGCCTGGTATTCAGCATGATACCGGCTCCTTCTCCGAAATATGCGGATGGGCATTATTATGTGACGGAAAAGTTAGCTCTTATGCCTATTTATGCCCTGATTGAAAGCGATCGTGATCAGCAGGTAATCATACGACTGAATGTGGGACGTGTATGCGCATGGCTCAATGGCAAATTGGTCTTTGACAATCGTGATTTTTACAGTCGTAAGCATGAACGCACTTATGTTTTTGAGCATGCGGATAAACCAAATCATGAGACAGTAAGCTTACCGCTGAAGGCCGGTATGAATTCCTTACTGATATTGACCGGTCATGTCGGGAGGGGAACGGGTATCGGTATCAGCATGGAATTGGTGAATTGTGAAGCTCCAATCATTATGCATGTCCCAATTCGTATGGATTCAGGAATTCGGGAGGCAATTGCACACAGCAAAATGGAGACACATTTGATCGACGATTGCTATAGAACAGGGGAAATCCCAACTCTTCATGTGGGTGATTTTCCGGATGGCAAGTGCAAGGTTTCCATAAGTCTGAATCGCCCAGAGGAAGAATTGATGCGCTTTGATGATATTCATGGGAGTAATGAAATAAACTTTCCAGACACCCTGATGCCGGGATCGTATTCGGTAAAAGTGGAGTGGCGATTGGTCAATGGCATGCCAATAGACGACCTGGCACTCAATTTTGTCATTGTAGAGATCCTGAAACCGGATCCCGGATTTGAAAGGTTTAGCGCCAGAAGGCAAATTGCGCTGGAGCGTTTGGCGGAACAAGGCGACTTGCTCGCTTTATATCGTTTGGAGAGGTTTAATGAGATATCCGGTAAGAAAATCGCTGAAATGTGCAATAGGATTGAACGACGCGCGGATTGCGCAGATTTTGAATTGTTGCCGCTTCTATGGCTTGCGTGGGAGGATCGTGATGCGCAAAAGCTCGGAGTGGATTTGTTAGAAAAGATAAAAAAAGCTGCTCTGGGATTTCGATATTGGGTAGATGAGCCGGGAACATCATCCATGTTTTATTGTTCGGAAAATCACCGTATTGGTTTTCACGTCTGTGAATACCTGGCAGGATTATTATATCCAATTGATTTATTTACGAATTGCGGACAAAATGGTATGTATCATTCCCTGAAGGGACGTATGCATCTGATGGAATGGCTCAATCAACGTTGTCGAATGGGATTTGATGAGCCTCATTCCGATTCTTATTTGCCCGTTACGTTATCGGCCATTCTAGTGCTGAGAGAGGTGTTGCCGCGGGAGGAATACCCTCTTCGCAACATGGTGAATATCCTTCTTGATTTCATGAGCTTTCTGTTTGCTGTCAGCTCGTTTGATGGGATAATGGCAACGCCGCGAGGGCGCAGTTACAACATCCCGTTGCGAACAGGACTGCGCAGTAAAATAGGTGGTATTTTTTGGCTGTTATTTGGCAACGCAAACACAAATCGGGATCTGTTGCCGTCCGAACTGGCGTTCAGCTACTATGTGCCGCCCCGGGGAATCTGCGAATTGGCGTATGACCAGACTCCTTCGACCTTTACTTATAAGCAGGGCCTTATGCACTTTGACAAACATAACGCAGATTTTACGATACGGCGTACTCCGGATTATATGATCGGTGGTGTCAGGGATCACAACGTCGGTATGTGCGATATGCATTTTATTTCGGCGATGATTGTACTAAAGAATGATATAACCATCTTTTTTTCAGCGCCAAATAATGTGGCGGAAGGCAGTGGACTGCGTCCGGATTATTGGGCGGGGGAGGCTTTTCTGCCTCGCGTATTGATGGCAAAACGTACCCTTGCTGTTATCTGGCATAATGTAAAGGATACGGATATTTGGATGACACATTGCCATTTCAATGCACGAAAGTTTAATGAAGTCACATCAAGCGACGGATGGACGTTTGGACGCAGTGGGGATGGTTATGTAGGAATCTATTCAAGCAAGCCTCATTCCTTCCGTCAGGAAGGACCCTATGCCGGGCGAGAACTGATCAGTGATGGAAAGGAATCGGTTTGGATAGCCGAATGTGGCAGCCGCATGGAAGATGGAAGTTTTGCTGATTTTACGAAAAAGATTCTTACAGCACATTGCTGGCAAGACAATGCAGGCTTCCATTTTGATTCGCCTGGAAGCGGACTTATGGAATTTGGCCTTAGCGAAGGCTTTACGATTGATCGGAAAGAAGTGCCAATTTCTGAATATATGGTAGAAAGCTCATGGCTGCGTTCCCGTTATGGCAGTGGGAGGTTTGATTATACCTGCCCAAATTATCACATAACACAATGGTCTTATCCGGCCAGGGAATAGGAAAAACAGTATTTAAGGAAAGCGCCATGCAAAAGCTGTATAAAATAAGAAACTGATGGCTTTTGCATGGCGGTACTTTCATTACTTGCAGGGTAACGTAAACGTTATTCTGGTGCCCTTTCCGAATTCGCTTTCTATATGAATTCCGTGCTCCGGACCATAGTACAGGAGAATACGCTGATTTACGTTTCGCAGGCCGATGCCGTGATTGCCATCGGAGTCCGAGTCTGTATTGATCCGCGAGCGCAATTCTTCCAATTGCTCTTCCAGGATGCCGATCCCGTCATCGGCTACGGAAAACAGGATATCCTTTTTCTCTTGTGAAATATGGATATCGATATTGCCCTCCTGGGACGGCTTTTCCGATATTCCATGTAGAATCGCGTTTTCCACAAGGGGCTGCAGGAGGATCTTGAGGATTTTTTTGTCCGACAGGGAAGGGTCCACATCGTAATGGACATGAATACTGCCGTCAAAACGTATTTGCATGATTTCACAGTAGATCGCCACGTGCTCCAGTTCATCCTTAATTGGGATAAACTGCGCCCCTTTGCTCAGGATCAATCGGAAGTATCTGCCGAGCAATTGTGAAATATTTGAGATTTCATCCGCATGGACCGTCATAGCCATCCAGTTGATGGTATCCAGGCAGTTATAAAGAAAATGCGGATTGATCTGCTGTTGCAGGACGGAAAGATCAGCTTCCTTTTTCTGCCTGTTGATCCGGCCGTTTTCCCGGATATATTGCCGTATGGTATCCAGCATCCGGTTGATGTTCGTTTCGACGACCGTGATTTCGTCCTTATATTTTTCGGTCAGGTGATCCTCTCTCCGGATATCAATATTCTGTAAAAACGCAACGATGCGAACGATCCGGTTGGACAGGCTTCTGGAAAGCAGGCTGGACAAAGCGAAAGCGAGGAAGAAGGATATGATACAGAGGAAAACGATGTCGACGGTGACGGAAGCAAAGTTGTTGTTGAAATAGGAAAGCGGGAAGGAACTTATAATATACCAATTGTTGGTGAGCTGCCTGGAGGAGATCATGTTATCCTCCTTCCGGGTAACGGAAGATTCTTCATGGGAGATCCCATGAAACGTTTCCAGCAAGGTATGCGAATTATTATCGGGATCGGCTTTCAACACAACCTCCCGATCCGTATCGTCGATCAGAGTGATAGCCCCTTTCGTGTAGGAGGTCAGACTGCCGAAGATATCCAATACGCTTTCGGCATTCAGCACGATTTCGATGACCCCCAATTTCTCCATGGAATAACGGTAGTCGATCACATCCCTTATGCAGGATACGGATAAGGACTCCGGGTCATACACCCATATGGGAGCGCCTTTCGCAAAATCGATCCGGTTATAGTATTCTTTACCGGTAATCGCAGATAAAGGGAAAAAATTGTTGTTTTCCCGCGTATAGATGGCATTTGAATGAAAGTAGATTTTAACCTTTGCGATATTCTTGTTGGTATTGGCATTGCATATCTTCATCAAAAGAGTATAATCGTCAATCTGTTCTCCGAGGGGATATCCGTTATCCGCTTTCTGTAATATTTTCAGCAAACTTTCATTGGAGCTGTAAAACCTGCTGATTTCCTCTATGCCGGTTAACATATTATCCATGTTGATCTGCGTTTGTTCCATCAATTGTACAAACTGTCTGGACGCGTTGTTTTTGATGATCTCCACGGAACGATAATAGTAAAAGCTGCTGACGAAGACGACAATGGTCAGGATCACGGCGATGAAATTTATGATCATTTTCTTTTTCAGATTCAGCCTGCTGTATAGGACCTTTATCCTGTTGAATAAATCGGATACCCTTTTTCCTTTTGCTTTCACATGGTTTGTTCTTTCCATATATGATCTCCCGTTATTCGCCGATCGGTCTGGATTTTTCCTTGTACTGTGACGGAGCATAGCCGGTCAATTGCTGAAAAATTTTGCGGAAATACTTCACATCCTTATACCCGACCATGGTTGCGACCTGATAAATGGGATAGTCGCTTGCCGCAAGCAGCTCTTTTGCCTTTTCTATCCGGATTTCCGTCAGGTATTCATGGATGGTTTTGCTCGTTTTTTTCTTGAAAATACTGCAGATATATGCCGGTGTGAGAAAAAGCTCATTGGATATGGATTGGATCGTAATATCCTCTTTGAAATCCCTCGCGATGATCGACATGATTCCGGACACATATTTATCATTCTGATCCATGCTGGTTTCGGTGCGGATCTGTTCCACGTGTTCCGGCAGGTTCATCAAGAAGGCCTCGATGTCCCCGACGGATTTGCATTGATAGATCAGATTCTTATAGTGAACCAGAAAATCCCAGAAGGGAAAATTCAGTTCGGTGGATATGGAATACAGGACCCGGGACACCACGAGATAGCAAACACCGTAGGAATACTCGATGTCCAGCGGGTCGCTCCGCTTCACCGGATCCATGATTGCCTTTACGGCCCGGGACAAGCCCGCTTTATCATGATGCAGGATACTTTCGCAGAAAGTCTGGATCGTATTTTTCTCCACAGACAGACTCGGGTCACTGGCAGAGATATCCCTGCTGTAATAGACTTTATTTTTGCCGCTGTAGAACTGCCGGGTCAATGCCAGCTTCGCATACTGATAGGATTCCCGTATCTCAAACACACTATCGATGCAGGTACCTACTCCGACAATGCAGTCGACCGGGAAACGATCCGATATTTGATCTCTGATTTTTTCAAACAAAAGGTCGTCGATCCTTTCCGCATCTCCCAGAGGAATCACGGCAATGATTAATTTTGTGTTTTTCGCGAAGACATAACCCTGATATTTCGCCGGAATGCTTTGGCTTACCAAATATTCGATGCCGGTGGCGATCGAATAATCGTCCAGCCGGCTGCCTGCTTCTTCCAACCTGCCGACGGAAAAGATCGCTGCCAGAAAAGAGCCCTGTTCTGTAAACGGAAAATCACAGATAGGGAAAAGAGGTTGGATTTCCCGGATCGGGGTATCCGAAAAGATCAGACGATCGAAAAATTCCTTTCGGTACAGGGCAATGCTTTTCTTCATGATGCTCTGAAGTTCCAGCATGGTCGACTTTTCCCTGTTTTCTTTCTCGCACAGCCGGATCGCTTCCTCCACGGTATGGACCAATTCCTCCTTGTTGATCGGTTTCAGGATATAGTTCAATACATGGTCCCGAAAAGCGGACTTTAAGAAATCCAGATCCGAGTACCCGGAAATAAATATGATTTTTGTCCGGTCCGATATCATTCTGATTTTCTTGGATAGCTCGATCCCGGTCATAAAGGGCATTTTCACATCCGTTATCACAATATCCGGATGCTCTTGGTTGTAAATCTCCAGAGCTTCCAGACCGTTTTTCGCTTCCAGGACGCAATCCACATTCATACTTTCCCAGGGTATGACATTCTTTATACCGGACCGGATTACCTTTTCATCATCCGCAACGAGTATTTTATACACTATGATCACCACTTCATTTTGATACCGGCAAAACCGTTGTTCTTATGCAAATATTCCTAAATTCTACCGGTATGGTAAGTCAAAACTATACAAATGTCCCTCTTTGACTATATATTTGTCACCTTACCGTTTCGCGGCCGGGGAGTATAATTATATCTGACAGTAAGAGGACAATATATAATCTATCACGGTTTTACGGGAATGGCAAGCAGGGCCGATATGGCAGCCACGGTAAATGGCTGGTAAAACAAGATGAGTCGCCGCTGATTCGCGGCTCAAGGCTTCGGCGGATTAGTTTTTTAAAGCGGAATCATTCATGTACTTCAGGGGGCTTGTGTCAATATGTTAAGTAAAACAAAGGCAAAGGGAGCGACCGGCAGACGCAGCATATATTCCGATTTGCGAATGGATTATGACCTGTATCTGATGCTGCTGGTTCCTTTCCTGTTCCTCATCGTATTCAAATATATCCCCATGGGCGGACAGCTGATGGCGTTTCAGGAATATGACATCTTTGAGGGCTTTTTCAACAGCCCGTTTGTCGGACTGGCCAATTTCCAGAAACTATTTGAAACGGATGAATTTTTCATGGTATTGCGGAATACGCTACTGATCAGCGTATACAAGATCCTGTTCTATTTTCCGATCCCGATTCTCATGGCGATCCTGCTGAATGAAGTGATCCACAGCGTCTATAAAAGAACGGTGCAAACGATCATCTACCTGCCCCATTTTCTGTCATGGGTTGTCGTATCCGGGCTTGTATTTGATCTGCTCTCTACAAATGGCACGATCAATCGGATCCTTGTTCAGCTGGGTGGGAAGCATGTCAATTTTCTGATGACTCCTTCTTATTTTCGGTCCATTATCGTGCTGAGCGCCATATGGAAGGAAGTTGGGTATGGTTCCATAGTATTTTTGGCGGCGATGAATGCGATAGATCCTACATTGTATGAAGCCGCTGTTATTGACGGAGCCAGCAGACTGCGGCAGATCTGGCATATCACGATACCGGGCATTTCCTCCATGATCGTCGTCATGCTGCTGCTCCGCATCGGTACCATTATGGATGCGAACTCCGAGCAGATCCTGGCTTTGTATAATCCGACGGTTTATGAAACAGGGGATGTGCTGGGCACTTACATCTATCGGATGGGTCTCAGCAATATGCAATACAGCTTTGCCGCCGCAGCCGGCATATTCAATTCCCTGGTGTCGTTTACTTTGGTCGTGATCGGCAATTTCTTCAGCAGAAAAATTGCCCACAGAAGCTTGTGGTAAAGGAGAGGAAATCCATGAAAATCAACCTGCTATACTCCAAAAGGGAGCGGAGCCTGCTGGTTCTCGTTTATGTTATACTGTTTCTTTGGGCAGCGGTGACCCTGTATCCCCCGCTGAACATACTGGCAAAGGCTTTCAGCGGATATGAAGCCAATGTAGCCGGAAGGGTGACCCTCCTGCCCATCGATTTTCAGGTATCCACGTTTCGAAAAGTTGTCGGAAGCAAGGATTTCCTGAATTCCTTTATGATTTCGGTTGAAATCACGGTTATGGGCACAATCGTTTCCGTATTGGTTTCCTCCATGGCAGCCTATGCCCTTTCCCGGAAAAGACTGCACGGAAGGACGAAGTTTACTGTTTTGTTTGTCTTTACCATGATGTTCGGCGGAGGACTGATCCCGAATTATATCCTGATCAAGGGACTGGGACTTCTCAATACCCGAATGGCCCTGTTCCTGCCCAACGCCATCAGCGTATACAATATGCTGATCCTGAAAAGCTCGTTTGAATCCATTCCTCCTTCCCTGGAGGAATCCGCCAAAATCGACGGCGCTAAAAATATCGATATCTTTTTCCGGATCATGCTTCCCGTCTCCATTCCCACTATCGCCGCGGTATCCCTGTTTCTGGCGGTTGGTTACTGGAACGAGTACTGGAGTGCTTTGATGTATATTACGAAAGACGAGCTGAAGCCGCTGCAGTTGTATTTGTATGATGTGATCAGCTATTATACGTCGGATTCCCTGAACAGAGCCGACACTGCAATGCTGGCAACGGATTCTCCGGAAGGGATCAAAGCGGTTACGATCGTGGCAGCCACTTTACCCATCATCCTGGTTTATCCCTTTATTCAGAAGTTTTTTGTGAAGGGTGTGATGATCGGTTCCGTGAAGGAATGATTTTGACTCATTTCCTGCCGGACAGTTGTCAATAACCGGGTATTGCCCGATCATTGATAAAAAATATATAGAAAGAAAAAAAGGAGAAGGGAAAAATGTTAAAAAAATCACTTAGTGCTATTTTGGTGCTTCTGATACTGTTAAGCAGCTTAGCAGGGTGCAAGGGCAAAGAGGAAGCGAACACAGGGCAGGAGGAACCGTCCAAGACGGAAGAAAATGAGCAGGCATCCAATAATCCGTCAGATACCCCGGCTACAGACGGTTCCGATGCGAAAACTGAAGTTGACAAGGGTAAACCGATTCGGATCCTCAGAGGGTATGTCAGTTTCGATATTGAAAGTGACAACAGTCTGAAGGTACTGGAAGAAGGTACGGGCTTTCAGCTGGAATTCGATACTCTTCCGGAAAAAAACGGTCTGGACAAACTGAATATGATCTTTGCCAGCGGTCAGGTGGATTATGACTATATTATGCTGGGTGGATCCGATGACGATAAAAGCGTTTATTCCACCTATGCCAAGAAAGGGCTGCTGGCCGACCTTACGGATTTGATTCCGGAATATCCGAATCTGTCCAAAGTCGATCCCCTGGCATTTGATAGTGTAAAAGTAAACGGAAGAGTATATGCGATCGGAAGTACAGGATTACCGATTTCCAAAACGACTAATTTCATCCGGATGGATTGGCTGGAGAAGGCTGGCATGAACGTGCCTGCTACCAGAGAGGAATTGTATGCCGTACTGAAAGCTTTCAAGGAAAAGGATCCCGGGAGCAACAGCACCGAAAACATACCCTTTACCTGTGGCGCCGGCGCGACGAGTACCGGGATATCATCTACCTTCGGAATCTTATATGATTATGAAGATAGAGACGGGAAAATTGTAAATACCTGCTTATTGCCGGAATATAAGGATTACCTGGCTTTCATGAACAAATTGTATAAGGAAGGTATTCTGGATAATGATATGCCCATCAATACCGGTACTACCATTACCAGCAAGATCACATCCGGTAAAGTCGGATACTATAACGGTTGGGTGGACGACGCGAAGGATCTTCTTATTGCGAAGCGGAGTGAAGGGAAGGACGGAGTGTATTTTGAAGCAATTCCGCCGTTTAAGGATGAAGAAGGCAGGCAAAGGACAAAAACAGACAAAGGACTCTATGGGATTGGTATGATTCCGAAATCCAGCGACAATGTGGCAGGCGTATTGGCATATGTGGATGCTTATCTGGAACCGGAAGCGTTTGAAAAGATGATTCATGGGGAGGAAGGTGTCGACTATACGATTCAGGACGGCAAGAAAGTGCCAACCGATAAATTTAATGAAAACAGGGGGAACCTGTCTGCAATATTCCCCATTCAGGATGGAGATGCCTATTATCCGTTATGGCTGCTGCGCACAAGGAAGGTGCCGGAATATACTATCATTTTTGAGGGAGTGGACAAAGTCAGCAAGGGAGTTCAGGAAATGAGCGTTCTGGCCTTTGCACCGGCCTTTGATTCGATTTCCAGCGACATCAAGATCGTCAGCGAATATGCCAGCCAGGAGGCGACAAAGTTCATTGCGGGAGCCAGAAGCCTGGACGAATTTGATACTTTCGTGGAAGAGATGAAATCGAAAGGCGTCGATAAGATTCTGGAAGAGTACAATAAATGGTATACCAGTAAGTAATCCCGACAGGGATGAGGCCGGAAGCCGGAAAAGCGGAAAATATGCCTTTTCAACTTCCGGCTTTTATTATAGGATAATGGAAAGGGCAGGAAGGGTATGAGGATAGGTAATTAAAACGGCAATACGCCAAAGATTCGATATCCGATTTCGCCTAACAATGCAGAAATACAGCAAATAGACGATACGACAATGGAAAAACAAGCGAAGAGGGGGATTTGTATGCATATTCTGAGCGGAAAGCAATACGATGTGATCGTCTGCGGCTGCGGGAGCGCCGGATTTTGTGCAGCTATACAGGCGGCCAGGGCGGGGATGAAAACCGCCGTAGTGGAGAAGTACGGAATGCCGGGCGGCACCCTGACGGTCATGGGGAATAACTCCATAGACCAATTCAACAATCCTTTCCGAACCTCCAAAAAAATGATCATTCAGGGGATTGGCTGGGAGTTTGTACAGAGATTGGCTCGTATGGGGTACGCCGTAATACCGGATATGAATGCAGAGTACAGGGTGCATTGGCAATATGGCGTGAAGGTGAATCCGGTTGCGGCCGCTAAACTGATGGATGATTATTTTGTGGAACAAAACATCGATGTATATTACAATCAACCGGCGGTTTCGGTGGAAGCGGGATCGGATGGGAACGGGACGCATGTGGACAGTGTGATCCTTGCGACGAAAAGCGGCTTGACCCGACTAACCGCTTCCGCATTTATCGATTGCACGGGAGACGGGGATCTGTGCGTTTGGGCCGGGGCAGATTACGAATGCGGCGGGGAAGGGCTGGGAGAGCTTCAGCCGGGCACTCTCCGGCTCTATTTGAAAAAGACGGAGGATGTGGATTTATCGGAACCGGAACAGGAAAGAGCAAAGGTCGCCATCGCGGAAGCGATTGCGGAGAAGAGGCTCTTTCCGGGTGATTTGTTTTGCAGGGAAGTAATTCCCTTACTGAAGAGCATGGGAGACAATATCAACCATATCCCGGGATTCAATTCGGCGGACAGCGACAGCAAGACCTTCGGTGAGATGGAGGGCAGGCGCAGCGCTTTGCGGCTGATGGACGTCCTGAAGAAAGCGGGGATCCCCGCTGAGATCATAAGCTGCGCCCCGGAGGTTGCGCCAAGGGAGAGCCGGCGGATTCTGTGCGACGGCTATATCACCTGTGACGATTACATCAATTGCAGACTTTTTCCGGATTCCATCTGTTATTCTTTTTGGTTCATAGATCTGCATCGGCCCGGAAGCGAGGGGAATCATATCGTCTATCTGAAGGACGGCCGGACACCGTCGATTCCCTTATCGGTAATGATCCCCAGGGGATTGACGAATGTCTTTGTCGCGGGACGTTGTATTTCCGGAGACCGGTTGGCCAATTCCGCGATTCGAGTCAAGGCTTCCTGCATGGCGATGGGGCAGGCGGCCGGCGCGGCCGCCGCAGTAGCCGTTCGCAGCAACCATGGGGAAAGCCGCAGGATTGATTTGACGGAGGTGAAGAAACTTTTGGCGGAAAACGATGCCGTCGTCCCCGGATATATCGAGCCGAAGGAATTCGGAGAGGACGAATAGAGTCCATCCGCCTTCCTACAGTATGACAGAACCGCCTTTTTTAAGGGTATCCCGCAAGTATCTTGTATCAATATTCCATGTTTCCTTTTCCGCGGAAATGGAAAGATAAGCCGCGACGCCGGCAGCTTCCCCTATCTGGTTCAGATTCACCATAACCCGTACCGCTCCGAAGGCGTCCCTGTCGGCGTCAAGCATTCTGCCCGCTATAATCAGATTGGCAAACTTTCGTTGTACCAGCGTTCGAAAGGGCACCTGGTAATATTCCGCGTGTTTGTTGTCCGTTCTCCACATACGCTGTATGGGAGGTGCGGTCCTGTCCGTAAAGATTTGTTCTTTTCCGTCGAGGGATCGAAAAGTGATTCCCGCATCGTCTGCATGATGAATATCGACCCGATAGGTTCCATTCGCTATGGCATCCTCATATCGGACCCCGTAGAGGAGATCCTGCTGATTTAATTTGTATCCGCCGGCAAAATGTCTGGTCTCCCGGATGCCGATATGAGAGCATGTCGCAGCTATGTGGAGGTCTTTGCCCTTTTGCGGAGCATATTTCCTCAGCACCCGGATGACCGCATTGATTTGCTTCCTTCCCTCGATTTCCGCATAGGTCAGATCCTCCGCATCTGAGCAATCCACGCCGAAAACATGGGTATCCGCCCGAAATGACAGATTCGGAATATGTGGGATCGGTCCGCCCCATCCCCAATCTTCAGGCAAACCGAATTCACTCCCGTGTTCCTGCAATAATTTTGAGACGTTTACATCTGACAGGCCGCCTATCAGTTTGAAAGTCGGAGTCGGTGGCTGCATGGAATCATAGGAATAATGATCCAGACCCAAATCATAAGCCAGGTCTCCATCTCCGGAAGCATCCACGAAAAACCTGGCCAGGATTGCCTGCCTGCCGTTCTTGTTTTCGATGATAACGCCCAGGAGCTTACCGTCTTTTACATATGGAGCGCAATACATCTTAACAATCTCTTATCTCTTAACAGTCTTGCTGCTCCATTCTGTATCGTAACTCCCTTATCCGTCGATAGTAAGTCGAGCGGGAAGAAATATTCAGTTCTTGCATGGCTTCCTTGACCGTGATGCGGCCCATCCGCACCTGGTCATAGGCAGAGCGAAGCGCTATTTCGTCGACAGCCAGTTTTTTGCGGCCCTTGTACATGCCCTGTTGCTTTGCCAAGGCAATGCCTTCCCTTTGTTTTTCCTTCCGGTTTTTGAGATACAGTTCCCGCTGCGCCGTGAGAACAGGCAGAAGAACAGGAATATCCGCCGCTTGGATCGTCATTCCGTCTGCCGCGCATTCTATCCCGACACCGATCCCAAGCAGCTTCGCAAGAATTTCTGTCAAGCCGTCAGAAGAAGGGGATAAACACTGCAAATTTGCTGTTACGACCGTATCTCCGTACTGAAGAATTTCAAGCAGCTTTTTCTCATCGTCAAAAACGAGCGGATCCACATTCAGGAAACTTTCATTTATACTTATACTGTCTTTTTTATGGCTGTAGCCAACGCGCAATGGCGTGTCGCGCCAACGCTCCACGATAAGGTTATCATTGCCGGAACGCAATGGCGTGCGGATCAACCATTCCAGCCGGTCGTAGTAGTCGAGCCCCACCGATTCCATCAGTTCCCACATATCTTCACGCTGTGGGGACGGCGTACGTTCCGTCATGAATACGGGGGTATAGTTGGCACGATAATAATGCTCCAGCCGAAGTTCCATCTTGATGCCGGGAATGCCACCGAATACCTTGGTCGAAACTCCGTCTATGACATTCCAGAAAGGTGTGATGATATATTGATAACTCTCGTCTTCAAATTGCTGATATTCAATCCGGCCTACGCTGTACTTTTCCCCATATGGGCCGACAGCCTTGATAGCACCGGCATTGCGGTAAGTCATTACACCTTTCAGCGGTGTGGTATATTCATTTCTCGGGATCCAATCGGTTTGTACTGCAGGATTCCTCATTGCCGGCTAGCTCCTCTCTTCATTTTTATCGCATTCATAATGTTAATGTGTCAAAGGCATGCTTCAGTATTTTTTCATACCTGGCGGCCAGTATACGCCGATAGAATTCCCTGCGTTTTTCGGATATAAACGGCGTCTCATCGATTAAAACATTAATCTTTTGCCAATCTATCCTCCCCATGATCCGCTCCAGAGCTCGGTTGCATTCCTCAAACTGCAGGCTGTTGATAACCTCAAAATAGGAGCTCTTTCTGCCGTTTAACTTTACCTGAGAAGTGGGAAAGGTAAACACACGTTTATTCATTTCCTTTTCTGACAACAGCACCGCCTTCAACTTTTCGTCCGTATTAAGCTGCGGAAACAAACAAGAGCCGTTGTCAAACACCGGGGCAATCTGATATTGATCGTCTTTCCGGATAAAGCCCCAGTTACTGCCGTGGCGGTCAAAGTTTCCAAGAAAGGCATCGATGATAAACATATCCCAGAACCGTTCAATCGTTTCGGGAACGTTGGTCAGCTTTATATTTTCACGGAGCATCCGGATAATATCCACGTAATCATACTGATACTTTTCCTTGTCTTCCTCCAATGTACTATCGCCTACTCCATTGAAAGGGACGAATATTTCATCATCATTCAGGAAATCGCGAATACAGACAATCTCTTGCCCATTGTACAACCCGAGGTGACTCTCCTGCGCCGGTACTCCAAGCAGACTGAAGATATGGCTGCCGAGATATTCGGAGACATGGTTGAATCGGTAACCTTCACGGGAATTTTTTCGAAACTTTATGATGTATGGTATATTCTTGACGGTTATTCCGATTTTCTTTTCCGTTCCTGTATAAAAACGGTCATTTTTTGGGTAGTTGGAATAATCTATCATGATGCCCTCCTTTCTATCCTGATTAGTATATTTGAATTTCTTAAATGTGTCAATAGGGTATCAATAATATTATGATACAAAATAAATGATATTATTCAAAAAGATATTTTTATCACGGTTCCTTGACAAAGGAGATCAAAAAAAGTTTTGGGAATCTGGAGGTCCTGAAGGGGATCAACCTGCATGTAAGAGAAGGAGAGAAGCTTGTTATCATCGGCCCCAGCGGTTCCGGAAAGAGTACGCTGATCCGCCTGATGAATTACCTGGAGGAGCCGACTTCCGGTCAGGTATATGTCCACACGCATCTGATGAGCCATAAGCGGCGGGCGTTTATCAACAGGATCCACTCGTCCATGGTATTTCAGCAGTTCAATCTCTATCCGCACCTGACGGTGATGGACAATCTGACTCTGGCTCCCCGGAAGCTGAAAAAGGTTCCTAAAAAACAGGCGGAGGAGCTTGCGATGCACTATCTGAAACGGGTGGGGCTGGAGCAGAAAGCCTTTGCCTATTGTCCGGCGGCCAACAGCAACGAATCGCCATCGCCCGCGCGTTGACCATGCAGAACCGTGTTATTCTCTTTGACGAACCCACGTCCGCCCTGGATCCGGAAATGGTCCAGGAAGTGCTCGACGTAATGATCCAATTGTCCAGGGAGAAGAATTTTACCATGGTGGTGGTCACCCACGAAATGGGCTTTGCCCGGGAAGTGGCGGACCGGGTGATTTTCTTGGACGGCGGCGTCATTCTGGAAGAAGGAACTCCCGAGCACTTTTTCACCAATACGCAGAATGAGCGTTGCAAGGCGTTT
>ENA-UOOK01002921-UOOK01002921.1-fermentation-metagenome-genome-assembly--contig:-NODE-2921-length-20190-cov-10.946660_pt1 | contig 20190 bp, 12 predicted proteins | sample MGYA00245777_ERZ724023 | MGnify/ENA primary metagenome ERZ724023 (study PRJEB28704, sample SAMN03018312) | fermentation metagenome | biome: anthropogenic terrestrial biome; feature: soil...
TCAGGAGAGTTTGGGTCAAACCCATCATAGTTTTCTGCATAGTTAGCCTCAGTTAAAATATCAGCATTTTCTTTCTTTGCAGCCTCAATATTAGCTTGGGTTTTAGCAAGCCCCATAACAAAGGTTTCTGTTCCATTGGCATAAGGGTTCTTCGCAGCATTGCAATGAATGGAAATAAAAATATCTGCCTTTTCTTTGTTTGCAAGTTGGGAGCGTTTAATTAAATCAACATCAACATCCTTTGTTCTTGTATAAACAACCTTTACATCAGGGAGATGATTCTTAATTAATTCACCTAACTTCAAGCTAACAGAAAGATTTATATCTTTTTCCAAACTTTTTCTGCCTTTTGCTCCTGGTTTATCTCCTCCATGACCTGGGTCAATAACAACTTTTGACAACCTTGATGAATTTGTCTCCTGAGCAAAACCATAAGTCAGTACACCAAGCAAAACCAATAGTAGTATTGAAAGTTTTTTCATCTTAAAAGTCAAATTTATTTTAGTTTTCTCTTTATTCTTCAATTATGGGAATAAAACATTATTTTTGCAAATTCGTTACAAAGGTAGTTAATTTATAAGACATAGCAATTTGAATAAACATTTTTACATTATTAATGCATCATTTTTTGTTTGTGTACTAATGTTTTTGTGCATCTTGCCTTATAATTTATTTGCACAAGAAATTGCTGATACTTCTTCGGTTAAGCCCATGAGAAAGAAATCAACTTTTGACGATAGGGTTATCTATTCTGCCAAAGACTCCATAACAACCGATTTAACTCAAAAGAAGGTTTATCTTTACAATAATTCAAAGATAAAGATGGGTAATATTGAATTAGAATCGGGACATATTTCTATTGGTTTTGAAAACAAAGAACTCCACGCCGAAGGAAGCAAAGACAGTTCTGACAATATTTCACAACACCCTATCTTTAAAGAAAAGGGCACTGAATACAAGGCAAAGATAATTGATTATAATTTTGAGACCAAGAAAGGTTTGATTAAAGGAGTATTTACCAAAGAGGGTGAAGGTTATTTGCATGGAGAGAAGGTTAAGAAAGTTGATGATAGAACAATGTATATTGGAGGAGGGCAATTTACAACCTGCGACTTGGAGCACCCTCATTTTGCCTTAAACTTCAATAAAGCAAAAGTGGTAACCCAAGATAAAATTGTTACAGGACCTGCATGGTTTTCGGTTATGGATATTCCTTTACCTTTGGCTGTGCCTTTTGGATACTTCCCTTTCACCGACCAAAAGAAATCAGGTTTTCTTATGCCAACTTACGGATATGCACAAAATAGAGGATATTATTTTCGTAATATAGGTTGGTATTTTGCAATCAACGATTATGTAGATTTAGCTCTACAAGCAGATATTTACACTAATATGAGCTGGGCAGCAAACCTAAAAACAAGCTACGCTAAAAGGTATAAATATAGAGGAGGTATTGATCTTCGCTACGAGATTAACCAGACAGGTATTAGAAATACCCCAACCTTTCAAGACCAAAGAGACTTCCGCCTTATGTGGACACACCGACAAGAGCCTAAGGCAAACCCATATAGTAATTTCTCAGCAAATGTTAATTTAGTGAGTAACACATTTAATCAATATGCAGTCAATACTTCCGATTATTTCAACAATACCACAACTTCAAGTATTGCTTACTCAACTCGTTTTGGTGAGAAATTCACCTTTACGGCCAACCTTGGCGAAAACTACAACGTAAATACAGGAGCTATAAACTTAGACCTACCTTCTATAAGCCTTTCCTCTTCACAATTCTATCCTTTTAGAAAAAAGAACAGCAAAGGAAAAACAAAATGGTATGAGAATATAACAATTTCCTATCGCACCAATTTAGCAAACACAATTAATACCTACGACTCCATACTTTTTACAAAAAATGTTTTAAAGCACATGAAAAATGGTATGCAGCATTCTATCCCTATAAATAGCAGTATGAAGGTTTTTAAATACTTTAACTGGACAAATTCCATTAACTATACCGAAAGATGGTATCTGAATTCCATTGTTAAAAAGATAGACCCATTAGATACTAATTTTGTTGTGTTGAAAGATACCATTATGGGCTTTATTGCTAATAGAGATGCCGTTTTTTCTTCTTCTCTTAACACCCGATTATATGGAATGTTTGCGTTTAAGAAAGGCTATATAAAAGCTATAAGGCACGTTATCAATCCTTCAATTAACTTCAACTACACACCCGATTTCTCTAATCCAAGCTTAGGCTTTTATGATTTTTATTTGGATAGACAGGGTAATAAAGTTTTCTATTCAAAAACCGAAGGTGCTATATATGGTTCACCTCCTATGGGAGAATCAGGAATAGTTGGGTTTTCTCTTGGAAATAACTTAGAGATGAAGGTTAAGAACAAGAAAGACACCACTGATGGTACAACAAAGATAGTTCTATTAGAGAGTTTTTCTCTTTCAACTGGCTACGACATTGCAAAAGATTCTGTTAATTGGCAACCTTTGAGACTAAATGCAAGAACAACTCTTTTTAAGAAGCTTTTAATTAGTTTTAATGCTGCCTTTACTCCATACGTTATGGATTCTAATTCAAGACTAACCAATGAACTATTAATACATAAGGAAGGCAAACTTTTTAAACGTCAAAATTCGCAATGGGATTTAAACCTTAGCTGGCAGTTTAACTCCAAGAAAGCCGAGAAAAATGGCGACCCAAGTCAAACAAGTTCTCAACCCTATGCCTCGGAAACCGAACTAAACTACTCTCCTTTTGTTAATCCTAATGAGGTATTGGCTTATGATGTTGATTTTACAATACCTTGGAGCTTAAATTTAGGATTAAACTATGGTCAGATGAGTTCTTTTGTTGCAAAAATTGCAGGGTATGAGACCACAAAATCAGCTATTTTGACCGTAAGAGGCGACATAAATATTACTCCAAAGTGGAAAATTGGGTTTACATCCGGCTACGACTTTATTAATAAAGACTATACTTATACTTCAATAGATTTTTATAGAGATTTGCATTGTTGGGAGATGCGAATGAATTGGGTTCCTTTTGGATTTCGTCAAGGGTGGAACTTTACCATTGCCGTTAAAGCCTCAATGTTGCAAGATTTAAAATACGAAATAAGAGACGATTTTAGAAATAGGGTTCAGTACTAATAATACATCTTCGCTTTAATTCCGAATAATCTTAGAAAAAAAAATAAACAAAATTTTATTTAGTATTTATTTGAATTTAACTCTCTGGAATAAATTCTATTAAGTCAAGTATAATTTTATAGAATCAAGTTTCAGCAAATTAGAATCAAGTTTCAGTAAATTAGAATCAAAAGACAAAGAATTAGAATCAAGTTCTAAAATAGGTTATCTAAATATTAAACCTTGGTTATTCTTTTTATTGGGCAACGATGTTTATTTTTATATAATCAAATTCTATTCCTGAAAAAATCAAGTATTGAAACGATTTTTAATTAATAAAACTATGCTTTATGTAGCAAGGAATAAGAAGTATTGAACTCCTATTTGATATAACCAAAGTATGGAAGAGATTTCTGTATATCTTCATCCATTTTAACGTAAAGAGAATAGAAATACTTGTTGTCGTAGAGCGATTGTGCGATGTAGGCCTTCATTAGAAGCTTTATCTCTGAGCTATCTTTACCCATTGGAAGTGTTTTATCTACTCCATTGTTTTGGGCATAGTTCATCATATCTTGAAAAAGCTGATCTGAAACTTGGAAATTCTTTATGAAATCTTCGCCACTCAAATATTTCTTAAACTCTGTGCGATGCTTGTCTGTGTAATCAAAGCAATATTTATATAGTAAGCCCTTTTGCAAAAGCTCTTGATAGTATTCTGATTTCTTATAATTATAGTATGGAAGTTCAATATCGGGCTCTATTCCTCCTCCTCCATAAACTATTCTTCCTTTCTTGGTTTTATATTGCAAGCTGTCTGAATGCTGTATTGAGTCTTTATCGCCTTTGGACATATTGGCATAGCGTTGAATAAAATCTTCAAAGTATTTGTCGGGGTCGCCTTTTATGTATGGTCGTTGTATGCAACGTCCTGATGGGGTGTAGTATCTGGACACAGTTACTCTTACAGCAGAACCATCGGGCAGCATCTTTTGTTCTTGTACTAAGCCTTTGCCAAAGGTTCTTCTGCCAATTATCATTGCCCTGTCGTTGTCTTGCATTGCTCCTGCCACAATCTCGGAAGCAGAGGCTGAAAGCTCATCAATTAAAATTATTAGCTTTCCTTTTTCAAACATACCACCACTTTGGGCAACTAAGTCTTCTCTTTTCCTTTTTCTTCCTTGCGTGTAAACTATCAAATCGCCCAAAGGCAAAAATTCATCGGCTACCTTATAGGCTTGGTCTAAGTAGCCACCGCCATTTCCTCTGAGGTCAAGAATTAATTCCTTCATTCCAAGTCTTAATAAATGGTGTAAGGCTTGATTTACTTCCTTTGCGGTTGTTTGAGAAAATTGATTAATACGAATATATCCGGCTTTGTCATTGAGCATTCCGCTGTATTCCACACTAAATGTTGGGATAACATCTCTCTTAATAGTAAATGGTATTAACTGCGATATGCCTTGACGTTTAATTCCTAATTGAACAGAGGAGCCTTTCTTACCTTTAAGAAGTCGCATTACGTCTTGGTTTTCTATTTTCTTGCCTGCTTTTATACTATCATTAATAGTTACAATTCTATCTCCTGCCATTATTCCTGCTTTCATTGAAGGCGAAGAAGCGACAGGTTGTATTACAACAATTGTGTCTTCAATTATTCTAAACTGAATGCCTATCCCTTCAAACTCTCCGTCTAATGATTCTTTTTCTTGTTTGAAATCGTTTAAACTTAGATAGGTTGAGTGTGGGTCAAGCTGCTGTAAGAAAGAAAGTATAAAGCTATCGGAAAGAGAGTCAAAGTCTATCTCATCAACATAATCTTCTTCTACAAGATTCATTATGTAGGAGAATTTTTGAGCTAAGGCATTATTTTTTGAAGAATAGGCAAATGATGTATCGGAACTCTCTTTGGGGAGAATGAAATAGCCCAGCAATATGCCAAGTATTATTGAAATAGCTACAACAAGAGGAGTTCTGGCTCTATTATTCATTTGAAGTGCTTTGTGTATTGTGTTTCTCTGGTTTCATTTGAGGGAAGAAAAGTACGTCTTGAATAGAATGGGAATTGGTCATCATCATAGCCAATCGGTCAATGCCTATTCCCAAGCCTGATGTTGGTGGCATACCATATTCTAATGCTCTTAGGAAGTCTTCATCTAAAACCATAGACTCTGTATCTCCTCTTTTGCCAAGTTCCAATTGGTCAATGAAACGTTCTCTTTGGTCAATTGGGTCGTTGAGTTCGGAGTAGGCGTTGCAAATCTCTTTTCCGTTACATACGGCTTCAAAACGCTCTACTAAACCTTCCTTAGAACGATGCTTCTTAGCCAAAGGCGACATCTCAATTGGGTAATCGTAAATGAATGTTGGCTGAATTAGTTTACTTTCGCAAGTTTCTCCAAATATTTCATCAATAAGCTTGCCTTTGCCCATTGAGTTATCGGTAGGGATATTTAGTTTCTTGCAAGTTTCTCTTAAGGCAGCTTCGTCCATATTTGAAATATCAATTCCTGTAAAGTGTTCAATGGCTTCAAACATAGTATAACGCTTCCAAGGACGCTTGAAATCAATAATGTTTTCTCCTACTTGCACTTTTGTGGTTTTATGTAATGCCAAAGCTATCCTTTCAACCATTTCTTCCACTATGTCCATCATCCAGAAGTAATCCTTATAGGCAACATAAAGTTCCATTTGAGTAAATTCAGGGTTATGGAATCTATCCATTCCTTCGTTACGGAAGTCTTTTGAAAATTCATAAACTCCATCGTAACCCCCAACAATAAGCCTTTTGAGAAAGAGTTCATTTGCAATACGCAAATAAAGAGTTGTATCAAGAGTGTTATGGTAAGTTTTAAATGGCCTTGCAGCTGCTCCTCCATAAAGAGGTTGCAAAATAGGAGTCTCAACTTCAAGATAGCCCTTTTCATTAAGGAAATCCCGCATTGTGTTTACCAAAATAGTTCTTTGTATGAAGACGTTCCTATATTGAGGATTGACAATTAAATCCAAATAACGCTGACGGTATCTTTGTTCTGGATTGGTGAAAGCATCATAAATAACACCATCTTTTTCCTTTACAATTGGCAAAGGGCGAATACTCTTAGACAAAACTGTAAGCTCCTTAACATGAATGGAGGTTTCTCCCATCTGAGTTACAAAGACATATCCCTTAACTCCAATAATATCCCCAATATCTAATAGTTTCTTGAATACAACATTATACATTGTTTTGTCTTCCGTAGGACATATCTCATCACGCTTAACATAGAGTTGAATCTTACCAACACTATCTTGAATTACAACAAAGGAAGCTGCACCCATAACCCTACGAGACATTATTCGTCCTGCGATACTTACCTCTTGAAATAATGTGTTATCCAAAGGAAATTTCTCTAATATCTCTGTTGATTTTGCATTTACTTCATATAAAGGAGCAGGATAGGGATTAATTCCTAATGCTCTGATTTGTTCAGCGGCTTCTCTGCGCAATATTTCTTGTTCTGAAAGTTCTGTACTCATATTGAAAACATCATTATATTTTAAAATAAAATGCAAAAATACGTGAAATATTGCTTTATATCTAATTTTAAGAATAAAAATTGGCTAAATAGATTATATAGAAAGTGTTTTTGAACAATTAGTTGGTTGGTAAAAAAAAGGAAAGGATGATATAAACCACCCTTTCCTTTGCATTGTTTAATAGAAATTAATCATTAGTTGCGGGGATAGGGATCGAACCTATGACCTTCGGGTTATGAGCCCGACGAGCTACCGCTGCTCCACCCCGCGTCTTATTTCAGTTTGCAAAGGTACAAAATAGTTTATCAACTACAAAATTTTAAAACGAAAAAAGTTCATTTAGTTTGGCTTATATGAAATAAATAATCTATAAATTGCTACAATATACCCTTTTGAATAAAATAAAAACAAAGCAAAACAAAATAACAAAAACATATTATTTAAAGGAAAGTTAGTCAAACTACTATTAAATTATTAGAATCAAAAGATAAAATTTTAGAATCAAAAGATAATAAATTAGAATCAAAAGACAATAAATTAGAATCAAAACATAATAAAATTAAACTTAGTTTATTATTCCTTAGAGCTTGTTTGGATTAATAAGAGTTTTGAAATCTCTTAGGTCTTGCTTGGAAATTAGAAAATCTTTCAGCTTAGTGTTAGTCCATTTCTTAAAATAATAATATTCTACTGCAAAGCTAAGGGTGTATGAGGCTACTGTTGTGAGGGCGGCTCCTATTATCCCGTAGCGTGGAATAAGCACAAGACCCAAAACAATTGTTATTGCCAAACTCAAAACAGAAGCTGTGGCACTGATTTTGAAATTTCCCTTAGAGGCAAAATATTGTGTGAATGTTGAACTAATACTTAGAAGTAGGATACCTAAGAAGAGGTATTGGATAAGAGGTTTTACTTGGGCAAATTCTTGGCCAAACAAAAGTGTATAGAAACTTGCGGGCAAAAAGCTCAAAACACAAAGGCTTACAAAGGTGAATATTAGGTTTAGTTTGGTCATACTTAGGGTTAGTTTGTTTGCATAGTTTTTGTCTTGACTATTAGACAAACGAGAATACTGCACTAAGGCAAGGCTTGTTCCAAACATCAGAACAAATTCTGAAAGACTAATTGAATTGGAAAATACTCCCAAAGCCCCCTTACCTACATAGAAACTTATTAAAAAGAATGAAAAACGAGAATTGAGCTGTTGGGCAAGACTTCCTATTTGTTTTACAGCTCCCAATCTAAAAAGCTCCTTAAACATTTCTTTAAATTCTTTCTTTGTTGGTATGGTTAGATTAAAGTATTCTTCTTTTAGAAGGTAAATTCCGTAAATAAAACTTATACTATATCCTAATATAAGAGCTATAACATATTGATAGGACTTAGTGAAAGCTCCAAAAAGGGATAGGGATAAAAGAATAAGGAAAAGAATTATTTGAGAAATAAGTTTGAGATTATTGGCTTGGTGTATTTTTTCCTTACCTATTAATATAAAGGCATTGATTTCGGTTATGGATGCAAAGAATGTTATTATTAAGAGTTCTATTGGGTGTTTGATGGTTATTTTAGGGAATTGCAACGAGAGGAAATACCAAATCAAAAATACTAATATCAGTGAGGATATTATCCAAAGAAGTGAAGGGAAAAACAAATGGGAAAATTTATATCTTGGGGTTAGGTATATAAGGGTTGAATTGCCAATGAGGGTTGCAAATAAAAGCAATAATACCATATTAAGTAAAAAGAGTGCTTGTTCTCCTTTTCCTATTGCTCCTAAATTCTGACTGATTAGAATTATGATTAGAAAGCCTAATAGGGAATAGAGTATTTTGGTGATTAGGGTATGTAGTATTTTTTTTATCAAGGGTTGTCTCTTTTTATTTGCAAAGATAAAATGATATATTTAATTATAAAAATTCTATGAATATATTTTGGTATTATTGATTTTCTCTATATCTTTGCACCCCGAAACCTAAAAATTTTTATGGTATGCGTAGCTCAGTTGGTTAGAGTAGCGGATTGTGGTTCCGTTGGTCGTGGGTTCGAATCCCATCGCGTACCCAAAGGTTATTAATAATGTATGAGACTTTATTCTTTTTCAGGATAAGGTCTCTTTTGTTTTAGATAATTCCTTCTCTTATTAAGTCGTGTAGGTGAACAACGCCTACATATTCTTTATTATCGTTTACAACTAATAGTTGAGTTATATGGTTTTCTTTCATAAGGTTTAATGCTTTGGCAGCAAACTCATGTTCATTTATCGTTTTAGGATTAGTTGTCATTATATCTTTAGCTGTTTGGCTATTGGAGTTAAGGCTTTTGGAAAGCATACGGCGGAGGTCTCCATCGGTAATTATTCCTTCTATATTACCTTTCTCCGAAACAACTGCAACACATCCCAATCGTTTAGAGGTCATTTCAATTATTGTTTGCGATAAAGATTCGTTTAATCTAACTTGTGGCTTTTCGTTATTTGGATATAGATTAGATACTTTTAAATAAAGTCTTTTTCCTAAGGCTCCACCTGGGTGATATTTGGCAAAATCTTGTGAAGTAAAGCCTTTACATTCTAACAGACATACCGCCAAAGCATCGCCCATAACCAATTGTGCAGTGGTTGAAGAAGTGGGAGCAAGGTTATTTGGGCAGGCTTCTTTATCTACATATACATTCAATAAATAGTCGGCTTGTTTGGCTAAGGTCGATTGCTTATCTCCTACGATTGCAATAAGTTTATTGCCTAAGTTTTTTATAAGAGGAACTAAGACTTTTATTTCAGGAGTGTTCCCGCTTTTAGAAAGGCATATTATTATATCTTCTGGTTGTATAATTCCAAGGTCGCCATGTATTGCATCGGCGGCATGCATAAAGATTGCAGGAGTTCCTGTGGAATTGAAGGTTGAAACAATTTTAGTTGCTATATTTGCACTCTTGCCTATTCCTGTAACAATTACCCTTCCTTTACTGTAAAAAATCTGTTGAACTGCCTCAATAAAGTCTTCATTAATATAATTCTTCAAATTTTCTATTGCCAGATATTCCTTTGTAATAGTTTGTATTGCAATGTCTTTAATTTCTTCTTCTGTTTTCACGTCTAAAAAATATTTATCTATTTTGTTTTTATATTGAAAAAAGCAGTAATTTAGCATTATGAAAGTATAAATTGCTCCTTTTGTAGCGACAAAAGTACATAATATATTTTGAAAAGATTAAAATGAAAGCATAAAAATGGGTCAAAAGAAAATAAAAACAACCAATGTTGATTTACACAGCGAACTAAAACGGATATTTGGTTTTGACAAATTTAAGGGTCGTCAAGAAGAGGTTATAAATAGTCTTCTTGGAGGCAACGATACCTTTGTTATTATGCCAACTGGTGGGGGTAAGTCTTTGTGTTATCAACTTCCTGCCCTAATACTTCCGGGTTGTGCCATTATTGTATCCCCATTGATATCTTTAATGAAGAATCAGGTTGATGCAATTCGTGGGTTTGGTTCTATGCATGGTGTTGCACATTTTCTCAACTCTTCATTATCAAAGGCAGAGGTTAAGGAAGTTAAAGACGATTTGAAAAATGGAGTTACCAAACTGCTTTATGTTGCCCCTGAGAGTTTGAATAAGGAAGAGAATGCAGAGTTTTTAAGAGATATAGATATTTCGTTTTATGCCATTGATGAGGCTCATTGTATTTCAGAGTGGGGACATGATTTCCGTCCTGAATACAGAAGGATGAAACCAATTATTGATGCAATTGGTCAAAATGTTCCAATAATTGCATTAACAGCTACTGCAACTCCAAAAGTTCAGCAAGATATTATGAAAAATCTTGAAATTAGTGATGCTAATGTCTTTATATCTTCTTTTAATCGTCCTAATCTTTATTATGAAATCCGCCCAAAACCTAAGAAGGATGTTGATATGAATCGTGAAATTATCCGATTTATAAAAGAAAATCCTAATAAATCAGGTATTATATATTGTTTGAGCAGAAAGATGGTTGAGGAATTGGCAGAAACCTTAGTCTTAAATGGAGTTAGAGCCTTACCATATCATGCAGGACTTGATGCTGCAACAAGGGCAGAGAACCAAGACAAGTTCATAATGGAAGAGGTTGAAATCATTGTTGCAACTATTGCTTTTGGAATGGGTATAGATAAGCCTGATGTAAGATTTGTTATCCATTACGATATGCCAAAGAGCTTAGAGGGCTATTATCAAGAAACCGGTCGTGGAGGAAGAGACGATGGTGAAGGCAAATGTATTGCTTTTTATTCTGAACACGATATTGTAAAGTTTGAGAAATTCCTAAACGATAAGCCTGTTGCAGAGCGTGAAGTTGCATTACAACTAATGGACGAAACAATATCTTATGCCGAAAGCTCTGTTTGTAGAAGGATTAACTTGCTACATTATTTTGGAGAAGAGTATCCTCATACCAATTGTGGCTCTTGTGATAATTGTTTAAACCCTAAGCCAAGGGTTGATGCAACAGAAGATATAGAAATTGTTTTAGAAACAATTTTAGATGTAAAGGAAATCTTAAAATCAATTGATATAGCAAATATTCTCACAGGAGTAAGCACTGCTCAAACCAAAGCTTTCAAAAACATTGACAATTGGGCAATCGGTTCTGAAAAGAAGTTTATTTATTGGAAAGCTGTTATTCGTCAGGCCTTAATTGAAGGGCTATTGATAAAAGAAATAGAAAACTATGGAGTATTGAAACTCACTCAGGAAGGCTTCCGTTTCTTAAAGAAATCCTATACTATTCTTGTTCCAGAAGACCACGATTATACCAACGAAGATGAAGATTTAGACCCAACCATTATCTCTGGCTCCGATTCAGGAGGAGTGGATAAGGTTCTTTTCAGCGTTTTGAAAGATATACGCAAGAAAATAGCAACCAAGGAAAACCTCCCTCCTTATGTAATATTTGAAGATAGATCTTTGGAAGATATGACTATTCAATACCCTATAAATATGGAAGAGATGTCTCAAATTATAGGAGTAGGTGTTAGTAAGGCTCAGAAATATGGCGAATCCTTTGTTGAGATAATAAAGAAATATGTTGAAGAAAACGAAATAGAACGTCCACAAGACTTGGTTGTTAAAAGCGTTATAAATAAATCAGGTCTTAAAGTATATATAATAAAAAGTATTGACAAGAAGCTCCCTTTGGAAGATATTGCTATGGCTAAGAACTTGACCATTGACGAATTGCTTACAGAAATAGAAAGTATTATTGCGTCAGGAACCAAGCTAAACATACAATATCATATTAACGAAAATGTTGATGAATATCATCAGGAAGAAATTCTTGAATTGTTAAGAGAGTCGGAATACGATGATATTAGCGAAATCCTTGAAGAACTTGGCGAAGAAGAATACACCGAAGAAGAGGTTAGGCTGATGAGGATATACTTCTTATCTAAATTTGGGTAATAAATGAATAGCACCTCATCTTTCTCTAAAAATAATTTATTGTTGCTTAATAGCTATCTTGCAACTAAACCCAATTCCAAGCGATTTATATTAGTTGATGAAAATACTTTTAAGCATTGCCTTCCTATTTTAATTGATAACGTTGAACAACTCTATGGAGCAGAAATACTGGAAGTTGAACAAGGTGAAAAGAGCAAACAACTGACCATTGTAGAAAACCTCTGTGGGGCAATGATAGAATCATCAGCGGATAAAGATAGCATTTTAGTATCCTTAGGAGGAGGAGTTATCAGTGATTTGGGAGGATTTGTAGCTTCTGTTTTCAAAAGAGGAATTTCTCATATTGCCATTCCCACAACTCTTTTGGCAATGATAGATGCTTCCATTGGAGCAAAAACAGGAATTAATATTGGAGAAGTTAAAAACCAAGTTGGGACATTTAACACAAATAGTCAAACTTTCTTTCATCTTGAATTTCTTAATACCCTATCAAAACGTCAGGTTCTAAACGGAGCAGCCGAAATGTTTAAGATAGCACTCGTTTCAGATGAGAAGCTATGGGACACAATGAAACAAGGCAAACCTTGGAACAATAAAAAGCAAGGCTTTGACTCTAAGCTAATAGAAAAATGTATTAAGCTAAAAGAAGATATTGTTATGCAAGATCCATTGGAACAAGGTAAGAGGAAGATACTTAATTTTGGACATAGCCTTGCACATGCCTTTGAAAGCATAGCCTTGCAGAAAGACTCAGACCTTTTGCATGGAGAAGCGGTTGTTTCTGGAATTTACTATGCTATTAAATTATCTAACAAAAAGCTTTCTTTCCCTCAAAGTAAAGCAACGGAGATTTGTGAGTATCTTAAAAAGAATTACCATATAATAGATATTCAAAAAGATATTGACTTAGTCATTAATTATCTTTATGCCGACAAAAAGAATATTAATAATGAATTTAGATTTATTCTTTTGGAAGACATTGCAAAACCCATTATTAATTACACCATAAGCAAAGAAGACCTATTAAGTCTAAGACTTACTGACAATCATTAAAGCTTTTGCATCAAAAGAAAAATATCCGCAATTTTAGTAGTAAAAAAACTCCTTGAAATAACCAAAAAATCAAGAGTTAAGAGTAAAATTTTTAGAGATGGTTTTTTAAGGTTCTTCATAAGGGTATTATTATCTATTATTTTTATGCCTTAAAGATAGATAATATAACGATTATAGACAAATCTCATCATTACTTTTGACTATTAAGCCAAGTTTTATTAAAATAAAGTTATTGTAGATTGATTTAATTATTATATATTTGCAAGTTGAATATTAAATCTTAATTACAATGAAAAAAATAATATTATCTCTAATAGCAGTGTTTTTTGCATTATCAATCAATGCTCAAAACCAATTCCTAAATCCAAGTTTTGAAAATTGGACAGGAGCAAAACCAAATAATTGGAACACCTTAACAGCTCCAATGATTGGAAATTTAAGTGATGTATCTAAATCCACAGAAGCTAATTTAGGAAATGCGGCCGTAAAGATAGGAGCAAAACCTTTGCCTGCAAGCATTGCTTCAATGCTTGGCATTGCTCAAATGACTGTTCCTGGACTTTTGACAAATGCTGATATAGACTTAACAGGTTTAATGAGTGCAATGTCTTCAGGAAACTTAGAGTTTTCACCACAACTTATCTTAGATTTTTTCTCAAATGGAGTTGTTTTGACAGAAAAACCCGAATCTGTTAATGGATATTTTAGCTGGAACCCAATTAATGTTGAAAAAGAATATTTCTCTATAATTACATTCGTAATAAGTAATGCATCGGGCACAAGAGAATTGATAGGGATGGGTAATTATGGAGGCCAACCAAATTCTCTTAAAGCTACATATACTTCTTTTGAATCGCCAATTATGTATTTCAACGAACAAATTCTTCCAACAGAACTTATCACCCTTGCTTTAACTGGCTCATCAGATTCTAATGCAACAAGCTTTGGTTATTTACTCTTAGATGATATGTCAATTACTTCTCAAATTGGAATAAAAGAAATCTCCAAATCCAATAATAATCTATTAATTTACCCAAATCCAACAACAAATGGAGAGTTTAAACTAAACACCAAATCAAAGGTTGAAGTAAGCGTTTATAACCAATTGGGACAAGAAGTAATTGCCCCTTTAACCTACACTCCTAATCAATCTTTAAAAGTGAAAGAAAGAGGCGTGTACTTTGTTAGGATAAAAGATAATAATGGATTCAAGACTCAAAAACTTATTGTCAAATAAGGTTTATTTATCTTTTGATTCTAATTTCTTATCTTTTGACTTTAATTTCTTATGTTTAGATTAAATTGAAAAAGTCTTTTTACCTTATTCTAATAACTTTTATGTTTAGTTCTTGTGTTGGGGGATATTCTTTCACAGGAGCTTCTATATCTGCTGATACAACAACATTTAGCGTTGATCAATTTATCAATAGGGCAAGTATTGTTCAACCTATGCTTGCCCCAGAACTAACCCTTGCCTTAATAAATAAAGTAAATTCTGGTACAAATCTCAAATCAGTTAATGATGATGCCGATGTAAGTTTCAAAGGAACAATTATAACTTATACAATTATGCCTGTATCAATACAGGGAGACGATATGGCAGCCAAAAATCGCTTGACAATATCAGTAAAAGTAACTTGCATAAACCAGAAAGATAAGAAAAAGAATTTTGAACAAGTTTTCTCCCGGTTCAAAGACTATGATAGTTCGCTTTCTTTGACAGATGTTGAGGAAGCTCTTATAAAACAAATCAATGAAGAATTAGTAGAGGATATTTTCAATAAAGCATTTGTTAATTGGTAAAGCAATACTTTATGATTATCATAACTACTAAAAATCTTATTACCATAATTTAGAGCAGAGAATGATAAAGCATAAGAAAGCGGTTAATCATATTGGTTGGGTTCTCGGAGTTTTAACCTCTGTGCTTTATATTCTATGTCAAGAACCTACACTTTCGTTTTGGGATAGTGGAGAATACATACTAACAAGCTCTAAGCTACAAGTTGGACACCCACCAGGAGCACCTCTATACCAAATCTTAGGAGCCTTTTTCTCTATATTTAGCTTCTCAAACGCCAAATTAATCCCCATACTTGTTGGTAGCTTATCGGCAATCTGTTCCGGAGCAACCATAATGTTTCTTTTCTGGATTATAGTTAGGCTTATGTATCGTTTAAGCGAAAGATACATAAGCAACATTATAGCAGGGGGTATCGGAGCTTTAGTTTTTGCATTCTCCGATACCTTTTGGGATTCAGCAATAGAGTCAGAAGTTTATGCCCTTTCAATCTTACTCTCAACAATTATTCTTTGGGCTACTCTCAAATGGGACGAAAACCCCTCATCTAAATGGATATTATTAGTAGTTTTTCTTTTAGGGCTTTCAATAGGGGTGCACCTGCTCTCACTCTTAATAATTCCTGCCATAGCCTTAATTATTTATTTCCACTATAAGAAAGGAACGCTCTCAGGAGTAATCACAACAACCCTAATTGCAATCGGAATACTTGTGCTTATACTTTGGATAATCATACCTCAAATCCTGAAACTAATTAACTTCAATCCAGCATTAATAATAAGCCTTATAGCTGCATTACTTATAGGTTTAGTAGCCTTTTCTATTTGGAAGAAACTCCCTATTCTAAACATAATAGGCCTTTCTATTTTCTTTTTTCTCTTAGGCTTTTCAACATATTTTGTAATCGTAATTAGAGCAAGCAGCGACACACCTATAAACCAATTTAACCCAAATAACACAGAAAGACTTATTAATTATCTAAGTAGAGATGCTTATGGAAAGACCCCACTTTTCTATGGACCAAGCTACACTGCACTTCCTCCAAAAGACTTCAAACAGACAGAAAATGGTTTAGAGCCTATCTTTGACCGAGAGTTAATGATGCCTTTCCCAAGAGTATGGAACTATAATAACCCCTTGTATGAAATAGGATATATAGATTGGATAGGAATGCCACAAGACACTGTAATTATAGAAGGAGAAATTAGAGCTAAACCAAGCTGGATTCAAAACCTACAATTCTTTACTCAATATCAAGTAGGGTTTATGTACACAAGGTATCTGCTTTGGAACTTTGTAGGTAAAAGCAACGACAATCAAGGCTTCGGCAATGGCGATAAAGGAGAATGGATAAGTGGAATACCCATAGTTGATAAATTCTTCGGACAACAACAAGCCCCTCTACTCTCTCAGTCAGAAAAGAAAACAAGAAACATTTACTATGGAATACCATTACTATTAGCCATAATAGGACTATTCTTCCATATTGGGAAAGATATAAAGGGATGGTTCGTTTTAGTTTCTATATTTATTTTTATGGGAGTGGCAATAGTTATTTACTCTAATGAGTTTGCCTATCAGCCACGAGAAAGAGCCTATATTTATGTGGGTTCATTTATGATAGTTAGTATTTGGGTTGCACTGGGAGCTTTTGCACTAAGTCAGTGGTTGGTCAATATGATAAGAGTTAGAAAGCCTAAATATGTTTTGCCCAGCTTTCTGCTTGTTCCTGCTCTTATGTTTGCAAACAATTTAGATGACCATAATCGTTCATATAGATATACAGCACATAATTTTGCATCCTCCATACTTCGTAGTTGCGAAAAAAACGCTATACTCTTTGTTAGCGGAGACAATGACAGCTTCCCACTTTGGTATTTGCAAGAGGTGGAAGGAGTTCGCTCTGACGTTAGAGTAATTAATCTACAACTACTCAATAATGCCGACTACATAAAAAAAATTACCACCAAAATACATCAATCAGACCCCATACCCCTATTAGCCTCCGAGAAAGCATATAGAAATCCCAATAGAAACATTTGCTTTGTAAACCCATCGAACCAGGCCTTTAACATTACAGAAGCCCTTTCGGATGCCTACAATGACAATAAATCTATAAGCATGGGTAAATATAAATTCTTTGCTTTGCCTTCCAACAAACTTCTTTTTCAAACAAACTCAACTAAGCCTATGGAGATTACTCTCAAACAGACAGAAATAACCAAAAGCACCCTAATACTTTATGATATAATTGCAAATAACATAACCACAAGACCAATATACTTCTCCACTTATTCAACCGACGATTTTCTAAATTTAGAAGATTATCTTAGCAATGAGGGATTCCTTTATAGATTAAAAGATGACAAACTCTCCTCTTCCACCCAACTTGATAGTAAATCTATTAGTATTAACACAGAATCAAGCTATAACAACCTAATACATAATTATAATTTCAAGAACTTTGATAAGCCCGGTGTTTATTATGACCAACTCCATAGGGATATTATAGGAAACTATCTTTCACAAGGTGTCGTTCTTTCACAAAGCTTATTAAACGAGAATAAACCAGAGAAAAGCCTTGCAGTATGCAATTTGCTTATGAGCAAATTCCCTCCTTCTGAACACAACTATCCTTATATCCACACAGAACTTGCCCTAATTTACGGGCAGTTAGAGCAAGAGGAAATTGCAAAAGAGCTAATCCATCAAGCCATAAATACCTTTGAAACTCAAATGAATTATTATATAACTCTTTCACCTTATCAGCAGAGTCAGCTTAGGTTGGAAATGCAAGAATTAGTTTTTTCTTGGATTAACTACTGCGATAATGCAGAAGAAGCTAACTTAGAAACCTTACGCATAGAACTTGCGGACAATATCTTTGAATATCTTCCGACCTATTTACATATATGTAAGGGTCAGCTTGAAAGGTTGGGGAAAAACCCTGAGTATTATTCAGAAGAAATTGCACAGCTTCGTAATCTTATTTCATTAATCTACATTTTTGGAAAGAAATACGAAGAGCCTCTCCCAGAAATAGAGTATTAAATATCAATTTAACTTCTTAGAATCAAATTCTGATTTTTTAGAATCAAGTTCTATTTAATTAGAATTTGATTCTAATTTTTTATCTTCAAATTCCATTAAACCCTAAACTTATATAATGCCTCTTATATCGGTAATGTGGTTTAGATTATGCCTATCTACGTATTCTGCAATGCCTTTTGCAATCTCTTCGCTTATGCTTGGGTGTATGAAATTGGCGGTTCCAACTTGCACGGCCGTAGCTCCAACTAATATGAATTCTATTGCATCTTGTGTATTCATAATACCACCTATTCCAATTATTGGTAATTTTGTTTGCTTTGCAACCTGCCACACGCAACGTAGGGCTACTGGTTTTATGGCTGGCCCTGAAAGCCCTCCGGTTATGGTTGAGAGTAGTGCAGTTTTTTTCTCGCTATCCACAGCCATACCTAAAAGGGTATTAATTAGGGATAGGCTATCGGCTCCTGCATTTTCGGCTGCTTGGGCTATCTCTACAATATTTGTTACATTGGGAGAGAGTTTGACAATTAGAGTTTTATTGTAGGCTTTCCTAACTTGTGAAACCACACGTTGGGTCATAGATGGGTCTGTTCCGAATGCCATACCACCTTCTTTAACATTGGGGCAAGAGATATTAAGTTCTATTGCTGGTATATTAGGAAGGGTGTTAATATATTTGGCTACCTCCACGTATTCTTCTATTGTGGAGCCCGATACATTAACTATAACGTTGGTCTTTTTATCTTTAAGTTTTGGATAAATCTTATTGCAGAAATATTCAACTCCATTATTTTGCAGTCCTACGGCATTGAGCATTCCTGAGGGAGTTTCTGCCATTCTTGGATAAGGGTTTCCTTCTCGTTTGTTAAGCGTGGTGGCTTTTACAACTATGGCTCCTAAGTTTTCAAGCGAAAGAAAATCTTCGTAATCGTAACCATAACCAAATGTGCCTGAGGCTGTCATTACTGGGTTACGCATTGACATATCTTTTATTTGGACTTCTAATTTTTTAGCGTTATTCATGGTTTATGGAATGTCTTTATGTTTTTAAAAGTCTTTAAGGTCGGTTGAGAGAAATATTGGTCCTGTTACACAGGTTCTCTTATTGCCTTGTTGGGTATCAACTACACAACATAGACATACGCCTATGCCGCACGCCATACTATGTTCAAGGGAAACAAAGCAAGGTATGTTTTTCTCTTTTGCATGCTTGCTAATAGCTTTTAGCATTGGAGTGGGGCCGCAACAATAGATTGCATCGTAGGTTTGCTGTAAAATTGGGTGAGATGTTACAAATCCTTTCTCTCCATAAGAGCCGTCTTCCGTTGTTATGTAAAGAGAGGAAAGGGATTGGTATTCGCTTTTACTAAACAGATGGTTTACATCCTTACATCCTATAAGGGTATGGGTTTCTATGTTTTGCTGTTTGAGAATTCTTAGCAAGTATAGAAGAGGTGCTGCTCCGCAACCTCCACCAACAAGTAGTACTTTCTTGCCCATTATGGTAAAGCCATTACCCAAAGGGAATATTAGGTTGAGTTTATCTCCTTTTTTAGCCTTACTAAGAGAGGCCGTTCCTTTTCCTACTACCTGCACTAAAAGAGCTATTTGGTTGGTTTCATAGTTTACATCGTGAAAGGAGATTGGTCTTCTTAAAAACACGTCTTTATCTCTTTCTCCCTCCACTAAGATTTCCACAAATTGCCCTGCCTTAATTTCTGGTAATGCTTCTGGATATTGAAGTCTTAGGATAAAGAGTGAGGGTGTTATAATTTCGTTGCTTACTACTGTGAAGTCTTTACAATATTTCATTCTTTAAGGATATTTATACTCTATTGTCTGAATAGATTTTCTGATTGCAAATTTACTGCTTTTATTAACTTATACAACAAATATTGTAGGAAAACAAAAATTTTTATACCTTTGCACTTCACTTTTAATGTTCATCTGATGAAGAAGTATTTAGGTTTTATTGTGCTGGGACTTATTTTGGGTTTTGGTTTGATTTCGTGTGAGGTTGAGTTTAATCCAAATGATTCTTGGAAAGAGACAACAAGTATTTATGGGGTTTTAGACCAAGATGCCGATACTAATTTTATTCGTATTCAGAAATGTTTTGTGGGCGAGGGTAATTATATTGAATTTTCTAAGGTTAAGGATTCTATTTATTATAAGCA
>ENA-UOOK01002923-UOOK01002923.1-fermentation-metagenome-genome-assembly--contig:-NODE-2923-length-20189-cov-3.722708_pt1 | contig 20189 bp, 23 predicted proteins | sample MGYA00245777_ERZ724023 | MGnify/ENA primary metagenome ERZ724023 (study PRJEB28704, sample SAMN03018312) | fermentation metagenome | biome: anthropogenic terrestrial biome; feature: soil; material...
AACTTGGTCGTTCTGGGCGGCTCCAAGACCGACCCTGAAACTGCCAAGGAAATGGCTGAAGGGATCAGAAACCGCGTTGGGGCGGATGTTGGTTTAGCGGTTACCGGCATCGCCGGCCCCGGGGGCGGGAGCGAAGCCAAGCCGGTGGGCCTGGTTTACCTGGCTGTGGCCTTACCGGACCGGACCGAAGTGGAATGGCGGATTTTCCCTTTCGATCGGGTCGAAAATAAAGAGGCGGCTGCCCAAGCCGGGTTGGCGCTGTTGTGGCGGTGTTTGAAGGAAAGTGGTCGGGAGCCGGGAGTCGGCAGCGGAACATAAAAAGCTGCTTTTACCACAGAGTACAGAGAGGAAATCAGGATTGGCTTGAGATGTTTGCTTTGAGGTTCTCGGTGTTCTTTATGACCTCTGTGGTTAATTAAGTATTTTTATCTTTTCGTTGCGTCGGTTATCCTTAGCAAGGAGGAATATAAGTGCGGCTTTTTATTGGGGTATGGTTAGCGGAGAATATCAGGGATGAAGTGGTCCGCTATATTAGTATTGCTCGAGAACAAATTCCGGGGTTTAAATGGTCCGCTCCGGAACAATTGCATTTCACCTTGAGGTTTTTAGGTGAAACACCGGAAAAGGAGATCACCCCTTTAAGTGAGGCTTTACAAAGCGTGACCGCTAACTTGCGACCTTTCGAATTACGCCTGGGAAAGCCGGGATGTTTTCCTGGAAGGAGCTGCCCGCGTATTCTCTGGATCGGGTTGGCCAAGGGAGACCAAGAACTTAGAAATCTGGCCGAACGGGTTGAAACCGCCTGCGTCCAATCGGGATTTCCGGCGGCGGATCGCCCCTTCAAACCGCATTTAACAATTGCCCGGGCTAAAGAAGGGCAAGGAGGATTGAAAACTTTTGACCCAACGGTATCTTGGCGTAGCGGGACTTTGGTTACAGGTTTTTCTTTGGTTGAGAGCAAGCTTCAACCCGGAGGGGCAGTCTACCTGAGTATTCGGGAATTTTCATTTATTTGATCTTCAATATAAAGGAATCGGTCGGGTTTCCTAGAATTATTTGACATGAACAGATGGATTTGTTATACTTTAACAGAACGTATGTTTGGAACGATCGGGAGGTATTAAAATGTCGGATAAACAAAAGGCGCTGGAAGTCGCCTTATTACAAATTGAAAAACAGTTTGGCAAAGGGTCCATTATGAAGCTGGGTGAAGCTGCGGATAAGATGAACATCGAGGTGATACCGACTGGCGCGCTTACCCTCGATTTGGCCTTGGGAGTCGGCGGTATTCCCCGGGGGAGAATAGTTGAGATTTATGGTCCGGAGTCATCCGGGAAAACCACCGTCGCTCTGCATATTGCGGCTGAAGCGCAACGGCTGGGCGGCATCGCCGCATTTGTCGACGCAGAACACGCTTTAGATCCTCTCTATGCCAAAAAATTAGGGGTCGACATCGATAACCTGCTCATTTCGCAACCGGATACCGGTGAACAAGCGTTGGAGATTACCGAAGCCCTCGTCCGTAGCGGAGCGGTTGATATTATTGTCATTGACTCGGTAGCGGCCTTGACTCCTCAGGCGGAGATCGAAGGGGAGATGGGAGACACCCATGTAGGCCTCCAGGCCAGGTTGATGTCTCAAGCTTTACGAAAATTAACCGCGGTGGTTAGCAAATCAAATACCATTACTGTTTTCATTAATCAGATTCGTGAAAAAGTGGGGATTATGTTCGGAAATCCGGAGGTTACTCCAGGTGGACGGGCTTTAAAGTTTTATTCCTCGGTCCGACTGGAGATTAGGAAAGTGGAGACTCTCAAACAAGGGACTGATATTATCGGCACCCGAACCAAAGCCAAGGTGGTTAAGAACAAAGTGGCGCCTCCTTTTAAGGATGCCGAATTTGAGATCATCTACGGTGAAGGGATCTCCAAAGCTGGTTGTATTTTGGATTTGGCGGTGGATCTTAATATCGTCAACAAGAGCGGCGCTTGGTACTCTTATGGTGAAAACCGGATCGGCCAAGGCCGGGACAATGCCCGCGAATTTCTGAAGAAAGACCCCAAGTTAATGGCGGAGATTGAGCAGAAGGTTAGGGTCGGTGTTGGTTTGGTGAAAGAAGAACCAGTCCCTGAAAAACCTGCGGCTAAAGAGGCTGCGGCAACTAAAGGGAAGTAACCGATGGCGGAACGGACCCCGATGGAACTAGCCCTGAAAAGTTTAAGCCGCCGGGCTTATAGCCGTAGTAAAATGGTTGCTGGGCTTAACCGGGCCGGATTTGACGAGCGCCAAACCAAAGAGTGTATCAGCAAGTTGGAGAATTGGGGTTACCTTAATGACCGGGAATTTGGGATCAGCCGGATCGCTACTCTCCAAGCCAGGTTAAAGAGTAGGAATTATGTGGCGGGAGATCTGGAGTCACAGGGAATCCCATCACTGTTAATCGCCGAATTGCTTGCCGAGTTCTACCCGGAAGAAATGGAATTGGAGATCGCCCGTAAACTCTTGCAAAAAAAACAACGGCCCCAAAATAAAGGACCTGCCGTTTTAACGAGGGCGGGCTTCTCAGAAAGCACTGTCCACCGGTGTTTTCCGGATATGAATTTCTAAAGTACAGGTAAGAAGCGGGGTCCCAATTTTATCACCGACAATACTCAGAAATAGATCCGGCAACGCGGTTGCAAGATTTTAAGACCGGAAACTCGGACAGGGACTACTTGACACCGGATTTAAAAAAGTTTACAATAAACTCTTGAGGACAGAACATAAGCCGAGTTCTTACTCGGCTTGTTTTGTATTTATTTTTCTTTAATCTCTATTTCCGAACAATTATTGGTTTTTTATATTAATAAAATATTCAGGAGGTGATTAGGATCTCAGTTTTTCTATATGCTATAATAGGGTTCGTCTTAGGCAGTTTTGGTTTTGCTCTCTACAGCAAGCTCAAACTACAATCAGCTAGAGAGTACGCCCGGAAAATTATTGAGGAAGCCAAAAAAGAAGTTGAATCCATCAAACGGGAAGCTTTGCTTGAGGCGAAAGAGGAAGCGTTAAAAGTTAAAAACGAGCTCGAACGGGAGAACCGGGAGCGCCGTGCCGATATTCAACGTTTGGAAAAAAGATTGCTGCAAAAGGAAGAATCACTTGACCGGAAATACGAGATTTTAGAAAAAAAAGAAGAAAATTTAGCTCACCGAGAAGTTGAAATTGAAAAATTAAAAACCGAATTACAGGAGACCCATAAGAAACACCGCTATGAATTGGAAAGAATCTCCGGATTAAGCAGTGAGGAAGCTAAGGCGCTGCTTTTGAAGGATGTCGAGGAAGAGATTAAGCAGGAAATAGCGATTAAAATTCGCGATCTGGAAGCTAAAGCAAAAGAAGAATCAGACCGGAAAGCACGGGAAGTGATTTCATTAGCGATTCAGCGCTGCGCGGCTGATCACGTCGCCGAAGCCACTGTCTCAGTGGTAGCCCTTCCCAATGACGAGATGAAAGGGAGAATTATTGGCCGCGAGGGCAGAAATATTAGAGCCTTGGAAACATTAACCGGGATTGATTTAATAATTGACGATACCCCGGAAGCGGTTATTTTGTCGGGTTTCGACCCAGTCAGGCGTGAAGTGGCCCGTCTTTCATTGGAAAAACTCATTGTCGACGGACGAATTCATCCTGCCAGGATTGAGGAAATGGTCGAAAAGTCCCAAAAAGAAGTGGAAAGCATCATTAAAGAAGAAGGCGAACGGGCAACCTTTGAAACCGGAATCCACGGAATTCATCCGGAAATTATCAAAATGTTAGGCCGGTTAAAATATCGTACTAGTTATGGGCAGAATGTATTGAAGCACTCCATTGAGGTGGCCCATTTAAGCGGTTTGATCGCCAGTGAGCTTGGGGCTGACGTAACTTTGGCCAAACGCGCCGGTTTGCTGCACGACATCGGCAAAGCAATCAACCATGAGGTTGAAGGGCCCCATGTTTCCATTGGGGCTGATATTGCCAAAAAATATCGCGAGAATTTTTTGGTGGTTAACGCAATCGCCGCTCATCACGGTGATGTAGAGGCGGCTTCCATTGAGGCGGTGCTGGTCCAAGCATGTGACGCTATTTCAGCGGCCCGGCCGGGAGCGCGCCGTGAAACATTGGAGTCTTATATCAAGCGCCTTGAGAAACTGGAAAAAATTGCTGATTCTTTTGAGGGCGTTGAGAAATCTTATGCGATCCAAGCAGGCCGGGAGATTCGGATTATGGTCAGACCGGACCGGGTTGATGATCTGAACTCAGTACGGATTGCCCGTGAAATCGTCAAAAAGATCGAAGAGGAGCTTGAATACCCGGGACAAATTAAGGTTACCGTTATCCGGGAGACCAGAGCGGTGGAGTACGCTAAATAGTGGATTGACAATTAAACGATAGTCATTTTGCGCCCAATCGATAGTTATTGACTGAGAAGGAAGGGGGAGGAACTTGAAAGGCATCTTCTGGAAAGAAGGAGAATCCTTCTCCAACTCGATGAGTTTGATCGCTTTTTTACTGGTGAGATATCCTGAAATCGGAACAGTGCGTTTCGATCCCGAACAAAAAACTTTTCAATTCTCTTTTATTCTCAACAAAATCCTGGCGGAAACGGAATTCGGGTCCTTCAAGGAAAATTTATTGCTTAGTATAAATGCCATATCCGACTTACAGGAGCGGAATTCGGGAAGCGTCCAAATTAAGTTTTCAGTATGTGACGGCTTATCTTTTGTTGAAATTCTACGGGACATTGATTCCTTAAGCCAAGAAGAGATCGCTTTGATTGTCGGAGTGGTAAACCGTTATTTTGAAGGCGCTCTACTCTTGGACCAACAGGAAAACATTCAAGAAGAGGATGTTCTCCTTCAAGAAGAAATGATCGAGCATATGTTGGAAGATTTGAAAGACTCCCGACAGGAAAAAAGGCTGATTGGATTCAGAGAAGAGGGTCGGGTATTAATCTTTAACAGAGCTAATGTACACAAGTAATGGTCTTAAATGGGGTACTGTGGAAGTTTACAGTACCCCTTCTAATGATAATGAAGGGCGCTGTGATTATAGAGGGATCTGAGAAGGCGGAGGAATGGATGCTGAAGATATTATTTATTGGGGATATCGTTGGGAGACCGGGGCGGAAGATCGTTAAAAACTGTTTGAAAAAGATGATTGAGGAAGAAGCCATCGATTTGACCATCGCCAACGGTGAGAATGCCGCGGGAGGTTTCGGAATTACTTATGATGTGTCTCAAGAAATCTTCGGCGCCGGAGTAGATCTGATTACTCTGGGGAACCATACCTGGGACAACCGGGATATTGACCGGGTTTTGGAAGAAGAACCCCGAGTAATCCGACCGGCGAACTATCCTGAGGGCGCCCCCGGGCAAGGTTATTACATAATTGAGACCGTAAAAGGGGTTTCGGTTGGGGTAATCAACTTGTTGGGCCAGGTTTTTTTAGAGGCGCTGCGCTGTCCGTTTCGGGTCGCCGACGAATGTTTAAATAAGATTAAGAAACGGACCAATGTGGTGATTGTTGATATCCATGCCGAAACTACCTCCGAAAAGATGGCTTTAGGATGGTACTTGGATGGGCGGGCGACCGCCGTATTGGGCACCCATACCCATATTCCAACCGCTGATGAACGGATTTTACCCAAGGGAACCGCATATATTACCGATACCGGGATGACCGGGCCTTTAAATTCGGTCCTGGGGATAGACCCGGAGATTGTAATTACTAAATTTTTGACTAAACGTCCCATCCGCTTTGAAGTGGCTTCGGGGCCGATTAAATTAGACGGCGTAATTATTGAGGTTAACGAGTACGGTTTAGCGACAAGTATTAAAAGGATTCAGCGACATCTGAATTAACCTTATGAATCTTGATGAGTATGGAATGGGGAAAGGATGAAAAAATGGAAGTATTGAAAGTCTCTTCAAAATCCAGCCCCAATGCGGTTGCCGGGGCGCTGGCCGGTGTGATCCGCGAAAAGGGGGGCGTTGAGATTCAGGCGATCGGCGCCGGCGCAATAAACCAAGCGGTTAAAGCGGTGGCGATCGCTAGGGGCTTTGTCGCCCCTGGCGGCATAGATCTAATATGCATCCCGGCATTCACGGAAATTACGATCGACGGGGAAAACCGGACCGCTGTTAAGCTCATTGTAGAGCCTAAGTAAGCCGTCTACTAACAGATACTGATATCCCTAAAATGCAGGCGCTCCTGTATTTTTTTTTATGTTACCACCCGGAAAGAATGAACCTATTTACCATGGAGGGGCGGGTCTTGGCTTAAATTACTTAAAGGTAAAACCGGCGGCGGCTCAGAATAACTGAGAAAATGCCATTCATATTTAAAGCAATTAATACTGAAAAAATCGCAGCTCTATTCAAAACAATGAACACACCAGGGAGGCGCATGGAATGGAACTCACCGGCAAAAAGATCCGATTACGGCCGCTTTCCGTTAATGACCTTGAGGCAGTGGGCCGTTGGAACCGGGACGCGGAACTTCAAGAATATGTTGACTGTAACCTTCCTACAGCCCGTCATCAATTAGAACGCTGGTACCAGGATAATGTTCCAGACCGACACTATCAAGTTTTTGCCATTGAAACCGTTAACGGGAGGCTCATTGGCGATTTGGAACTGGACCATATTTGCTGGAGTAGACGGGAAGCCGAGCTACGGATCAGAATCGGAGAAAAGGATTGCTGGAACCAGGGTTTGGGTACGGAGGCGATTCAATTAGTCTTCGATTATATACTTGCCGATAAGAAGTTTAACCGGATCTACCTACGAGTGTACAGTTTTAATAAGCGGGCCATTAGCTGTTATTTGAAAAATGGGTTCAAGCGGGTTGGGATCTTACGAAGACAGACCGGAAGCTGGAAAGATATTATCTTAATGGAAATCGACCGTCTTCAATATCAAAGAGGTATTCAATCAAAAGTTGGCTAAAAGGATAAAAAATATTTTGCAGCTTGTATCTGGACTTTTAAGAAAGATCCCTTTGGTAGTTCGGGTTTACTAAAAAAGGAATTAGCCTTCCAATTGTCGAAATAAGATCGCTCAGAAATCGGATTAATTGGGAGGGGCATCCATGTCGGAGATTAAAATTGTTATCGCAGACAATAATCGGGAGTTATGCGCTACACTAGCGGACCTAATTGAACTGCAAGAAGATATGGAGTTAATCGGCACGGCTTACGATGGAATTGAGGCCCTGCAAGTCGTGGAAGACACCAAACCAAACGTGCTAATTTTGGATATTACCATGCCGTATTTGGACGGAATAGGCGTCATGGAAAAATTAGCCGAATTCGAGCAGCCTCCGATAGTAATTATTTTGACCGCTTTTGAACAAGAGGCGATGATTCAACGTTTAATCACGATGGGGGCGTCGTATTATATGGTTAAGCCCTTTGACGCTTCGACACTGATTGAGCGGATTAGACAATTTGCCAAAAAACACCAATCATCCCCGTTGAAAACCATAAAAACCTCTGAAGAACCGGGGACATACGCTGCAAACCGCCGTGAGAAGAATATCAGCCAACTTGAACTGGAGGTAAGCAAACTCTTTCATGAAATGGGAATTCCCGCCCATTTCAGAGGTTACGCATACCTAAGGGATGCGATTATTATGGCTGCCAGGGAAGTTGAAGTGCTTGGCAATATCACTAAAAATCTTTATCCGCGGATCGCTGAGAAATACCGTTCATCGGCAAGCGGGGTCGAATCGGCCATCCGGCATACTATCGAGATAGGTTGGGAAAGAGGAAATTCCGATTTTATCCGTGACTTTTTCGGGGCCGAAAACGGCAAGAACCGTTTTCCGACAACGGCTTCTTTTATAGCTAAAGTAGCTGATAAATTAAGGTTGGAATCTAGACTAACCTAAGTTGGGGAATATATAAAGATAGCTTGTAAAGTTAATCCCTTTAAAGGGATTTCTTTTTAACCCGGTTTTATTACGGTAGGATAAAAAAATGTGAAGTTGACACGCTAAATTCAAAAAGGGTATTATAGGAATAATACTGTTTTATTACAAGCGCTTTTGCCAATTGGAGAATAAATTGATTCTTAAAGGTTTAAGTTTGGCGGAATTGCGGGACTCTTTAGCGGTCTTAGGGCTTCCCAAATACCGAAGCAATCAGATATATGCTTGGATGTATCAACGGAAGGTTTGTAGTTGGGAAGAGATGACCGATCTTCCTAAGGAATTGCGCCGGGTTTTCCAAGAAAAAGGGGTCTCACTCGGATGCCTTTCCTTGGTTTCTCAAGCCCAGGCCGCCGACGGAACGACCAAGTATTTATTCAGATTGGATGATGGTCAAACAGTAGAAAGCGTTTATCTTCCGGAAACCCACCGGCATACTGTCTGCCTTTCCACTCAAGTCGGATGTGGAATGGGCTGCTTGTTTTGCGCGACGGGGCAACGAGGAATGATCAGAAACCTAAGCCCTGCGGAGATTATCGATCAGCCCTTACGGATCAGCCGGATTACCGGAACTAGAATTAGCAGTTTAGTGGTTATGGGACAAGGGGAACCCTTGCTAAATTACGATTCACTCTTTCAGGCGATTAGAATCATAAATGATCCGCAAGGAATTGGTATCGGAGCTAGGCATATTACGATTTCCACTTGTGGAATCGTCCCGGGAATAAAAAAGCTGGCGGAGGAACCGTTCCAAGTGAATTTGGCCGTTTCCTTACATGCCGCCGACAACCAACTTCGCGACTATCTCATGCCCATAAATAAAAATTTTCCTTTGGAACAATTGATTGAAGCTTGCCGCTTCTATTTATCCCGGACCAACCGGAGGATTACTTTTGAATATACCCTAATAGACGGAGTTAACGACCGCCCGGTTGACCTGGATAATTTAATCCGGTTACTGTCGGGGATGTTATGCCATGTGAACTTGATTCCTTTTAACCCGATTCCAAACTCACGTCTAAGGCGGGCCAAAAGAGAACGGACCGGAGAGTTTGCGGTCGGTTTAAGACAAGCCCAGATTGAAACGACCATTCGTAAAGAAAGAGGCAGTGAGCTGGCGGCGGCATGTGGACAATTACAAGGTGAAGGCAATATTTTAAATGAAAATAATTAGAAAGCTAAAAAGTATTTGGCGAATATTTAGAAGTTCCCGCCTTGGATGGGGAGGAAACGGTTTGGAGGGCGACAAGGCTCCTACTTTAAAAAGAAGCAGGTTAAGCCGACGCCATAGATCTTTTTTCAAAACCCAATCCGATAATAGTGGGTCTTCTCATACCAAGAGGTTTAAACGCTGCGACACGGTTCAATTCTGTCGTTGGGTCTTCACTGTGATGGAAGGCAATGACCAAGGTCGGCAATTTATTGGCGCCACACCGGAACTTAGAATCGGCAGACAGCCTGAAAATCATATTTGTTTAAGAGATCCGAAGATCTCTCGTTTTCACGCCTTAGTCAAGATCAAGGATTCCTGTTTAATAATTAAGGATTTACAAAGCACCAACGGAACATTGGTTAATAATGTAAGAACCAGGCGGTGTAAACTCCAATCGGGCGATCTGATCAAGTTGGGCGATACAATTATCAAAGTGACACTGGAAAAGAATTAAACGGACGCATCAGGGGTGAGCTAATGAAAGTTGCGGGTAGGACTGATCGGGGCAAAGTACGAGAACTTAATGAAGATACATTCGGTTATCACGATAATTTATTCGTTGTGGCGGATGGGATGGGTGGGCATCAAGCCGGAGAAGTCGCCAGCGCTATTGCTGTTGAGACGGTCCTCAAAGCTGATTTGAGCGGCGCTCTTAAAACGGCTTTGCAAAAAACCCTTACCGAAGCAAATCGAGCAATTCTTGAACAGGCGGGCCGGGATAAAGAACTTAATGGAATGGGGACAACTGTGGCTGTTCTATATTTGGGAACGGAGCGGGCTTATGTAACCCATATTGGAGACAGCCGGGTTTATTATCTTTCGGATAACAATTTGAAACAATTGACCCACGACCACTCGTTAGTCAATGAATTAGTTAAATCAGGGGAAATAACCGTTGAGGAAGCCAAGACACATCCCAAAAGGAACCTCTTAACCCGGGCGCTGGGGAGCAATGAGACCTTGGAAACGGAAATCATCGAAGTTGAAGTTAAAAAAGGTGATAAATTTTTATTATGCAGCGACGGCCTGACAAATTCGATCCCGGAAACTCTCATCAAAGAGCTGATCTCCAGGGATGATCATCCGGAGATCATCGTTGATCATATGATTAATGCGGCCAATGAATTAGGTGGATCCGATAATATTACCGCCATTTTAGTAGAAATTTAGCAATCCACAATTTTTAGGCAGGATTTTGTATAATATCCGCGAAAAAATTAAGTTATCTGGCTCCGATTCTTGCCGATATATTAATTGGATCAGAATATGCATGAATTGAGGTGCGGCGTTGATCGGTAAAATTTTGGGAAACCGCTACCGTCTCTTGGAATTAATCGGTGAGGGCGGTATGGCTTTAGTTTATAAAGCGGAAGATTCTCTTTTATGTAGAGCTGTGGCCGTTAAAATTTTACGGCCTCAGTATGCCAGCGACGCTGAATTCGTAGAACGGTTCCATCGTGAAGCCAAAGCGGCGGCAAGTTTATCCCATCCGAATGTGGTTAATATTTTCGATGTAGGCAAGGAAGATAATACCGACTACATTGTAATGGAATACATCCCCGGGGACAATTTAAAAGACATAATAAAACGTGATGCCCCCATGGCGGTAGAACGAGCTTTGGATATAACCAGGCAGATTGGGGAGGCATTGCACCATGCCCATCTGCGCAATATAATACACCGGGACATCAAGCCCCATAATATCTTAGTTACTCCTGAGGGTCAAATTAAGGTTACTGATTTCGGTATCGCTAGGGCGATTAGCGCCAGTTCCTTTACGCAAACGGGAATGGTTGTCGGTTCGGTCCAGTATTCCTCCCCGGAACAGGTTAAAGGAGGAGTGGTTGGGCCCCAGTCCGACCTTTACTCGTTGGGTTGCGTTTTATATGAATTACTTACCGGGACTATTCCTTTTCAAGGAGACACCTCGATCTCCATTGCGATGCAGCATTTACAAGGTAGTTTGGTCTCCATCCAAGAGTTGCGTCCGGATATCCCGACGGCAGTCGTTAAAATTGTTGAACAGGCAATGGCCAAGGAGATTACGCAACGGTATCCTTCCGCTTTGGCGATGTTAAAAGATATTAATCTGATTGACTCCAAAGATTACCGTAAGCATAATTTGATCAATCATACCGATCTTCCGACTCAAACCTGGAAATCGGTGCAGGACCCCAAGGAACACGAGGGCAAAAATGGGCGCAATTGGCTTACTTGGTTGGTATTGGGGTTTTCAATCAGCATGGTGTTGGTGGGAGTCATCGCCTTCTTATTTCTTAGTATAACCAATCCTTTTACTCGAAGTGGAGTAGTAGAAGTACCGGACCTGGTGGGAAAAGAATTAATTGACGCGCGGCAAATTGTCAGAAATGAACGGTTGAATCTAAGGGTGATTAATTATCTATATAATTCGGAATATCCCAATGGGACCATCATCTCGCAGCGGCCGGTTGCCGGTGAAAAAAGAAAAATAAACAGCGAGGTGGAAGTGGTAGTCAGTAAAGGCCCACAATTGGTAAGGGTCCCAAACCTGGTGGGTAAAAACCAACTCGAAGCGGAGTTGGTTTTGGAAGAAACCGGTTTGACTTTGGGGGAAATTCTGGTTGATTCCAGTCCGGAGTTTCCGGAAGGAGTAGTTATCAAGCAACTTCCCGACAAGAACACTCAAATAGAGCATGGAGCTAGTGTTTCTATAACTTTAAATGTTACCGAGGCGAATTTGGTCAAAGTGCCTAACTTTATCGGGAGGCCTTTGACTGAAGTCCGGGCTGACTTAATAATCTTGGGTTTAGTATTTAACCAGGCGACTCCCGCTCCCAGCAATATTTATCCCGAGGGAGTGGTGATTGATCAGCGTCCTTTGCCATATGATCGGGTACCGTTAGGGACCGCCATGAATTTCATCGTTAGTTCCGGTCCGGAACCGAATTAGGAGATTGTATATATTATTGCGGAAATCTAGAGTAGGCAGGCATTAATTTGGGTAAAGACGGCGTTGAATTCTTAGTTGGAAGAGTAGTTAGGACTATCGGCGGTTTTTTCTATGTAGATCCGTTAACCGGGGATCATAATCTCATTGAGTGCTCGGCCCGGGGTAAATTGAAACAAACTGTTCCCGACATTTTGGTTGGCGACAGAGTGAAGTACATTTTAGAAGGATTAAAAGGGGTCATTACCGATGTCTTACCCAGGGAATCGATATTAAAACGCCCCTATATAACCAATGTTGATTTGCTGGTGGTTGTTTTTGCCCATCAAAACCCAGACCCTAATCCCGGCTTGATGGCGCGTTTTTTGATCTTAGCGGACAGCTGCGCTATACCTTATATTTTGGTTTTTAATAAAACCGATCTAGTTGGGAAAGGAAAAGCCGATAAGTTAGCGAATATTTATCGTAAATACGGTTATCAGGTTTTATGTACCAGCGTGGTGAATAATCTTGGCAAGCGGACATTGCTAAAGGCTTTATCCGGTAAAGTAGCGGTATTAACCGGGCCTTCAGGGGTAGGCAAATCGGCCTTGTTAAACATGTTGGGTCCCGGATTAAAGTTAAAGACCGGAGTCCTTAGTTCCAAGATTAGCCGGGGGAAGCACACTACCAGAGAGGTTCAGTTGTTAAGGATAAATCCCCGGACTTACGTGGCGGATACTCCCGGATTTTCGCAGATTGATTTAGAACACTTAAAGCCGGAAGACTTGGCGCCGCTTTTCCCGGATTTTTGCGATTATTTAGGAAATTGTCGCTTTTCATCTTGCTTTCATGAAAATGAGCCCGGCTGCGCTTTGAAAACTGCGCTGGACCATGGGGAGATCGACCCGGAAAGGTATAATTCGTATTTGGAACTGTTAGCCGAAATCAAACGTAATTGGGCAAACCGTTATCGATAAGGAGAAAATGAATGGCAGAAATTGCACCGTCGATTTTGAACTCCAATCTATTGAACTTGGGAGAATCAGTTAGTGAGATTAGTGGAGCGGATTGGCTCCATTTTGATGTGATGGATGGGCATTTTGTTCCCAACCTCACTTTTGGTCCCATGTTTGTAGAGGCGATCAAGAAGATTACCAAATTACCGATTGAATCACATTTAATGGTAAATAATCCGGAATTTTTCGTTCCACTGTATGCTCAAGCCGGAAGTAAACGAATTATTGTCCATGCCGAAAATACCCATCACTTGCACCGGATGGTCCAAAAAATTAAAGAACTCGGTTGTGAGGCGGGAGTCGCGTTAAATCCGGGGACGCCATTAACCGTAGTCGATTATATTTTGGCTGAAGTTGATCTGGTTTTGATAATGACGGTAAACCCAGGATATGGAGGTCAGAAACTAATCCCGGAAATGGTCCCGAAAATTAAGAAATTACGAGAAATGATTGATTCCCAAAACGCGTCGTGTAAAATTGAGATTGATGGCGGCGTCAACTGGGAAAATGCTTCGGCTTTAGTAGCAGCGGGAGTGGATGTAATTGTAGCGGGTACCTTAATATTTCGGGAATCGGACCGGAAAAGCGCAGTGGCCCGGTTAAAAGGTATGGTAACTAAAGGAGGGAATTAATTGTCGTTCGAGCATATTGATTCATTTGTAAAAGCCGCTTATTCCGTTATTGAAAATATGTTGGACCCTAAAGTTGAAGCCGGAAAACCGTTCTTCAATCAAGAACCGTTGAGTAAGTATGAAGTAGCGGTTTTAGTAGGGGTCTTTGGCGACCTGCAAGGCCAAGTGATTTGTGGAATGGATGCCGATACCGCCAAAAAAATCGCTTCTCAAATGCTGATGACCCAGGTCACTGAGATTGATATGATGAGTGAGAGCGCGCTTTGTGAATTAAAAAACATCATTGTTGGCAATGCTAGTACTAATCTGTCCTTAACCGGTTATCGTTGTAATATTACACCGCCTTTATTCATCATGGGCGGGGAGATTCCTGATTTCTTAAAACATATTCATACCGCGCTCGCTATACCGCTTAAGACGCCTTTTGGCGAAGTTGATATGAATATTGCCCTTCGTAAAGATGAAATTAGTTAAGGCAGCGCATAGAGGTGAGGTTAATGGGAGACAACATCGAAACGACCAGACGTTTTTCAGCCAAAGAAGAAAAATTATCTGAGGTTTCACTGATATTGCGTGATGTATGTTTAGCCTTACAAGAAAAGGGCTATGATCCTCTGGATCAGATTGTAGGCTACTTACTTTCCGGTGACCCTGCATATATTACAAGCCATCGTAATGCTAGAGTTCTGATTAAACGGTTGGAACGGGATCGGATCATGGAAGAACTGGTCCGAAACTATTTGGAGTTACAAGGAATAATATAACTCAAACACAATACGGTTTTTTTAAAATAAGTCATTAATAAGCCCCATAAATAAAGGCGGGTATGTTCTAAACCATACCCTATTTCCATAGTTTAAGATGGGAATCTAATATGTTGCAATATTTAGGACGCCGGATCTGCGACATAACTCCTTGATTATAAGTTGGAATAGTCCATCAACTTAATAATTCCTATCCGGTTCAAGGTGGGAAGATGAATTATTTCAACTTATTAATTAATGAATGGGGTGAAATGATGTCCGTTTTATTGGGAACCGAGTTAAACTCGACTCTCAAGGATCTCTTTGACAAGAGGATTAGCACCGTCATCATGGCCACTCTCGATCAAAGCCAACGTCCTCATACCGCTCCTTTTAATTATATTACCGTAAGTGATCCTAAACATCTAAGGGTAGCAATCTCACGAAATCAACAAACCTTTTCCAATATTCAAGCCAATGGGAATGTGGCCCTTGCCATACTGGAAGAAGGGGATGTTGCAGTTTGTATTAAAGGTATAGCCCGCGTAATCCGTAACTCTATGGAATTCGATTATAACATGGCAGTAGTTGAAATTGAGATTTCCGAAATAAAAAAGGACAATTCAGCGACTCATTTTGTAACTCAAGGGATTCGGATCCGGCACCGAAATGAGCTGTACCTCCTGGAATCGAGGCGGATTTTTCAAGAGTTGGCCTTGGATTGGTAAAAACATTTATAAAATTGATGACTGATAAATGAAGGTTATTGCCGATAGAACAAGAAATCATCTGCAACATTTTTGTAGGAGTTTACAATGAAAAAACTCAAGTTATTGGGCCTCATTTTGATTATTGGAATAATAATTGGGTGTAGCGGAACAATGCCGGTCCCAGTGAAAGGGATTTATCCGTTAAAAACCAAGACATTAACCATCTTCGATTTATATTCTCAGGAATATCGGGTCACCTACAATGTGGCTGAAGTGGTTGAAGCAAAGCCCGAAAAAATTTCGGTCGGTTTTGATCTCCGGCAATTGGAAGATTATCGTTTCGGTAGTTTTAAATTGGGTAATAATAACCAACGGACCTGGTTCGTTATGGGTAAAGACGATCAGGGTTATTGGTCGGAGTTCTATATCGATCAAAATAATGATTTAATAATTAAGGAAAATGAAAAAATCAAGAGTTTCCAAAGCGGCCAAGACCGAGTAAAAGGTTTGGAGCGGTCCCAATCATTAACCCTGATTCCGGTCCGAGTTAAAGTAGGATATAAAGGGTTAGCCGGGGAAATTCAAAAGAACTTATATCTTTTTATCCTAACCACGGTTTATGCTAAAAATAGCGCTTCCGATTTACTAGTGGAAGCGATAACCGCCAGCTTTTTGGATGGAGAAATCCACATAGTATCCGGCGAAGTTAAAAAAAGAATTAATTTTAGACTGATCGATGCCAATGGCAACGGCTGTTTTAATGACTACGGCACTGATTTAATCTTCTTTGATCTTAATTCCGATGGCTATTACCATCAACATGAAAGCCACAAATTGGTGGAATTTTATAATCTCAAGAACCAAACTGGGGCAGAAAACCAATATCGAATTATTATCCCGCCTTATCCGGCCCAAATAGCGATTATTGAAGCTAACCAAGACTATGATTTAGCAGAGCTTGAAGCCAAATCCGACCCCGAGGAAGAAGAAGCGGAAGGAACGGCCCCTAAAGATGAAGCTGCGGCGGAAGAAGAGCCGGAGCAAGTTGGTTCAAATGATAATCAAAAATAATCGCTTGTTAAATTATTAAATTATAGTTTCCAAGTGTCGCTTCGAAAACCTAAACGCAAAGCCTCCAGGGCTAATGCCTCGGCTGGAGGGATATTACCCAAATTAACGTTAGGCCCGAATTCGTTAATCAGTCTTACCTGCTGTTTCTTTAGTGGGGCTTCCCAGATTAACTTTTGGGACGGGACGTTTTGATTGAGCCGGTTTAACTTTTCTTCAATGATTCCGCCGTTATCATCAAAGATCCCGATTCCCCGGCCTGATTCGCGGGCTTCGATAATGACCCAGGAGACACCCATTTTAAAATCACTATTAATCGTCTCAATCAGGCTTTGTTCATCCGGTTGTAAATCCGGATTCTTCTTTCCCGCCTCGGTGATCACTTTTAACCCGGCTTGAAAGGCCAGATCTATCACTTTACAGCGTTCCGACAAGGTCAAGGGGATTGTTCCGTCCGAAATTTCCACCCATTTAAAACCCAGTTCGGTCAGTTTATAAAAATATTGTTCCGCGTTATTCTGCCAATAGGCAATCTCGAAAAAAGTACCCCCGGGGTAGACCGGAACGCCATTTTGGGCAGCCAAATCAAGTTTTCGTCTTAAAGCGCCGCTTTGATAAAGGGCTGCGGTCCCAAAAGTCAGTTTAATAAAATCAATAAATGCCGCGCTCATCTCCAATGAGTTACTCGTTTCAACAGGGGACAGTCCTTTATCGATTATCATAGTAATCCCCGTGGAACGAGGTTTTTGATTTCTACCGGACAAAGGAGGTTTGAGAATTCCCTCCCATAAATTTTCCATGTACATCACCCCGTCGTCATTTTATGCTTCGGGGTTGTATTTTGTTGAGAATTGGATCTCAAATATTTTTAATTAAAGGCGAATAAGACATTAATAAATTAAAGAGGGAATAAGGATGATCCTGGGAGTGGAAGTAAGATGATCCAAGATAATCTACTATTACTGGTTCTTTTGGTCATTGGGTTGCTGTTTAATAACCATCTCATTGCCTCGGCCGCCGGAAGCTTATTAGTTTTAAAGCTAATCAAATTTCAATCTGTTTTATATCTATTTGAACGGCGGGCGATTGATATTGGTCTTCTCTTTTTGCTAATCGCGGTTTTGGTTCCTTTTGCCCTGGACCGGGTGGGGATCAAAGACATCTGGCTTACTTTTCAAAGTATACCGGGGGTAATTGCGGTTGTTGGGGGAATAGCCGCGGCTTATCTGTGTGGGCAGGGTTTGGTCTTGCTTCAGCTCCAACCGGAGGTAGTCGTTGGGTTGGTAGTCGGGACAATCCTCGGCGTTTCTTTATTGAAAGGAATTCCGGTTGGGCCTCTGGCGGCAGCCGGAGTGACCGCCATATTGTTGAATATTTTAGGGATTGGGAAAAGGTGACCCTAATGGGGTTTGGCAGTGCATTCAATTTTACGGCAGGAGGTGGAGTAGATTATTGAACGAGCAGCTTTAAATAATATGGCGACGCTAAGAATCATATCGGGGACACTCGAAATATTGGTCGCTTTTTTCTTTTTGAAAATCGGTCGGGTTGACTCGGCGCTAAGAATGAACGCCTTTTTAGGGTTAGTAGGCCCATTAGTATTTATAGCGGTTAGCGTGTTAGGTATTGTTACGATAGCGGTCCATCTGCCATGGTATAAAGTAGCGCTACTTAGTTTGGGAATAATCCTGGTTTTAATCGGGACTAAGAGTTGATCGGGATTCCACAGATTACGCAGATTCTTTATTTCGCCAAAGGTCTAAAGTCAAAAAGTCAAAAGTCCAAGGTCTAAAGCCCGAGATAAGGCATTGAAATCTGATCAGCTTTTATTTCGGGTTTATACTTTAATCTTCAACTTTTGACTTTCGACTTTTATTCTTGAACGGAATTAAAACTGTACCGTCCAACTAATAAAGGCTTGGTTCTCTGATTTTACAGTCAAATGATTAAGATCGATTCCGAATTCGATTTGGTTGATTGGAGAGTAATACTTGACAATGCTACTACGCAAACGGTAACCGTTTTCGGGTTGGCCGTAATCTTCAATTTGGTTCAGAACTATCAAATGGTTGGCCAATTGATAGTTTTTCGGTAAAGGGGACAATAAAAACAGGTCAATCCCTCGTGAATTTGGAAGGAACCATTCCCGGTTATCACCGGATGAATGGGCTAAACTGGAATAGGAAGGGGCAAAGTTGGGGGCGAAATACCCCACCTTAATTTGAAGGATCCCGTTTTTCATAAATTGTTTTTTGTAGCTGGCTAATAACCCGGGAGTCCAATCGACTACATAATCCGGGTATTGCTCGGATTTAAATGAATACCAGCCGAATTCCGCCGCGAAAGAAGAGGTTGGATTGGCGGTTGACCAATCGATGCTGACGTTTTTTTCCCCGGCGACACCAAGGGGAACTAAATTAACCCCTAACACCGAATTTTTATTAGACCAGCCAATTCTCCCGGCTAGATATTCTTCACTGACGTCGATCCTATCGGAGCCGGGTATATATTGCGTATAAACCCTGGAATAAAGACCGATAATGTGATAATCACCGACTGTACGCTGGTAAGCTAATCCTTCGGCAGGACTTGCGAAGAAGTCGGAAACTAAACCGAAGGGGCCAAAAGAATAGCGGAACCGGCCTAGATAGTTAAGGCTTTTGCTCCGTTCCATCCTTAAAAAGGCTTCATCGATTTGGAGCGGCGCGACTATCGGAGCATCTAAAGGAATATTATTGGCGTCAAGGCTCTGAAAACTAAGACCCCATCCGCCTTGGTGGGACATTTTTAATGAGAAGATTAGATTTGGATCGATCAAAGCATCTAGGAATAAATTAAGCTCCTGATTAACTTTGAATAATGATACCGAATCAAGATTGGATTCGGTTTGAATGTTAAAACCGCCGCCCAATTGAAATCGGCCCCAAGTCGCTTCCAGATTAGCAAAGCGATTTGATAAATCCGAAAGCTTACGGTCGGTAGATTTGGAAGCCTGAGCTCCAAAAGCCGGAAGCGAAGAAAGACTTAGTATGATTAGAAGAGTGAAAATTACGCGGATTTTTTTCAAAATGTATCCTCCTTAGCTTTTTCTAGCATTAGGTTGCTCGTTGACTTCCATATCCTACTTTGATTTCATTCCATCCGGGAACATAGGGGATGATTCGGTTTCAAAGAATAGAATACCTGCTAGAAGGATATAATAAAAATATACCAGCTGTGGCAAAAAAAGAAAGCCGGGTTTCCGGCTTTATTTAATGATTATCAATACTACATTTCCCTGTGCTTGGGTCAGTAAGGGGTCAAGTAGCGGAGTGCCAGTTTTCGAACCGGCGGAAACTTTTGTTTTATTATATTGTGATTATTGTCAAAAGGTGAATGATTTTCAAAAAGGTTAGGGGACTAGCCCCTAACCTTGCCGGGATAATAGCTGTTCCGCCTTTTCAATTAAGCCGCGAACTATCAAACCGGCTTGACGGGTGGTGATGTTTCCGTAGTCGTAATTGTCGTTTTCTACCTGGATTCGGTCGGCAAAGCCTAATTCTTTAGCGATTTCGTATTTTACCTGGTCGGAAACGATACTACCGCGACGACTCATGATTTCACCCCCTAATTGAAGTTTGGCCTTATTTATACAAAATTTATGCATGAATTATATTTTGGTAAATTAAAATATGTTATAATGACTCTGGTTGATGTTAGGATATGAGGGGAGTATTAAGCAACGATGAAAAGGTTCCATTTTGTAGGTATCGGCGGCGCTCGGTTGAGTGGGTTAGCCAAGTTATATCAAGATCGGGGTTATACCATTTCCGGCTCGGATGTTCATGAATCAAACCCAGTTCATACCCTCATTAAAAGAGGGATTAAGGAATATCTGGGGCATAATCCGGCAAATATTGAAGGCGCCGACTTGGTGGTTTTTACCAATGCCATAGGAACCGAAAAT
>ENA-UOOK01002924-UOOK01002924.1-fermentation-metagenome-genome-assembly--contig:-NODE-2924-length-20177-cov-4.266027_pt1 | contig 20177 bp, 19 predicted proteins | sample MGYA00245777_ERZ724023 | MGnify/ENA primary metagenome ERZ724023 (study PRJEB28704, sample SAMN03018312) | fermentation metagenome | biome: anthropogenic terrestrial biome; feature: soil; material...
TATTGCATAAGGTATTTTTGCCTTCTGCTACATCTTGTGTTTTGCTTATCCCTTACACATAATCACGTCAATTAATTTTTTGTTTTACTACATCTTGCATAAAATTTTTATTTTCTTTCAGTTTTATGCTACATATTGTGGTCGGTATCCATAGACCATACTCACGGCTACTTTATGGATGACAATTTTCCCTAATTATGCAACATATTGTGCGTGGATCATGTATTCTACACAATCTTTTTTGTTTCCTTTGAACTAATCGAATTTTTCGAGTAGTTGCCACATCGCTATATATTGCAATAATTGATGTGAATCATACCATGCTTAATCGTTTAATCTTCATAAATTACTGCGAAAAATTACAAAAAAGGAACACTTCCACCATCTTCATCACCTTCATTTTCATTAGCTTGATCTTCCGAATGCAAAAAACATCGAACTTTGCCCTTTGTATATTTGATATCCCCATTAGCAGGACATATGGTTCCTTCATGTTTTTGTAAAAATTCTCTAAATATATTGGTCGTATGTTCTTTGTTTTCCATAATTAAATAAACATGGTACATTCTTTCCAACTGTAAGCAATTGGTATTACAAACTTGCTTAGTTGCTCTTTCTATATATCCGGTGTATAAAGGAACTGCTATCGACACTATCATTACCATGATAGCCATGACAACCATAAGCTCAACTAATGTAAACCCTTGATTATAATCTTTGCTGGCTTTCTTTTTCTTCACTTTACTTGTCCCTCACAGCATAATTATTTTGGTTTTAATTGCCGGAGGTAGTGATAATCTTGTTGCCATTAAAACTAAACACACCATACTCACCGAAGACGAATTATTCCTTACACATACTCATGTCGCTTGCATCACTGTTTACTACATATTGCATAGAAAATTTATTTTTCATCAATTTTATGCTACATATTGTGGTTAAATGTCAATCATTTCCTGGTCCTTCCAGGAGCCTATCAAAATCACTCTTAAATAATCGATCCTGAACTACTCGATATTTCTCAAATTCACTCTCTGCATGAGCTTTAGCAATTTCAGCGGTAACCTTTCCCGCATCTTGCAAAACATCACGATCAGTGGCTTCAATAAAACGGTTCAATCGCGTTTCCCAGTCACTCATGGTCATCGGAATATGCCGAAGCGCCATATCCTCTGCAATATCTAAATAAGCAGAAACAAGTCTCTGCAATTGTGCCATTTCTGATTCACTTAAATAGTTCTTAGCAAGCGGCACATCAAACTTCTGGATTTTTCCATTCGGTACGTCTTTCCAATTCGTCAATCCCATATGTTTCTTTTCAGCATCTGCACGCTTGTAGATAACTTCTACAGCAGTCTGCCCATGAATTGCCCAATGAGTTTATTTTGTACAGTTGAAAAAAAACGTCTTGTGGCTGTTGCATTGATATCATAATCAATAGCTGTGGCATATATGTCGGTGATCTTTTGATAAAATTTCCTTTCGCTCAATCGGATTTCACGAATGCGTTGAAGTTGTTCTTCAAAGTATTGCTCCGTTAAAATGGATCCTCCGCTTTTTAGTCGTTCATCATCCATAGCAAACCCTTTAATCGTAAAATCCTTTACAATTTGATTTGCCCATTTTCGAAATTGCACAGCGCGTTCGTTATTTACTTTAAACCCAACAGAAATAATGACTTGTAAATTGTAATGTTTCACTTCTCTGTTTACCTGGCGTGAACCTTCAGTTTGAACTATTCGGAATTTCCTAATAGTTGCTTCCTCTTGAAGCTCGTGATCAGAAAAGATTTTCTTAATATGTTCATTGACTGTCGGAACTTCTACATCATATAAAGCAGCCAACATCTTTTGTGTTAGCCAGATATTTTCGTCTTCATATCTCATCTCAAAGCTTTGAGAATCATCACCTGTTGCTGCAATGTATGTCAGGTATTCTGCTGCACTTGAGCGAATTGCAATATCATTTTTCTTTTTCACAAGATCACTCCCTTCAGCATTTAGATTATACTAAGAATACACAATTAGAACCAAGTGGCTTATCCCATCTACATGTTGCATAACAAATTGCACATCGCTATATCGGAACAATAGTTAAGCCATTGTTGAACTATCGTTTAGCAATTGTTCAGCGATTGTTAAACTATCTATCGGAACAATCGTTAAGCCATTGTTGAACTATCGTTTAGCAATTGTTCAGCTATTGCTCAGCCATCGTTCAACCATTGTTTACCCCGTCGCACTCTTCTCTGTCCCCCCACCTTGGTACTCTGGCACGATTTGTTTAATTACAGCTAATATTTCGCGGCGGTCTTTTGTTTCGCGTTTGAACATTAAATGTAGGCTTTTGCTGATGTCTACATAGTTATCGTCGAGTTCTTTTTTGGATATAAATATGCGTTCATGGTGGGTGGATAGCATACTTTCTTTATCGGTAAAGAGTTCTTCATAGAGTTTTTCGCCGGGGCGCATGCCGGTATAGATTATTTCTATGTCTTTATCGGGTTCGTAACCGGACAGGCGGATTAGGTCGCGGGCTAGGTCATCTATTTTTACCATTTCGCCCATATCAAGAACAAACACTTCCCCGCCCTCGGCCAGGGCTCCGGCTTGAATAATAAGCTGGACGGCTTCGGGGATGGTCATAAAGTAGCGCCGCATTTCGGGGTCGGTTACGGTTAGGGGACCGCCTTTTTTTATTTGTTTTATAAAGGTGGGAATAACGCTTCCGCGGCTGCCAAGGACGTTTCCGAAACGTACGGCGGCAAATATGGTATTGCTGCGGGTGTTCATATCCTTTATAACTAATTCGGCGATGCGTTTGCTGGCTCCCATAACACTGGTGGGATTAACGGCTTTATCGGTGGATACCTGAATAAAAATGCGGCTGCCGTATTTATCAGCCAGCTCGGCTACGTTGCGGGTGCCGATTACGTTATTGCTAATGGCCTCATCGGGATGGCGTTCCATCATGGGCACATGTTTATAAGCGGCAGCATGGAAAACTATTTCTGGTTTATAGGTTTTAAAGGGTCTTGCTAATTTTTCTTTGTCTTTTACATCTATTAACTGCGGAATAATATTTTCTGCATGATCGCCGGTTTTTAATTCGCCTTCTATATCAAATAGGTTATTTTCACAGTTATCTACCATAATTAAGCGAGCCGGGTTAAAGCTTAATATCTGGCGGCACAGTTCTGAGCCGATGGAGCCTCCGGCTCCGGTTACCAGTACGGAGTGGCCGCTGATATAGGCGGATACTCCTTGTATATCGGTGCTGACCGGCTTTCTTCTTAAGAGATCCTCCATGCGTACCTCGCGTATGCTGGACATAAGGGTTCCCTGGGCACCGGGGTAAAAACCGGGCAGAATCTTAACGCGGGCAGTGGTAGCTTGGCATTTTTCGACAATAGGCCGGATAACTTCCCCGGGTGCGGAAGGGATAGCCACTATGATTTCATCTATGTCCAGGTCTGTGACCAGATAAGGAATGGCAGCGGTCTTGCCCAGAACCGGGACACCGTGAAGGATGGTATGATGTTTGCTTGGCTCATCATCTACCAGACCGACAATTTTAAAGGCTAATTGGGGATTATTATTAATCTCGCGAACTAAAAGAGAGCCAGCATCTCCAGCCCCAACGATAAGGAGATTTTTTTGCGGTTGCGTTTGGTCTTTTGATAAAGTGAATGATTTCCGTACTAAACGCCAGCCCAGACGGGATGAGCCTATGAATACGTTCATGAAAACCCATATCAAGATGTAGACACTGCGGGGTAAACGTGGTAAGGGGGTTAAATAGATAGCGGTTACCACTAAACCCATAGCAATGGTGGTACCGCGAAAAATCATGAGCATTTCGCCAATGCTGGCATATTGCCAGATGCGCCGATAGAGCTTTAGTCCTATAAAGCAGCTGATGGTCACTAGGGTTATGAAGGGTGCTAAGGTTTTAAAGGCATTCCAATATTGCCCAGGGATATTATTATCAAATCTTAATAATAAAGATATCCCCATGGCTAGCATGATTAGTATAGCGTCAATTAGGATTAATAAAATATTGCGCTTGGAATAAATCAAAAATTATGCACCTTCTGTTTTTAGAATTACTGGTTAAATCTTATTAAAGAACTAGTTAGCTAATAAATTAACCTTCTAAAATTTTTAGCTTTTTGTTAGGAATTTTCTAATAAAACTTGTTAAATCAAATTTTATTATTTAGTAGGTTAAATATTCTTTTGTTACCATTCTGTGATTTATTATAACATAGTTATTATATTCTTTCATTCATTAAAATTCGAATTTATTCGTCCTTATGCGACAAAAAAATAGCCCTTTAGTCATAAAGGGCTAGGACAAATTTATTATTTATTATCAGTGATAATAGGGATAATCCAGTTAGGTTATTCATCCGGGGAGGAATAGTAATAGTAATATTGATAACCTTCGCTGTCCATTTTTACAAAGTTTAAAACTACCCCGATGATGCGGGCATTGGCTTTTATAAATTGTTCCTTGGCTTGGCGGGCTAATTCTATCTTGGTTACAGCAGAGCGTATAACTAAGATTACTCCGTCAACTTGAGTAGACAAGATAGAGGCATCAGCTACCGCTAAAACCGGAGGAGCATCGATAAATATATAATCGTATTTTTCTAAAAGCATTCCCCAAAAAGCGCGTGTTTTGCCGGAGTTTAATATCTCCGCAGGATTAGGGGGAATAGGGCCACTGGTCAAGAGAGTCAAGTTTTCCACAACTCCGTTATGGACAGCTTCTTCTACCTGCATTTGTCCTAAGAGGCAGTTTGTTACTCCCTTATGATTAGCCACGGAAAATATTTTATGTTGCACCGGCTTACGCAGGTCGCAATCGACTAGAATGACTTTGTGTCCGGCCTGTGCCATAACTACGGCTAGATTTGCCAGCGTGGTTGATTTTCCGTCCTGAGGACTGGAGCTACTGATCATAATGGATCGACAGGGGTTATCTACACCGGCAAAATCCAAATTGGTTCGCAAGGTTCGGTAGGCTTCCGCCATGGCTGATTTGGGATTTTTATGGGTAATTAGTTCGTATTCCCGGGTATTTTCCGGTTTGCGTTTAAATATATTAAATCTTTCTAGCATCTTATCCTCCGTATGTTCCCTGTTCGGAATTTTGTATGGTAGCCACAGGAATTACTCCTAAAACCGGTAATTGTAACTCACGGCTAACATCTTCCGTGGTTTTCAAGGTATTATCTAAATATTCCAATATGAAAGCTAACAGGGTGAAAATCATTAGTCCCAGCACCGCCGCTATGGCAACATTAAGCTTTTTATTAGGCTTAATAGGATTATTGGGTATCGAGGCTGCGGAAACAACTGATACGTTGGTATCTCCTAAATCAATAGATTTGGCGATTTGGGTTTCGGTAGCTTTTTCAGCTAGGGTGGTAGAAGTTTTCTTTAAGAGCTCTACTTTCCGGGTGAGTTTTTCCTCGGTTAAGCGTTTTTCGGCTAATTCAGCCTGCAAATAATCTAACTCCATTTGCATATTTATACTTTGCGTTTGTAAAGCCTCCGCTTCGCCTACCTTTTCAGCCAGCTGGGCTCTTTTTTCACTAAGCTTTTGTGCCAAGCTGAGGTAAAGGGGGTTTGATTCTTCCCTAGGCATATATGTATCGGTGTTTTGATTATAGTTCTGTGTATAGATGGTCTGGGGAGTAATGGCTATTTCTTGTTCTAATTGCTCAATTCCCCTGCTGAGCAGCTGTACCTCCACCTGTACGGTACGCAAACGGTTAGTAAAATCCGCAGCGGCCTGTGATTTGCTGTTGAACTCCGATTCTAAAACAGCTACCCCGCGGGGCTGACTTTGAAACAACATGAGATTATTAGTGGAAATTTGCAGCTCTTCATCGGTAATTTGCTTTTGTTTTTCTAAGAAATCTACGGAACGGCTCATTTGTTCCTGATTCTTTTCCGTCATCAGCTGTAAAAACTCTTGGGAAAGCACGTTAGCAATCTGGGCTGCTAATAAAGGATCACCATTAGTAACCTTGACCTCAATGAGATTGGAATCCTTCACTGCGGTAGCCTGTATGGCTTTAGCTAAGCCGGCCGGGGTATAATGTTCGGGATCAAGCTCTAAAGCAGTAATAATCCTCTGCATCAGGGTTTCACTTTTCAGCTGGCCTAAATAAGTCTGCATAGTCAAAACGGGAATACTGGAAACATTGCCCACCACACCCTCGAGACCGTCTTGTTGTCGATTCTGGATATTTTGCAGTTTTTCCGTGGCCTGGGTAACCATAAGTAAGGTATTGGCCTGATAAAGGGGCGAAAGAACAAAATAACTGATTATACCGGCACTAAAAGCAGTAAGTAAGGTCATGGCAATAATAAGGCGACTCCATTTTTTTAAAACCTTGAGGAGCTCACGTAAATCTATTTCCATTTCGTCATTAGCTGCATATGTAGTAGAATTATTGTCGCTCAATTAATCTAAACCTCCTAATTATTATAATGACATTTATCTATATATAATATTTTCCATTATATATCATTCGTTGTTAAAATCGGACAAATTTTCCCTAAAATATCGAATTCTAGTTAAATCCTAGTTTTTTTTTAATGCGCTGCACCCAACCGCTAGGGGGTAAGGTCGTTACGGGTAACGCCAATAGATCATTGCCCCGGGCAATGGCTTGAGGGTTTTCGCGCAATAAACGCTCCGCATAGGGAGTGCCAAAGGCAGAAGCTACTTTTTGTCCTGCCGGAGACAGAAGGGGTGATCGGCTTCTGATGGTGTGGGCATCACTGGCGATAATATGTATAAGTCCCTGCCGCATTAGGTTTTTGGCAGTGTTTTGGATAATTTTTCCGAAGACTCCGGTAATACTGGCAGCGGTTACTTGGGCATACATCCCCCGGCTGACGAAATCAGCCAATAGTTTAGAGTTACGGCTCAGCTCTTGATTGCGCTCGGGATGAGCGATAATCGGGGTTATGCCCTGCAGCTGCAGTTCATATAATATACGGGCGCTATATTCCGGCACTTGGACGGCAGGAAATTCTATCAGCAGGTAGCGTCCGGTATCATTCAAGGTCAGCAATTCTCCCCGGGCAGCGCGTTCCGGTAGATGGGAATCAAAATAATATTCCGCTCCGGGCATTATAGTAAGGGGGATTTTGTGCTGCTGGAGATGATTTTGCAGGTTTTCAACCGCGGCAATAATCGCGGCCTTACTATAATTGTAGGCTCCGGGTATAACGTGGGGGGTAGCAATTACGGCTTTGGTGCCGTCTTCCCAAGCCATGCGCGCCATTTCCAAAGCGGTGTCCAGATCCTTGGCACCATCATCAAGGTGGGGCAAAATATGTATATGAGTATCAATCAAAAGAGTCGCCTCCATTGGTTTTATTATGTTGCCGCGGAGACTGAATTCTCTGCTACTTCCACCATATCCGTAGAGGCGAATTCAGTCGCCGGCATTGTTTATATGTCTAGCTTAGTTATTTTCTCATTAATCGTAGGGATAATAAGGCTAGCAAGCTTAAAAATACAAAACCGCTAAAATCTAGAATCACATCTTCAATACATCCGGTACGTCCGGGATTATTAAACTGTTGGTACTCATCCAATGCGGCTACCGCTACTACTGACAGGGCTGCTAAAAGCCAGGCTTTTAAGGTGTTAATACCTCCTCCTTTTAGGGCATATAAAAGGGAGGTGCCTAATAAGCCATAAAGAGTTACATGGGCAGCCTTGCGCAACAGGAATTGAATAAAGCCGATGGGATTTTTATGGCTGTTTATTACACTATTGCGGTAATGCAGCTCAATTGGGGGTACGCTCCGTACCACTTGAATCAAACTAGGATATTGACGTATATAAGGACTTAAATCCTGCTCACTAAAAGGCTGTCGGGAAAAATGCTGTACGGAGATTAAACAGAGTATTACTAGCATCCAGCGCCCGAATTTTATCATGTATTTCTCCTGACTTTATTTGTTGTTTTATAATAATATAGCACACTAGGATAGTTTTATTATTTTTCATATGGACGGCGGAGAATGAATCTCCGCTACGGGGATTATTTATTATATTTTATATGTAATAATATAGCATACTTAAAGCATATTTATGGAATTTTTATATTTTCAGCCTATAATATGCCATACTTTGGAAATATTTTAAAGAGTTAATGAAATTTCTGTTTTATTGTAAGGATTTTCAAAATAAAATGGTATGATATAAAAGAAGATTTGGAGGTGTTTATATGTCGCGTATGTCCCGTAAAAAGAAAAATATTTTTATTACTGTGGGAATTTTATTTAACATATTATTGTGTGCGGGAATTTTTATAAATTATGAAATGAATAAAGTAGTTGATAAGATGAATACAGTTTTGCTTAAGGATTACTCTGCTGAACTCGCACCTGATGTTAGTGGCACGGGGAGTCAGGTCTCTGCCGATGATCCGGAGGTTTTAGACTGGCGCAATTATCATCCCGATAATTCTCTTAATGGGGTTCCCGGTGGGAATACGACTCCCAGTAAAACGGATATTATGCAGGGGGTTGAGGGTAAGTTAAAACAGCCGGTGGAGAAGAAGGATTTATTAAAGGCCGGGATGATTATTATGCGTAAGCTGGATGCACAGGAAATCAATTATCTATATGGTCTGGGTACCAAGGATAAGCGTACGGCAGAGGATATTAAGCAGGCTAAAAAGATCTTGCAGGATAAATTAACCGCAGAGGATCTTAATGTTTTGTATGAGTTGGGGTTAAAGTATGGCAAAAAGTTGAGTTTTTTAAAACAATAGAATGAAGAGAGTCTGCCAATTGCAGGCTCATTTTTTTGCTAAGCAATAAGGAACGTCCCATGGGACGTTCCTTCGTCTGTAAGATATTATATTTGGTTGTACATTTGTAGGATCATCACTGCGGCTTGGGCACGAGTGGCATTGTCATGAGGAGCGAACCTACCGTCACTATGTCCAGTGATGATTTGCGCTTGTACAGCCGTGGCTACACTGGTACGGGCCCAAGCAGCTATGGCATAGGTATCGCTGAAAATCGCTAAATTCTCAGCGGTTTGGGTGTCAGTTAATTCCACATTCTTACCTTTATAATCCATGGCATTCTTGATCATCAAAGCCATTTGTTCACGGGTAACCGGATCATTGGGGCCAAAATGGTTTTTATCATAGCCATTTATCAGCCCGGCTTTGGCAGCGGTATTTACCACGGAAAAATACCATTGGTCAGCCTGGACATCAAAAAATTGTCCTTGATATTGAACTTCGAAAGGTAGTTTTAATGCTCTTACTAAAATAGCCGCAAACTCTGCGCGGGTAATATTTTGCTGGGGTGCAAATTCGGTATCACTTATTCCACTTACTAAGCCTAAGTTAACTAGGGTTTCGATTTTGGTCTGAGCCCAGTGGCCGTTTATATCAGTAAAACGGTTAGGGATGGTTAACGGTGGATTAGTTGCGGTAGTGGCCGGCGTATAAGCCATGATAGCATATTTACTAAAATGGGTAGTTTTAAAGGTTACGGTTTTATTAGCTTTGTCTACCGTCCCATTCATTTTTTCCCACTGGGAGGTTTTTTCGTTGTAGTAGTAGGCGTCTAAATTATCTTCATTAACATTGTCCAATTTTATTCCTTTATAGGATATAACCACACTTATGGGTTGCGAGAAATTTAGCTGATTAAGACTCTTGCCAGTGGTACTATATAATTCATATACTTTGCCTATAAGCTGGTAATCATTTCCCGCTCTATCAGCCAGCGTTTTGCCTTTGGTTTCAGTTTCCGGCTTGCTGATAATTATCAATTGCCCTTCTGGGATAGCTTTAAGAGCCTTTAAAGGTAACTTCATCTCAATATTATCAAATTTCAAGTTTAGATCTTTATTGGCAGTTATAATCTTTTTTAAGGTCAGGTCTGAAATAACTATTTCCGTTTGATTAGTCTTAGCCTCTAATTTAATACTGGCAGCTCCCGCCTTAAGCTGTTGATTAACTTCTACAGTTATGGAATCGGTGGGGTCTTTAGGGACAGTTCCTCCCCCTCCGGTTCCGGTGCTTGGCGTGCCAGAGTTCGATTGCACACGTGCCAGAACCGCTCTATTAACTATATCGCGCATTTTGGTAAGCTGTTCTCTATATTTTTCTTTATCTTTAGATTGCTCTAATAAAAAAGGCATTAAATCTTCTTTATATTTGGTTCCGGTTAACAAAGTGCTGGCTACAGCATTTTTTATATCGATATTAAGATCGTGCCCGGCATCATAATGAACCACAGCATAATCTATCACATCATCAATAAATGTATCCATTTTAGCAGCAATAAGAGGATCAAGGTTATTATAAATACTTATGTATTCCTGTTTTAGTTGTTGGATTTCCTGATCGACTGTTGCAGCATAAGCACAGGTATTAAATAAAAACAATAATGCTAAACAAGCAGCGGTTATTTTTGAACGCATAAATTTTTCACCTCATATGATTTTTTTATTTATTTTATCATATCTTAATTTGTAATAGCTTGGTTCTATACCCCTCATTCTTTGCTTTAAATTATTTACTTATAATAAATAAACCCTTCATGTAATATATGAAGGGTTTATTTCAAATCTAATTAGTGTAAATAATTATAAAGCATCCGAAACAAAGTCAACTGTGTAAACATTTTGCACAGAAGGATTAGCCTTACTGGTTATAGTAATAGTTAGAGGTGCGTTATCAATTAGGGTTTGACCCAAAACCCCATTACCTCCGCCATTAGTAGCCAGCAAATCTAATGCAGTTTGCATAAGATTTGCAGCAGTTGTAATATCACCAGTGATATTGTAGTCATTATTAGAAATAATATAGCTTACATCCTCTGAAAGAGTTGCCGTTCCGGTTGTATATTTAGTTGTCGGAGTAACAGTAAATCTCAATTGAGTCCCGTTTACTTCCGGTGCAATTCCCCCAACCATTACATTATCAAGGGTCGGTGCTTGAGCAAAATTAATTGTATAAACAGTTTTATAATTAGCATTAGCAGTACTTGCTAAAGTTAATGTAAAAGGTGAATTACTAATTAAGGTTGAACCAAAAACTTTTCCATCATCTGATGCTAAACCTTCAGCAGCAAGTAAGCTCAAGGCGTTAGTAATTAAAGTATCATTTGTATCAGTAGTCTTAGCAGTGCCTGTAATAGTATATGATCCTGATTCAACAGTATAAGCTGTGTCATGAGAGAGTGTAACATTTCCGGTAGCGTATTCATTAGTCGGAATAACGCCAAAGGTTAATTGAGTACCGTTTACTACTGGAGCAATTCCTTCAATGGTAACACCACTTATGGTTGGCGCTACAACACTACTGCCGCCGCCACCGCCACCACCGGAAGATGGGGTGGTAACTTTAGGAGTTTGAGTAACTCCAGGATCTACTTTTTCACTTACCGGTTTTTTCTCATAGGTTACTCCATTTGCATTTACTTCTGCTTCCTTAACTGTTCCCTGTCCTTTTATTTCTGCAGAAGCATCTAAAACTAATTTTTCGATTTCGGACTTACTATTTAGGGTAATCGTACTATTTTTTGCTGTAGGTTCAACAATAAGCTCACTAATTTTAGTTTCCTGTTGGGTTTGTATTTTTACATTTTCTGCAGCTATTGTAACGCTATTAAAGGTTCCTTCAAGGATAATAGTATCACCTTTAACCTTTTCACCCACTACAACATCAATTCCTGCAGCATTGGTAGCTACTATTCTTATTTCTCCATTATGAGTTTTTTCTACTCTGATTTTGTTGTATTTTCCACCATTAATATGGATACTGTTTTTGCCACCGGCACGTAAAATGGTTTCACCCTCTACTGTCAGATTATTAAGAGTAACATCACCCGCCGCTACTTCTTCAGCAATAATCAGATCGCCCTTTATGACAAGGTTTTGCAGAACAACACCGTCGGCTTTGACAACTACATTGCCATCGATAACTTCTGTACCTTCTGCAGGACCATAAGTACCAGCTTGGTCATATGTTTTCACATTTGGAGCTTTGGTCATAGCTTTACTTAACACTACCGCTGATTCGGCACGGCTAATTGATTGGGTAGCCTTAAAGGTTCCATCCGGATAACCATTTAAATAGCCTGCGCGTACCAGAGCAGCAACAGCGCCTTTACTCCAAGCAGGAATATTATTAACATCTTTAAATTTTTCTAATCCTGTAGTGACGGAAGTATCCAGATTAAGCATTTTAGCCAAAATTACAGCAATTTCTTGGCGGCTTATTAGGTTATTGGGACGCATAGTTCCATCTTCATAACCGGTAATATAGCCTGCAGCTTTGGCTTTAGCTATTTCGGTTGCAAACCAATCAGTTGCGTTAACATCTGTGTAGTCAGTAGTTGCGGTTGCAGTTAAATTAAATGCCCGGTTTACCATAACCATGAATTCCGCCCTAGTTAAGGACTTGTCAGGTATAAAAGTATTATCCGGATAACCAGCAACTACACCTTTGGACACCATGTCTTCGATTTGACTTTTAGCCCAATGATTACTTATATCATTCAGGTCAGCCGCTGCTACCGGTGTCGGCACGTCTCCAAAGCCTGCAAACATGGTTGTCATAAACATGAACACCATAAGCCAAGTTAATTTCTTAGATTTTATCAAGTCTGTTCCTCCTTTAAATATTGTTAAGTAAGATTAGGAATTCTTCTTTCCATCACCTCCCCAAGATTATCTTCTAAAAATCACTCCTATTTCTAAAATTTATTTATTTAGAATATTATACCATGTTTACGATTCTTTTGAATAAAAATTACAATTTGCATAATAAATTTCCATTTATAAGTTCGGGAACGGTTCACTGACATAGAGGGATGGACTTATACATGCTTTAATAGTGCTAATATTTCTGACCTGTAAATAATCAAGAAAACTAAATCCGCCCTCTGTGTTTCGCTATAACTAAAAAACGCCTTGGTAAATACCAAGGCATTATGTTTTATTGATTATTTTGTTTTTTATAAAATAAGATGGTCGGGATGACAGGATTTGAACCTGCGGCTTCTGCGTCCCGAACGCAGCGCTCTACCAAACTGAGCCACATCCCGACAACAAAGTTATTTTACCTTATTGGCTGGATTTGTTCAAGGGTAAAGTAAAAAATTATGTAATAGACGCTGACTTAGCTGACTTTTATGACTGACGCTGAATTTTTTCTGTTTTGTTATAAGATGGTACCTAACACCCAACTTAATATTATCAATTTACCTCAATAGTTGGTGTCCAGATTTTGGGGATTAACGCGGATTATATATAATTGAAAAAACCGCGGGAATCTATTTAATCCGCGAAATCCGTGTCTATTAACGGGCAGGTGCGGAGACCTGCCCATATAATAAATTAATTAGATGCGGTATTCGCGTTGGATTCTATTGATTTGTGGTGCCCAATTCTGTATTCTTTCGCGGACGCGGCTTTCATCGACTTGGTCGACGAAGAGAACTTTATCATCTGTTAATTGTACGCCAAAATTATAGAGATTGGCATTGGTATCGGCGCTTACTAATAAGCCTTCATACTGTTCTTTGGCGTATAGTCCATTTTTTAAGAATTCTTTTTTATCCATTACTTGACCTTTTTTACTGTTATTCATTTTTTGCCTCCTTAATAGTGTTTCTAATATGTTTTCCTGCGGGGGTTTTTTTATGCATGTTTTTATAGACGCTGACTTCGCTGACTGGTATGACTGACGCTGACTTTTTTATATTTTTTAAAATAGTCGCTGCTGGCTGGCATTAGACGTGGATCCTGAAAGATGCGGATTTTCGCGGTTGTTTTATAGACGCTGACAAACGCTGACTGTTATGACTGGCGCTGACTGCGAAAGCTAAAGCTTCCGCTACGTTTTGAGTAGCACCTTCCGTTATTATCTTCTTTAAAAAGAAAAAGCTATTTATTCAAATCGTGTTATGCTTTACAATTAAAAGAGTTTAAATATACAAAATCTAGTCTAATAAGAAAATATTGAAGTTTTTTTGGATAATTTTTTACAGTTTTGAGAGGCTGTTATATTTTATGAGGAGGAACCGGGGATGGATAAGAAGAATGCTGATAGTCAGGTAATAGTCGTCACCTCTGGTAAGGGTGGAGTGGGTAAAACTACGGCAGTGGCTAATCTTAGCACGGGGTTGGCACGGCAAAATTATAAAGTGGCTGTAATGGATCTGGATATCGGTTTGAAAAAGCTGGATTTGATTTTGGGGCTGGAGAATCGGGTTATTTATGACATTATTCAGGTGGCTGAGGGTGAATGCACGCTTAAGCAGGCTTTGGTTAAGGACAAGCGTTTTCCGGGTCTGTATATGCTGCCTGCGGCGCAAACGCGCAATAAGGAGGATATTACCGGGGATCAGGTTAAGCAGATTTGTGATGAGCTGCGGGAGGATTTTGATTACATTTTTATTGATTGTCCGGCGGGGATTGAGCAGGGTTTCAAAAATGCAATTTTCGCGGCGGATAAGGCAATTGTGGTTACTAATCCGGAGGTTTCGGCGGTGCGGGATGCGGATCGTATTACGGGGATTTTGGAATCGCAACAATTTAAGGATATCAGCTTATTGATTAATCGCATTCGGCCGGATATGGTCAAAAGTGGTAATATGTTGAGTATTGATGATTTGTTGGAGCACCTTTGTATCAAGCTTTTGGGGGTTATTCCTGAGGATAAGAATGTGGTGGTTTCCACGAATAAGGGTGAGCCTATTGTTCTTAATGATAATACGCCGGCTGCGGTGGCATTTAATAATGTGGTGCGGCGTTTACTGGGTGAGGATGTGCCGATAATGAATCTGGAGGAATCTTTTTGGCAGCGTTTGAAGAATCACCTCTTTGGTAATTAAGGGTTGAAGGAGGAAATGAGCATGTTGGATTTATTAAAGAAACTGTTTGCCGGGGATAAAAACGGGAGTCGGCAGGCGGCTAATGATCGGCTGCGGGTGGTTTTGACTCATGATCGTTTGGGTACTTCGCCGGAATTGATGGAGACTTTGAAGGAGGAAATAATCGCGGTTATTGCGCGTCATGTTGATATTGATGGTCGGCCGGAGGTGCGCATTATCGGTGAGGGGCGGCAATCGGCGGTTGATATTAGTATTCCGTTAAAAGGTAGGTAAGGTAAATTGGCACTTGTAAATATTAAGGGATATAATCAAAATTTGCTGTTTATTTTTGAGCCGGGGACGATTGAGGAATATTTGGAGTATCTGGAGAAGGTTTTTACGGATAAACCGCAGCTTTTCAAGGGTTCGGCGGCGATTTTTTCCGGGGAGGGGTTTAACAATCTGTCGCGTGAGGATATTTTGGCTTTGCAAAGGTTATGTTTAAAATATGATGTGATGATGCAGAATACTTTGCAGAGAGAAAAAGCGGGCAGTAAGGATTTGATTATTTATCGTACGCTGCGGAGTGGACAGCAGGTACATAGTGAAGGCTCGATTATTATTTGGGGTAATGTTAATGAGAGTGCGGAGATCACGGCGGCGGGTGATGTGATTGTTTTGGGGCGTTTGGAAGGGATTGCGCATGCGGGTTGTTATGGGAATACGGAGTGTGTTATCATGGCGCTGTCGCTGTGTCCGCTGCAGTTGAGGATTGGGAATATTATTTCGCGGTCGAGTGGTGAGATGGTGGTTAATGATTATCCGGAGATTGCTTTTGTGGAGGGGGAAAATATCTGTATTAAGGGGTATGATCCGCGGGATGCGGTTAGGTGATTGGTGTAATAATAGACGCGGATGGACACGGATTTTGGGGATTTTCGCGGATTTTTTAATATTATGGACGCTGACGGCGCTGACTTTTTATGACTGACGCTGACTTTTTTTAATTTTAAGATGGGTCGGAATGGGTTTGCTGCTGAAATAATGGACGCGGATAAACGCGGATTAAACGGATTTACGCGGATTTTTTAATATTATGGACGCTGACGGCGCTGACTTTTATGACTGACGCTGACTTTTTTCTGTTTTTGTGTTGGATATTGGCGAAGGAATTCGCCTTTGCACCCCAGAGTTTACATCTGTAAATCACATGTAGCGGAAGCTGAGGCTTTCGCGGGTTCTATAAATATCATAACGGAAGCTGAAGCTTCCTCTCCCAGTACCTGCATATAACGGAAGCTAAAGCTTCCTCTACGGCAGGTGCTACTCAACACGTAGCGGAAGCTTTAGCTTTCGCGGCTCTATAACATAACAACGGAAGCTGAAGCTTCCTCTACGGATTATTGTTGCGGTTGTTGCTTCCGCTACTGCTTACCTATAATTTAAGGTTTGGTTTTGACGGCTGGGAATTCTTAAGGTAAAATATGCAAGGAAATTTTTAATTAGGATAAACTAAAGATAACAGTATTTTACAGGAGGTTATATAATGGAAAGAACTTATGCAATGGTTAAGCCTGATGGTGTACAGAGGGGTTTAATCGGGGAAATTATCAGTCGTTTTGAAAAAAAAGGGATTAAAGTTGTAGGGCTTAAGCTTCTGCAGATTACGCCTGAGATGGCGGGGGTTCATTATGGTGAACATAAGGAGAAGCCTTTTTTTGCTGACTTGGTTAATTTTATAACTTCGGGTCCGGTGGCGGCTATGGTTTTGGAAGGTGACAATGTGATTCAGATTGTCAGGGATATGATGGGGGCTACTAATCCTAAGGATTCTGCGCCGGGGACTATTCGCGGGGATTATGCTATGACTATTGATAAGAATATTATCCATGGCTCGGATTCTCCGGAAAGTGCTGCTCGTGAGATTGGTATTTTCTTTAAGCCGGAGGAAATTATTGATTACAATAAATGTGGCTCGGAATGGGTTTATGTGTAATGTCGAGGGGTTTTAAATAGACGCGGATGAACGCAGATTTTACGGATTTACGCGGATTTTTTTAACGCTGACGTGTATGACTTATATGACTGACGCTGACTTTTTTCTGTTGACGTAGCGGAAGCTTTAGCTTCCGCTGATTTATATCTAGCATAACGGAAGCTGAAGCTTCCTCTACGTAGGGACGGTGCCTGACACCAACTTATCAACTTATTGGATAAATTAATGATATTGGCATTCCGTCCCTTCAATAAGTTGATAAGTTGGTGTCAGGCACCGGTGATAGCAGCGGTGATTTTTTTCTTGACATGGGTAGTGTTATGGACAGGCGGGAGGATCCGATCAGCAGGGTGATTCCCAACCAGCCCATAATATGTACGGAGCGCGGCAGGTGCGGCTGGTTAAAGAGCTCGATGATGGCTATGATAACCAGCAGGCTGCAGGTGGTGGCTTTAAGTATGGAAAAGGCCTCGCTGAGGCTGGCATATTCCCACACCCGGCTGTAGAGCTTAAATACCATCAGGAATAGCAGGAAGATTCCCGTAATCAGAGGTATATGGGTTATGAATGTCTGCTGATGGATGAGGGGTATCTTCCCCTCAAATCTTAATAACAGCGCAACGTAGACGGCTGCGTTGATCAGCAGGGCATCAGTGGTTAGCATGACTAAAGTTCTGTATGAAAATGTCTTCATGCAGTAATTATCTCCTTCATGGTTGTTGATGGAAAATTAATACATAGGTATGTTTTATGTATTATTCGCTAGAATTTTGACTTTTCCTGCCAGGATGGCAATTTTTTTAATATTTTTGGAATAATTGAAGAAATAACTAGGGGTCAGACCCCTAGTTATTCTGCGAAAATATTTGTATATTTTTGTAGTGAAGATGGAATAACCCGGGGCCTGACCCCTAGTTATTTATATTTTTGTGCCGTGGCCGGGGCTGGGGAGTTGGGAACGTTCTTTATTAGTTTTGTTTATCTCTGCCTGGGTCTTGTTGGTTGTTTTGGTGCTGGTTCCGGTAGTATTTTTAACGGTAGTGGTGGATGTTCCTGATACCACCGCCACGGTCTGGCCGCTCAGCATAGTATCCAGCAAGGTAGCAGTCTTGGATTTATCAGCTACCCAATAACTGGCCGTCAGAACTCCCTGGGAGTTGCGCTGGTCGTAAAATGAGCCGGGCAGGGTCTGCGCTACTATTGATTCGCTGCTGAATCCCGGAGCCCAGGTGGCCATTTTCAACATATCTTTGAGTCCCAGGTTGGTCTTGACGTTGGCCCGGGCTTCTTTGACCAGGCTGGGCAGTTTTACAATGGTGCCAGGTTTCAGTATCTCTTTGCCCAATGCTTTGATAAATTCCTGTTGATGCGCGGTCCGTTCTATGTCGCCCATGGGGTAATCCCGAAAGCGGACGAAGGCCAGGGCATCGCGGCCATCCAGCGTTTGCAGACCCGGTTTGAGGTTAATATCCTCGGAGGGCTTGTACATACGCTGGTCAACATTTATGGTTACTCCTCCCATGGCATCGATGATGTTTTTGAATCCCTCGAAGTCTATTTCTACATAGTAGTCGATTTTCTCATTCATCAGTTCTTCGACTTTTTCTACGGCTAGTTCGGGTCCGCCTATTACATTGGCAGCGTTAATCTTATCCATGCCGCCGGAGGCACTGCCGCTAATCTTGGTATCGCGCGGGATTGAGACTACGGCTGCTTTGTTGAGCTCAGGGTCTATGGATGCCAGTATAATGGTGTCGGAGCGCGAAATGGTTTCGCCTTTGCGCGCATCTACACCCAGCAGGAGGATATTGGTCCTTTTGCCGTCTTCTACAGGAGGAGCGTTGGTTTCATCGGTAGTAACCGTCTTCACATCAGGTGATAATAAATCAACTATCCCGCAGCCCACTCCGAAAAAGAGCCCAAAGACCACGGCTAATGCAAAAATCCTTTTTATAAATAATTTCATGTCAATCCTCCCACGATTTTACACAAACTCTCAACTCTCAACTCTCAACTATCCCCTATCCACTATCCACTATCTTACATGTGCGAGGTCGAGGCGGTTTTGCCCCGTTTAGGAATCTCTATCGTGCCGCCCGTCCGCATGCCTATCTTCTCGGCTCCGGCCACTATGAACAGCAGCAAGACGGCCAGAACCAGGGTTGCACCGGGCCGGTTAACGAAGTTCAACATGATCGCTACCAGGCCGAAAAATCCGCTGATACTGTATATAATCAGGACGGTTTTACGGTGCCCATACCCTATCGCCATCAACCGATGGTGCAGGTGGGACTTGTCGGGCATAAATATCGGCGCCTTGTTATTTATCCGCCTGATTATGGCGAAAAAGGTATCGAATATGGGTATACCGAGTATCACTATGGGCACAAACAGGGATATGACCGCGGTGCTTTTGGTCAAGCCCATAACCGCCAAGCATCCTAGTATGAACCCCAGGAAGTTGGATCCCCCATCGCCCATAAAGGTGCGGGCGGGATGGAAGTTATAGGGCAAAAAGCCGATTATAGCTGCTACCAGGATAAAGGCGGCGACAAATACGGTCTGCTGTCCCTGGGTATAGGCGACGAATCCAATTGTGGCCGCAGCTATACCGGAAACTCCAGCCGCCAGGCCGTCCAGCCCGTCGATCAGGTTTATGGCATTGCTTATGCCAACTATCCAGAGGAATGTCACTGGTATACTTAGATAGCCCAGATGTATGGGACCATCAAAGGGGTTGGTAACAAAGTTGACCACCACTCCGAAGTATATGGCAATCGCTGCCGCGATACTTTGACCGATAAGTTTTACCCAGGGGGGCAGCTGGTAAATGTCATCCAGCATCCCCACGATAAATATGACTGTTCCTCCAATCATAATACCGAGAATCGGGTCAGAAACTTGCACTCCAAATAGTAATATTATGATAAATGCCGAAAAAATACCAAGGCCTCCCAGCCTGGGCATGACATGTTTGTGAACTTTGCGCTGCTCGGGTTGGTCGACAGCTCCCAGACGCATGGCCAGCTGGATGACGTAAGGCATCGAAATATAGGCAATTCCGCTCGCTGCCACCAGCAAGAAGATCAGTTTATAAATGGGCACAATAATAAATCTCCTCTCCAGTCGGAATCTAGGTTTATTCTATCACCAGAGCAGGAAGTTGTCCATATACCAAATATTTGGTCGTTTCGTAGTTGATAGGGGTGACAGGGGGACAGGTTAAGTGTCCCCTTGGAAAATGGCCCTGAACCTGTATCCTTACCTGCTCGGACACTAAACCTGTCCCCCTGTCAC
>ENA-UOOK01002925-UOOK01002925.1-fermentation-metagenome-genome-assembly--contig:-NODE-2925-length-20176-cov-5.849908_pt1 | contig 20176 bp, 18 predicted proteins | sample MGYA00245777_ERZ724023 | MGnify/ENA primary metagenome ERZ724023 (study PRJEB28704, sample SAMN03018312) | fermentation metagenome | biome: anthropogenic terrestrial biome; feature: soil; material...
AAATCATCTGCGTAACGCACAAACCGAAGATTACGTCGTGTCAGTTCTTTATCTATTTAGTGGAACGATTCTTATAATTCATCACATAGTTGAAATAAAATGATGCAGGATGTCGCTCTTTAATGATATTTAACGTATATTTAAATATTGTATCGCACTTAAATCTACACTTTGCAATAGCTGGATTTAACTGCGTTTATATTTTTGTTAAAATTTTGAACAATTCACATATAATGAACTGTTTATCGATATATTATATGATTCCTGGAGGACTGTTTTTGTCATTCAAAGACCTTGCTCCGGCAGCAACTTTTTTGGCTGCTGATGCCGGTGGCTCTATTACATTTTCGCAGTTAAAAATCGCCACTTACTTTCTCCTCTTTATTATTGGAGCAATTATTACTGCTTTTCTAATCTTCAACATCCGAAGAAACTTAGGTCGGACAAAGGCTATTAAATCACGCTATTCTTCGGCTAACACGATAAATGAACCTGAAGAGAATGATAGTGAGCACTTTCAGGTCTTAAATGATCACCCCACACCAACAGCAGTCTGTAGTTCTGCGGGAATGATTATATACCTTAATAAAGCCTTTGCCGAAGCCTTGGGTTCTACTCAGGCAAATATGCAGCACCTGCTTGTTTTTAATATTTTACCTACCAAAATATCATCGGCGCTATCTCCTATTTTCAATGAAATCGGCAGCAGCGGATACGAGTCATCTTCCGACTTCTTTTCTCCTGCAACGGGAAAAAGATATAAAGTTCTTGTAAAAAGAGCCTCGAAAAGCGGCTCTGAAGGCAGACTCTTTTTAACTCTTAACAGCATAAAGCCAAATGATGAAAAACCCGGCCTGCCTCACAGCTCAGGGAAAGAAATAGTGCTTCAGATTCTAAACATGGCACCCTATGCCATGTTTATTGAAGACAACGACGGATTGGTCTTGGAAGCTAATAATAAGGCTTGTGAAATGCAAGGAGTTGAAAGAAGGGAGCTGGTTGGAAATGTTATGGATGAATTGTCGCCAATAAATCTAAAAAAAGAAATATCAGCTCACAAAAAGTCCATCGTCAACAACCGGGTAGTTGACTTCAAAAGCATCTTATACCACAAAAACGGGACTCCCATCCCGGTTCAAATTCATGTATCTAAAGTTGATTATTTTGGTACTGAAGCTATTATGCTAATTATTGTTGACCTGACAAAGGCCATCGAAAACAAAAAAGAACTCGATGAGTTTAAGATTAAGGCCGAAGAGAGCGACCGCTTAAAATCTTCCTTCCTTGCAAACCTGTCGCATGAAGTGCGTACTCCCATGAACTCGATTATGGGCTTCGCGGAGCTTCTTGCCGAACCCGACATATCCAACAAAGAGCGGAAAGAATTTATCAAGATGATTCGCCAAAGCGGGAAAGAGCTTTTATCACAGATAAATAATATAATAGACTTTTCAAAGATAGAGGCCGGACTGATACAGCTCAAATCTGATATCTGCAATTTTGAGACTCTTTTTCACCAGCTTCATGAATACTGGCTTGAAGAAAGTCACGATAATGGCGATGTTAAGCTGTTCTTTGAGCTGCCTCAGAATATTATTCGTAACAGTATTGCAACTGACAGGGTTCGGCTCAAACAAATTCTAAAGGTGTTTTTGTCAAACAGCATTAAATACACCAAAAAAGGCGTAATTGAAATTGGTGTTCGTATCAAGGCGCCACAGCTTTATGAGTTCTACGTAAGAGATACAGGCATAGGAATAGCTGAGAGTAAACACAAGGAGGTGTTTGAACAGTTTCGCCAGGCCGATGATAGCAATGAACGCGAGTTCACCGGGATGGGCGTTGGTCTGTCGATAGCCTCGCGACTCATCCAGTTTCTGGGTGGTCATCAATGGGTTGTCTCCGAAGCGGGCAGAGGCTCAGAGTTTCGCTTTGTCCTTCCCGACCTTCTGCATCCGCAAGGTTCTCCCTTTTTGCAAGTATCCTGTGGCCCCATCTCGATGATAAACAAAATCATGGTTGTATCACCATCCGAAGATATTTATCTGGGTCTTTCACAAAACTCCAAGCCGGTAAACTATCAGGTATTCTGGGCGCAGAACGCTGAGGAAATGAAAGCTATGCTGGTTTCCAACAATATACGCTACATTCTTCTGGCTGTCGATCAACTGCCCTTCTGGCAAGAATTACTGCCCCTAATAAAAGAGATTAATAATGAGGTTGAAATGATAGGCGTGTCTAATCAGTTGGACAACACGCGGCGAAATCGCCTCATCTCAATGGGTCTGGATGAAGCAATCCGCTCGTCGGTCAATATTCCGATACTTTTGAATATCATGGAAAGGAAAGAGCTAAGTTCGATGAACATTTTCTCAACCGTTTTCCATCAAAATTGAGTCCCGAAATATTTGAATTATGTTAAACCGCTAATTCGCCGTAAAGGGATTCAAACTGCTCCACCATATCCTTTCTCAGCTTTTTATAGTATGAACGCACCATCTTTGGATTGTCTTTCCCATCGGGATGGTTAGCTCTATCAACCAAATTATTCCTGAAATCAACAGCCTTGGTAATATGAGTCAGCATCTCATCATCGCTGATTTTCTTAAAAATCAATTGATTGAGATAGGCCTGGGCAACCAATTCTGATGTGAGGAAATTGATATCCTTTTTTAATTCTCTAACGCTTGCCATTTCTAAATTGTTAATTGTAAATACTGCGGAGCTCTATGAAAAAAGCAGTCCGCGAAACGTGCCAAATATAAGGCCTAAGCCGGAGAAAAACAAACCTGAATTTTTACCTGCCTGCTCGCTTATCTCCTTTTGTTGAGCAAGTGCTCTATCAGGCCAAGCACTTTGTCGCGCAGCTCTTTGGGCAAAGTGTTTATTCTGGTGAGATGACAACCCTCAGGGTCGCTTATTAGCATAGTGTTTTTCAGACCTGAAATATCGGGTGTTGTCGCGCTCCACGGGTCTTTTTCACCTACTATATGAATCATTCGCGGGTCGCTCTTCTGCAGACGATAAGTTACGCTCTTAATTGCTTCCCCACTGTAGATCAGAGGGCCAGCTAAGCGGGGTGCCAATATATCACTGCTAACTCTATCGCTATTATAATATTTCAAATACTGCTTCAGGTAAGATGCATCATAGGCATAATGACCCAACTGGGTATAGGCTTGATAGAAATACGGAGCCGTGGCTATACTCTCCTGTGTAGAAAAATATCTAAAATCTATCCCCCGGTACAGCTGATCGAAGAGTTCGCGCGAAGAGGCAGAGCTAACAGAGCCGGGCACTATGGGTACGCACCACTGCCGGATGCTAAAAGGATATTCAAGAACGGCGAGTTCAAAGGCTTGCTCCATACCCATCTTGAAACTAACTCCATTCTCCTCTGCCCAGTCCCTAAAATATGAAAGCATATTTTCACGGCGCTTAAGCACTTCTATCTGAAAAGCCTTAATGTAATCACGCTCTTCCCGGGTGCCAACCTTATCAAAAAAATCTATCAGTCGCTCATCCTCCCGCTCGAGATTGTAAGGTGCAACATAGGTCAGGGTAAGATCTATTTCCGAAGGATAAAAAGCCCTGTGAATCATTGCAGTCTGGCCTCCCTTGCTGATACCGGTGGATATCCAGGCCGATTTATAATACTGCTGAAAGAACTCAACTATATTGTGATGATCGCGTGCAGCCTGCTCTATGGTAAGATGCTGCCAGGGAATTTCAGCAGGCGCCGAAGCACCGTAAAAGCGGTGTTCTACAACGATTTGGTTGGACTCCAGAAGGGCAGCAAGCTCGGATTGGTATATCGCCGGAGCACTATATCCCTCAGTAACAAAGACAAGGGGTGCATCAACCGCTTTGTGGGAGAGCCATACCCTTTGCTTAAAAGTACCCTCAGAGGGATTATCATGATTTATTGGCTGTTCAAACCACACCAGATAATTATCTGCAAAGGCTGTGTCGCCACCCACTTTCTCAAAACTTACCTTTTCGTCTGATTCAGAAAGCGAGATAAGTGAAGAATATTTAACCGAGCACGACGAAAAACTAATAATTATTACCAAAAACGCGATCCTGGCTCTTTGCATCATTCCATCCATATTTTTACATTATCATACAAACCATCAAGCACTTAGCCCCTATTTTATGAAAACCAGGTACAAGATAATTTCCTTAAAATTATTGCAAAGATAAAAATATAAGATATTTCCCACTATATATGCGCTTTTGCGTAAAATTCCGTATATTAGATTTAGCATGTTAGTAACAATAGCTTAACCACGCTTAAACAAAGAGTGGCGGCGTGTTCAGGCATATCATCCATCAACTGTTAAACGAACCTAGAATCAAAGTGAAGCATCAGAAGAAAAAAAGTTTTACACGAAAAATCTAAACCATTTAAAATCCTAAAATTATGGTAACAAACATTAAGTTAGGTCAAGGGCTGGACAAGCTTGTTTTCGGCATGACCCGCGAAGAGGTTAGAGAGGCCCTCGGAGAACCCTCCGAAAAAGAAAACTTTAATCCGCTTGAAGATGATGAAGGGCAATCAGAAGCCTGGCACTACGACGAGCTTGAGCTATCGGCATCATTTGATGAAGAGGATGATTTCAAGCTAACATCTTTGGCTGTAAGTTCGCCTAGCTATTTGTTTGAAGGAATCAACCTTATTGGCCTGAGCCAGGAGGATGTTCTTCAACAAATTGAGCTAATGGCAATAGGAGATGTGGAAATTGACAGCATTTCTGATGATGACAATGAGAGTCAGATTGTAGCCTCAATAGCTGATGTAAGCCTTAACCTGTGGTTTGAAGACGATCATCTGTCGGAAATTCAATGGGGTCCCTTTTGGGATGAAGAAGAAGAGCGCTATATATGGCCTGATTAACTTAAGCTTAACTTAAGCTTTTAAACATTTCCTCTGCACAGGATGTTTTAAACACTAAGCTTGAAAGGCTGTGGATTTGAAGTTATGGGCCTTATAACGCGAGCTTATATTATTGTTTAAGATTGTAGTATTAACATTTAGAGATAACTAATTACTTGTGTATGAAAAGTTTTATTAAGAATGAGAAAGATCTGGTAGCCTTAATCCTTAGAGTTGGTTTTGGAATTTTCATTGTATTTGGACATGGTTTTGGGAAACTTCAGATGCTCTTGAGTGGCGATATTCAATTTCCACCACTCTTTGGTTTGGATCCTAAAATCAACCTTATTATGGCTATTATATTTGAGTTTGTGGCAGGATTGGCCTTAATTTTCGGCCTGCTAACCCGCTTAGCCTCACTTGGATTGATGGGTATCATGTTTGTCGCAGCTTTTATAGTTCATTTGAGCGATCCATGGTTTGCGATGAACGCAGCCGGAGGCGGATCAAAAGAAATGGCAGTACTTTATTTTCTGGCATTTTTAGTGACCTTCATCCTTGGTGGAGGTAAGTATTCGCTTGATGCACTAATTTTTAAGAAAAAGTAAATGAGTAGTGAACTTACTCCTTACGAACTTGATAAACAGGTTTTGCTCGATTTGGTAAGGATGCGCATGCCCTACGGTAAATATAAAAACCGGATACTCTGCGATATTCCTGAGCACTATTTGCTTTGGATGTCACAGCAAGGCTTTCCGCAGGGAAAACTGGGTATCTTATTAGGCACTCTTTATGAAATTAAGCTCAACGGACTGGAGTATCTTTTAAAACCACTTAGATAGACAAAGGCCACAGATGCGGTGCATCTGTGGCCTTTTAAACTATAACAATACAGCCCGTGTTAACACTCTAATTTCTCGATTAATTCCACAGCCATTTCACGAAGTTTGTATTTCATAATCTTCCCGCTGGCCGTTTTCGGATAATCATCTACAAAGAATACGTGTTTAGGGATTTTGTAGCGCGCAATTTTTCCGCGACAATACTCCTGAACCTCTGATTCACATAACTGTTTACCATCCTTAAGCTTGATAAAAGCGCCTACGATTTCGCCATATTTCTCATCAGGAATACCAACCACCTCCACCATCTCAACCTGAGGCATATCATAAAGGAAGTTTTCAATTTCCCTTGGATAAATATTCTCACCTCCGCGTATTATCATATCCTTAATGCGGCCTGTAATTTTGTAGAAGCCATCTTTGGTTCTAACAGCCAGGTCGCCGGAATGTAACCAGCCATCTTTATCAATTGCTTTAGCAGTTGCTTCTGGGTTTTTGTAATAGCCCTTCATCACGTTATATCCCCTACAGCAAATTTCGCCATGTTCTTCATCCGCACAATCCTCACCGGTCTCGGGATTGATAATCCTGATCTCAACGCCCGGAAGATTTGTTCCTACGGTGGTTGCACGAACCTCGGGAGAATCAAACACGCGTGTAGTAGTCATACCGGGAGAAGTCTCTGTCAAACCATAGACAATGATAATATCCTTGCAATTCATCTTCTCCATCACCTGCCTCATGGTTTCTACCGGACATAGAGAGCCTGCCATAATACCGGTTCTAAGAGTGCTGAGATCAAACATATCGAACATAGGATGATTAAGCTCAGCAATAAACATTGTAGGCACTCCATAAACAGCCGTACATTTTTCCTTCTGAATGCCTGCAAGGACGCGAAGAGGGTCAAAGTCCTCCGTAAGAACCATTGCCACGCCATGAGAAAAAGCTGCACAAACGGCCAGTACTATTCCAAAACAGTGGAAAAGAGGCACGCACAAGAGCAAACGGTCTTTTTCGGTGTATTTCATATTCTCTCCCACCTGAAAACCATTGTTCAAAATATTGTGGTGGGTCAGCATAACTCCTTTGGGGAAGCCTGTGGTTCCTGAAGTATATTGCATATTCACAACATCAAAGCAATCAAAGGTTTTGGCAACCTCCTTCAGAACTGAGTCGTCAACCTGGCTGCCCAGGCGAAGTAGTTCTGGGGTATTATACATACCTCTGTGCTTTTGCGGACCAATAAACACAACATTGCGGAGTTCGGGAAAACGTTCAGATTTGAGCCTTCCGCGAGCGCAATTCTTCAATTCGGGCACAAGTTCAAACACCATATTGACATAATCGCTGTCGCGGTATCCATCAATAATGCAAAGAGTATGAATATCAGCATTATCGATAATATACTCAAGTTCTGATGTTTTATAATTAGTGTTTACCGTAACCAGAACAGCGCCGATTTTGGCTGAAGCAAACAAAACAGTAAGCCAATCGGGCACATTGTTAGCCCATATACCGACTTTACTGTCTTTTTTGACGCCAATTTCCATAAAGCCTTTGGCCAACTGATCGACTCGCTGATTAAACTCAGAATAAGAAAAGCGTAATCCCCGGTCGGGATACACCATAAAATCATTGTCGGGAGTAGCTGTGGCCCACTTCTCCAACATCTCCCCCATGGTATATTTAAGTAATTCCATAATCTCAATTAAACTGGTAAATACACTACCGCCAAAATCCTGGCGACTTTGTTGTCGGCACTGAAGAGCTGGTGCTTAATAACTGAATCAATGTAGATAGAATCACCAACATTCAATATGTATTCTTCTTTGCCATACTCAACCTTTACCGAACCCTCCAAAACGTAAATAAACTCCTCGCCCTCATGGGTAGAGGCAAGCGGATTGGTCGGTTTTCCGGGAGTTATCTCAACCAAAAACGGCTCCATGTGTCGGTCTGACTTCTGGCGGGCAAGGCTGAAAAAGGCAAGCTTGTCATGTTTTGAGGCTTCCACATTAGACATGCTCACAGATGCCTGCTCATCTCCCTTTCGCGAAATAACAGCACCGGTATTAAGCTGGTCGTCAAGGAAGGTACCCAAACGTACACCTAAAGCCCGTGCCACTTTAATAAGGACACCAAGAGAAGGGGCAACTGCCTCGCTTTCAATCTTCTGAAGTTGTTCAACATCAAGGTGTACGGCTTGAGCCAATTCTTCAATAGAGATTTTCTTCTCTTCACGTAGGGTTTGAATTTTTGTTCCTGGTTGCATAATCATTATTCTTAATAATTTCTGATTACAAATTTATCCTATTTTGGCAAAATTAGTTTAAATCCCTAATTATTCGCGATATAATGGTGTCAGGCTGTAAAATTGAGCACTCGCCTTAAGCCCTTATATAGTCCTAAAAATGAGTTCCAATTATTGATAATCAATCTTATATAAAACACCTCCAGTCACAAAAGAGCTAAATAATTTATAACAATTCCATTTTACTCCATAATCCCGTTTATAGGGAACAAAAGTGATTGACCATCGTATCAATCGCTACAAATTCACAATGGGATATGTTTTTGCTCTATCCTGACGCATCGCTTGGCCAATTTATGGCAAAAAGAACAAAAAGTAATTTTATGAGATAAATTATCTAAAGAAATTTGTAAACTATTATCGGGTTTCTATATATTTGAAACGTTGAAAAACAGGAGATAATTTTGCCAACAAAAAATAATAAACAAATGATGAAAAGCCTTTTAGCCACAGAAAGCATCTATAACAGCTTTGATGATGATTTCGATGAGGATCTTGATGAATTCATGGAAGAAGACCTTGAATGGGATGACGAAGATCTTCCTATTGACGATGATGACGACGATTTGGAAGATGATGAATTCGATGATGATGATGATTTTGCTGATGATGAATCCGAATTCGATGAGGACGATCTGGACTCTCTGCTTGCCGATGATGATTTTGATGACGACGAAGAGTATTAATCGAATTGTTCAAAAACCGATTTCAGGGCTGCCATGTGCAGCCCTTTTTTTGCTCAAGAAAGCTACCAGTCTTCTATGCCTAAATTCTTGTAAGTTTCCTCCAAAGCCTCATTATTATCAGTTATAATCAAAAGCTTATCTTTTTCGAGCAGGGTAGTTGAACCGGTAGGAACAAAATATTTATCATCGCGTTTCACCATTACTGCCAGCGTTCTATCGGGAAGAGCCAAATCCATCAGATGGTTGCCATTTTTTAAGAGGTTATTTGTAATCTCAATCTCCGTTGTTACAGATTTTATATCGCTTGAGAAATCAATATCAAACTCCTGCGTTTTACGAATCTTACGCGGCTTTTCAGCCAATCCCAGCCATTTGGCCATTACCCCGAGGGAAGTGCCCTGCACCAGCAGTGATACCAGGGTACAGAAAAAAACTATATTAAAAATCAGACGAGCATGAGGAACGCCCTCGGCAAGCGGGAAAATGGCAAAGATAATGGGAACAGCTCCGCGTAAACCTACCCATGACACATAAGCTTTATCTCTAACTGCCATTCTGCGGAAAGGCAAGAGACAAAGGAATACGGTAAGGGGTCGGGATATAAAAATCATAGCAAAACTGATTATCAATCCCGGTACTATTATCGGCAACAACTCACTGGGATTAACCAGGAGACCTAAGGTAAGGAACATTATCAACTGAAACATCCAGGCCAAACCATCAAAAAAATTGAGGGAAGAGCGCTTATGAACAAATTTGGAGTTTCCAATAACCAGACCGCCTATGTAAACTGCCAGAAAACCGTTACCCTTTAGGAAATATGTTGTAGAAAAAATAAAAATACAGAAAGTGAATACCAGTATAGGATAGAGCGAGTCATTCCCAATTTTAAACCTATTAATAACAATTACAGCAAGTTTGCCAATCAAAAAGCCTATGGCTGCGCCGATTATTAGCTGAAGTAGTAACATTCCACCGGCAAGCCAGTAATTTGGCTGACTCTCGGCCTTGATTAGCTCAATAAATGTAATAACCAAAACATAGGCCATGGGGTCGTTACTTCCACTCTCGAGTTCCAGCATAGGACGAAGATTGTTCTTTAGCTTTAAACCTTTTGAGCGAAGTATTGAAAACACTGAAGCCGAATCAGTTGAAGCCATAGTTGAGGCCATCAGAAAGGAGGTGAGCAATCCAACCCCAGCTCCTGCCATAGTCTGTCCCAGAACCCACCAAATTATGACTCCCGTAATTATTGCTGTAAGAAAGACTCCTAAGGTGGCAAGTATAATACCCTGACCGATAACTGGCCGTATCTCAGAAAGCTTGGTGTCCATTCCACCCGAAAAAAGGATAATACACAAGGCTATGGTACCAATACTCTGGGCTATCTTAATATTACCAAACTGTATTCCAAAGCCATCGCTGCCAAATAACATACCGACCGTCAAAAACAGAAGTAAAGCAGGCACTCCAAAGCGCGAACTGGCTTTACCCGCCAAAATGCTCACAAAAAAAAGAACCGAAAAAATTAGTAAGGCAAATTCAAGCTGAACATTCATCATACGAGTAAATCTTAATATTTCATCTGTGTTATCACATTAAGCGCAGGGATACAGTTAAAAGGTGATTAGGCAGAATCTACGACCTAATCCATTAAGAAAAAATTAGTCCCCACAAATTTAGTAAAAATTTTAAGCTTTTATTTTATGTTCTTGTTATACTCCTCAATAACTTTCAGGGCTTTTTCGCTATCGGCCGCGGCCACTACTATCTTTACCGATCCGGCGCCGCCGCCTCCTGAATACCAGGGCGCAATAGTGCCAATGTATTCATCGCGCAGATACGAGGCTATCTCGTTATCATCAAGGATGGATTTAACCATCGACACCTCTAGCGCCGTTCCGGAAAAAACAATAACCGGTTCATTATCCATTTTGTTTTGCATAGTGTTTGTTTTTACTAATTATACTATTGCTACACTCAAATAAAGCTCCTGTTGCCGCTAAGCTTGGGTATCTATGTCGAAACCATCAAACACAAGCCTTAGCTGTCGGGCTCAACATGGATATGCACGTTTGCCAGTTGCGGCAGCTTTTCTTTTAAGGTTTCCTTCAGAATATGGGCTATCTCATGCCCTCGCATTACAGTTAATGAACCGTCAACTATAATATGCAAATCTATATGGTACTTCAGACCCACCTTCCTGATATAGCACTTCTCAGTGTCCTTAACCCCATCAACAGTCACAGATATAACTCTTACAGAATGGTTAAGTTCACTATATCTGTCTTCATCCAGGATTTCTCCCAAGGCGGGTCTGAAAATCAAGTAACTATTGTATAGAATAAAACCCACGGCAAAAAGTGCAGCCCAATCATCGGCGGTCTCATATCCCTCACCTCCGATCAGAGCAATGGTAATACCGATAAAAGCCGCCACCGAGGTGATGGCATCGCTGCGGTGATGCCAGGCATCAGCCTTCAGCGATGAACTGCCGCTCTCTTTGGCTTTTCTTACCACAATCCGGTAAGATAGCTCTTTCCAAAGGATAATAGCGCCTAACACAATGAGCGTCCATGCCTTAGGAGATTTGTGAGGCATCATTATGTTCTGTACAGCCTCATAAGCTATCACCGTAGCCGAGGTGATAAGAAAGCCAACAACCACGAAAGTTACTAATGGCTCAATCCTACCATGCCCGTAAGGGTGATTCTCGTCGGCGGGACGGGTAGCATATTTCAAACCCAGCAGCACTAAGGTAGAGGAAAACACATCAGTTGTTGACTCTATTGCATCGGCAATTAGAGCAAAAGAATTACCGAAGTAGCCCGCCAGCGCTTTAATTATTGCAAGCGCGGCGTTCCCCCCGATACTGAAATAAGATGTACGTATTGCTACCTGTTCTGCACTCATTATGTAATATTAGTAATGCCGACTAATAGTCTTTAGCCCAGTTTTCCATTACAAAGTCAATATCCTTATCACCACGGCCGCTAAGATTAACAAGAATCGAGGTCTTGGGCTCCTTCTGTGCAAGTTTTATGGCATAAGCCACAGCGTGTGAACTCTCAAGAGCCGGAATAATTCCCTCCAAACGACTAAGCTCGAAAAACGCATCAATGGCTTCTTTGTCATAAATCAAATCGTATTTAACACGATTCAAATCACGAAGCATGCTATGCTCAGGACCAACTCCGGGATAGTCCAGACCGCTGGCAACTGAATAAACAGGTGCAGGTTCACCTTTTTCATCCTGAAGTAAGTAGCTCTTGAAGCCATGAAGAATACCCGGCCTACCCTTTGTCATACTTGCAGCATGCTCGCCCGGCTCCAGTGAGCGTCCTCCCGGCTCGATACCGTACAAAGCACATTCCTGATCTTCCAGAAAGCCTGTAAAGATACCCATAGCATTACTCCCTCCTCCAACGCAAGCTGTTACGCTGTCGGGAAGCTCACCTGTCATATCTAAAAACTGCTCGCGGGCTTCGATACCCACAATCCTCTGAAAATCACGTACCATCATAGGAAAAGGATGAGGCCCCACTACTGAACCTATGCAATAAATGGTATTAATCGGATCTTTCAGATAGGCTTCAAATGCTGAATCTACTGCTTCCTTAAGGGTCTTTAAACCGTGCTTTACAGGCACAACTTCAGCTCCCAATATCTTCATGCGAACCACGTTTGGATGCGCCTTAGCCATATCCACCTCTCCCATGTGAATTTCACACTCCAGGCCAAAATAAGCAGCTGCCGTGGCAAGAGCTACGCCATGCTGACCTGCTCCGGTCTCGGCAATCAGCTTTTTCTTACCCATATACTTAGCCAGAAGAGCCTCGCCCATACAATGATTAAGCTTATGGGCTCCGGTATGATTCAAATCTTCACGTTTGAGATAAATCCGACCACCGTATTTCTCGGATAGCCTGTTGCAATAATAGACGGGAGTAGGGCGCCCCTGATAGTGCTTGCGGATGTTGCGAAGCTCAGTAATAAAATTATGCGATTTGCTGATTGCAAAATATGCATCATTTATTTTTTTCATCTCTTCCTCTAAAACAGGAGGAAGAAAGGCGCCTCCATACTGATTGTAGAAACCCTCTGTGGAAGGATACTTTTTAAAATAATTCTCAGACATAGCTATCTTATTTATTGAACAGTAAAATTATAAAATTATCTTATTTGCTCTTAGCATTTCTCACAATAAAGCAAACAAGAGACTAAATAAATCAAAAAAAGGTATCTACTCGCAGGCAGATACCTTTTGTATTGAGCTGGCTCACTATTGAACCTCTTACTTCTCTATTTCCTTCCAGACCAGAGCACTTGCCCCTACAATAGCGGCATCGCCGGCATTAAGCTCAGAGGGCAACACTTTGATCTTATTCTTGAAGATAGGTAAAAGATGCTCTTCAAGACTTGCTTTGGCAGGCTTAAAAATCAAGTCGCCCGCTGCTGTTGGGCCTCCAAAAAGGAAGATAGCCTCAGGTGACAAATGATGAACGGTATCAGCCATCCCTTGTCCCAGGTATTTGCCTGTAAGCTCAAAAACTTCAAGCGCTATCTTATCGCCTTTTACCGCTGCATCATATATCATTTTTGAACTAAGCTCAACAAATGACTTATCGGCCAAAAGACTGTCAACAGCATTGTACTTTGCCATAAGCTCGAAAGCCGTGCGCTTCATGCCCGGAGCAGAACAGTAAGCCTCAAGATGACCTAATGCTCCGCAACCGCATAAGCGACCCCCCGGAATCAAGGTTGTATGTCCGCACTCTCCGGCAAAACCGTCGTGACCATAAACCAAATCGCCGTTTACAACAACTCCGCTACCTACCCCAGTGCCCAGGGTGTACATCACGAAGTTCTTCATCCCTTTAGCTCCACCATAAATCATTTCGCCTATGGCAGCTGCATTGGCATCGTTGGTAAGCGCAAGATATTTGTATTCAGGCAACTCAGCCTTCAGCAAATCAATAATATGAACTATGCCTTTAAATGATAAATTAGGTGCATACTCAATAGTACCGCTATAATAGTTGCCGTTGGGCGCTCCAAGACCCATACCCAATATTTCTGCATCCGGATTGGCCAGTTTCAGGTTTTTAGCCATCTCCTTAACGGCTGCGGTCAACTCCTTTGCATACCTGACTGAATCTCCGTGCTGTGGAGTGTCTATCCCGCCTTTTACAAGTACATTACCTCCTTCGTCAACAATACCTATTGCCGTGTTAGTACCACCTATATCAACACCAATTGCAAATTTCTTCATCTAAATACTATTAAATCATTTAAAAACTAAACTAATTCAAACGCTCTCGCTTTTAGGCTGCTCTCCTTATCAGGCTTCCCTTTATAGCATAGAAGAAGATGTAGAGATAACACAAAGCAGGCACTATATAAGCATAAGTGTAGCCATAATTATCGGCTATCGAACCCATAATCGGAGGTATAACGGCTCCGCCTAAAATCAAGGAATTTATCACTCCCGAAGCAGATGCCAATTCGCCACCCTTAAGATCCTTAACAGCCAATGCGAAGATATTCGGGAACATAATAGAGTTGAACAGACCAATGGATACAACAGTCCACAAAGCCACGTGGCCCTGGGTAAAGGTTGTTATCAGTCCTAAAAGACCTGCCATAAGGGCGAAGATGGCAAGAGTACGAGCCGGCTGTCCTTTACCAATCATCATAAAGATAAAGTTGATAACTGAAGCGCCGGTGAAAATTGCTCCTATAACCCAGTTCCATTCGGTAACGAAAGCCCCTGAGATAAAGGCCAAAACCAAGACCAGTGAAGAGTACAGATATTTCTTGTTAGAAGGCATTTCCGAGAACATGATAGAACCGAAGAATCGCCCTACCATGGCTCCTCCCCAATAAATTGCAGCATAAGTAGCAGCTTCTTCAGCCGATAGCGCCAAAGAACCCTCTCTAAGATAGTTAGTCATCAATCCGGCGTTACCTGCTTCGGCACCTACATAGCAGAATATTCCGAAAGCACCAAGCATAACGTGAGGATATTTAAATACTTTTCCTCCCTTTTCGGTATTGCCTGCAACAATATCCGGTAATTTAATCATAAGCAATACAATGGCGACCAAAATAACTATTAAAGCCATCGCTATAAACGGGAAAGGAATTCGTGCGGCAACTTCAAGACCATAGTTTACCTGCTCCGTTTCTGTTGCCTGAAGAGGCAAATTCAGTCCCTTGAAAATCACTGTTGCAATAAGCCATGGTGCTATCATGGTAGCAATAGAGTTCAATGCCTGAGTAAGATTTAATCTGCTTGAGGCTGATTTTTCAGGGCCTAAAGCTGTAACATAAGGATTGGCAGACACCTGAAGAAATACTACCCCGATAGCTAATACAAAGGTAGCACCCAGAAACAAGGGATAAGACGGAATACGCGCAGCAGGAATAAATATCAAGCTACCCAGAGCCATTAAAATCAAGCCCGCAACGACTGTATATTTGTAGCCAATACGGTTAACCAGCCAGCCTGTCGGCACCGACATTATCGGGTATGCAATAAAAAATGCGGAGGTCAAGAGCTGAGCCTGAAACTCCGTCAGATTGAAAACCGCCATTACCGGGGCACTAAGCTGGATGATAAAGGTTGTGGCAAAACCAAAAATAAAGAAGATGGCACCAAAAGCTGTCATCCCTACCAATGTGTTGTTATTTCTCTTTTCCATAAATAAAATGTATGTTAGATGTGTTGTGCAATGTTACTTTAAATTTCAATTTTTCACAAAAATTTGTGAAATGAAATTTATCTCCCAAAAAAACTCTTTGCTGCCCCCTAATTTTGAAAGAGTTTTATTTCGCTAATCAAAACTAAAAGAGTACTTTTGCAGCCGTTTCGTGTAATCTCTTGATGAACATGAGGAGTCATTCAATATTGCACGCTAAGTTTAATCTTCAAAAGCAAAGAAAATGAACTTGATGAAAGTTGCTGAAGAGGCCTTTAACACTGGTGTTGAAGTACCCGAAATTGGCGCCGGTGATACCATATCGGTACACTACAAAATTAAGGAAGGAAACAAAGAACGTGTACAGATTTTCCGTGGCGTGGTAATACAGGTTAAAGGAAGCGGTCTTAACAAAAGATTTACCGTTCGTAAGATGTCTAACAACGTTGGTGTTGAGCGTATTTTCCCTGCTAATTCTCCTTTTATTGACAAAATTGAGGTTAATAGAAAAGGAAAAGTTCGTCGCGCGAGGATTTACTACTTCCGTGACCTTACAGGTAAGAAAGCTCGTATCAAAGAGAAAAGAGTTTAATCCTATCAGGAGCTTAAAAATAAAAAAGCGGTATCTCTATGTTGATACCGCTTTTTTAATGCTTTCTACCTGCCAAACAAATCCTTTAACTTCTTACCTGCATCTTCAAGCTTCTCCTTAGTTTCCTCGTCTTTAAGCAGATCGTCAACCACCTTCTCGGCCTCCTTGACTAGCTCTTCGCTAGCTTTTTCAACAACTTTGTTTGCAGCCTCGGTGGCAGCCTTCTTCACCTCATCCTTTACGGCAGATGAAACATCTTGAGTACTTATTCCAAGCTTGGGATCAGTAAGCGTGCCGGTAATTTTTATACCCACCATTATATCTTCTCCTTCGGGCAAGGTACCGCCCAAAAATCCGGCGACACTGCCAAGCTCACTGCGGCTAACCGGCATTTTTATAAGATAGTCCATACTCTTATCGAGCCCTTGCTTTCCTGAAATATTAGCCTTTTTATCAAACACATTGACATCAAAAGGCTTGACAAACAAATTGCCGTTTTCGAGTGTAAAGTTTACCAGAAAATCACGCGCGCGGGCAACAGAATATTTATCATCTTTCAGCATCGAAACAAGCGCAGTCTGCACCTTTGCTCCCGATACAGTAATCTCGTCAGATTTAAGCAAACCTCCTCCGTTAAGAGAACTGATTACCGGGGAAAAACCATCGCCAATAAGTGAGCTGAAATTAAAGGAGCTTGAAACACGTCCATTGGCCTTTTTGGCAATGGGCAACAAACTGTCTATCATCGAAAACGAGTTGGCTGCCATGTTGATATCGATTGTATTAATGGCCAAATCAAAATCCACAAAAGGTTTAAGCGTATCCTGAGTATTATACTCGCCATTCAAGGCCATACTGCCATTCAGCAAGTTGGTATTGATGCCATTGAGCAAGACTCTCGAATCCTTAATGGCCAAGCCTCCCTTTGTATTCTCTAAAGTCAGCTTGTCATATTGTAACCTGTCAATTTTTGTGGTCATATCAAAGTCGATATTATCAGGCACCAAAACCTTTCCAAGTGGCTCGCTCTTCTCTTCAGCAGCCTCTTCTTCCTCACCCGAAAGAGCCATCAATTCATTCGCGTTGATATACTTAGAAGCATGTTGCAGCTTTCCCTTTAAGGTGCCATCCTGTAAGACATAAGCAAGATAGTTTTCCAAACGGCCTGTAAGACTGAAGTCGCTTTCGCCCACCTGGCAAATAAAAGAACTGAGCTCTACATAACGCGGAGAAAAATCCATGACGGCACTTGGTATTGTCACCCCAATCGGCAAATCCGGACTGCGATACTCAAAATCTGAAAGCGACAGCAAACCGTTGGCCTTAAGGTCCTCGTATTTCTCCTGCTCTATCATATTATAATCGCCAAGCAGTGTCAAATCAGCATTTACTATGCCCTTCAAAAAGATGCTGTCGATGGGGAGAGCCTCAGTTAGTGATGCAAGATTTATTATCCCTTTCACTCCTCCGTCAAAGGTGGCATTCGAAACAGGAGTGGTTACTTTGAGCTTGCCGCCAAAAGGATTGCCGTCTATCGAAAAGCTAAAGTCCTTGATGTCAGCTAAGGTATTGTCAAGCTTTCCTCCCGGATTATCCACCAAAACATCTACCTGAATAGCATTTATTGATTTTGGAAGATCAGGATATTGCACGAAGCCATCCTTAACCCGGAGCAATAAATTAAAAGCAGGCAAATTGTCGCTATCAACGAATACGCCTTTTGCAGAAGCCTGCAAAGCCAGGGAGCCACTGGTCTTTAAGCCCTCGAAACCCTCGATAAATTTGTCGGGAACCAGAGCCAGCAATGTTTTAAACTCGGTATCAGTTGCGGCTAATTTCAAATCCATATCCATCCCCTCTTCAAGCATGGCAAGCATACCTTCCATAGAAAGAGGAATTCCGCCGAGGTTAAACTCGTTATCTTCAAACCTGAAAATCATACTGTCCAAATCGGCGCCCACATTGGCGCGAATTGCTATGGCTGCTTCATCAACATATTTAATACCATCCATTTTCAAATTAAGCGCTTCAATATTGCTGTTAATAGCTATGGTTGTGTATGAGGCACTCAAATCGCCCTTCATTAGGGCGTTGAAACCACGCAATGCTGTTTCCAAATTCATTGTAGAGTCTGAATATGATAAGGCTGCATTACGAATCTCGAAGGACTGCAATTGAACACCAAAAGAGCTTACTTCGCCGTCTTCCTCCTCAGCTTCTTCCTCCTCGTCCGAAATCGGAAAGATATCCCAGTTGGAAATACTATCGCTATTAGTTTTCAGATTAACCTGCGGATTGTCGATTAATATAGAACGAATGTCTATTGCATTTCCTTTAATGGCACTCATCAAATCGGCCGAAACTGCAAATTTTCCAACATACATAAGTGTGTCCCCCTCAAAGGGAGCCTTATTGACAATAGAAAGGCCCTCAAGGCCTATTCCAAGATTTGGAAAATTACGGATCAGCGACAGGGAGAACTTGTCCCATGCAACAGTAGCACTAATCTTTTGATTGATAACTTCTTTCACCTTTGTTTCTATCTTGCCCCTGAATGCAAAAGGCAGAATCAGCAACAAAAGAAAAATACCTGCTATCGTGAAAAGGAAGATTTTGAGAAAACGTTTCATTTTTAAATATATTTAGATGTCACAAAAATCAACCAAATTTAGTGAAAAGGCAGGTGGATTCACAACAAAACTATCAGAAATATTTAATAGGCTAATTTAGTCCCCGCGCCGAATAAAAGGATACAAAAAAAGCCACCCGGCAGCAGGATGGCTTTCTTCTTTTGGCGGAGAGTGAGAGATTCGAACTCTCGAAACCCTTTTGAGGTTTACACACTTTCCAGGCGTGCGCCTTCGACCACTCGGCCAACTCTCCCAATAATCCAAATTCTGCACGGGAGGAGAGACTCGAACTCCCGACACCTGGTTTTGGAGACCAGTGCTCTACCAACTGAGCTACACCCGTATTTTAGTGCGCTGCAAAAATAGAACTTTTATGTTATTAATAGTCATTATTGTGAAATGTTTTTCACAAAACAGCTCTCATGTTTGTTGTCTTTGTGAGATAAGTATATTTTTGCACACTTTCTCACTCAGTTATTACTCCAAATAAGATAATCGTTAATTTAGAATTTTATAAAATGGGTCGAATTAAAGAGTTATTAGTTATTATAGTGCTTATCCTTGCAGCTTGCAGCCCGACAAAACAAATCACGGGCCTTGAATCTGATATTACCGGGCTTTATGCCCAAGAGAGATATGACGAACTGTTGCTGCAATACGACAAACTGCTCGTGTTGAAAAACAAAAACAACACGCCTCTTGCTAAAAACACACATTTACTCGCCGGTAAAGCAGCCTATAAAACATCCAGGCACAACGAAGCGCTTGATATCCTAAGTTCGATAAATGATTTACAGGACATCGAAGCTATTATGATGATGGGCGAAAGTCTGGAATTAACGGCGCGACCCGAAGAGGCACTCGACTACTGGCAAACCAGGCTTCCTTTGCTTGAAGGAAGTGAGCACTACCGCGATATTGTGCTTAAAATTTATCGTATGCAACAAAGAATCGAGGATTACGAGGCTGCCAATCAGACATGGCAAAAAATTGATCCGCAAAATGATAGTGATTTGATGTACGAGCAGGTCGAGGTTCTCTCAAAGCTCAATCGCACTCAGGACGCCCTGACTCTGAGCAAACAAATTATTAAGCTAGAGCCCAAACAAGAGAAAGCTCTTTTTAAGTTGGCTGACTACTATTATAACAAAGCCGAAAACTGGTACAAGAGCGAAATGGATAAGTATAACAGAAACCCTAACAATACGACTTACGCCTATCTGAGAAGAGAACTGAAAAAAATATCGACAGATTTCAGGACTGCCAGAGACTTGCTCGAAACGCTACACTCTGTTGCCCCGGAAAATAAGCTTTATATGGCTTACCTTGCTAATACCTATATTAGATTGGATATGAAAAAAGAAGCTGAGCAAATGACAAAAAAATTGGAAGCAAAATAATCCTTTAGTCATCAGCTGTAAGCACACAAAAAAGCTCCTGAATCCTTTCAGATTCAGGAGCTTTTCTTTGTGTGCCCGGAACAAGACTCGAACTTGCACACCGTAACCGGCACCAGCCCCTCAAGCTGGCGTGTC
>ENA-UOOK01002929-UOOK01002929.1-fermentation-metagenome-genome-assembly--contig:-NODE-2929-length-20151-cov-75.969546_pt1 | contig 20151 bp, 17 predicted proteins | sample MGYA00245777_ERZ724023 | MGnify/ENA primary metagenome ERZ724023 (study PRJEB28704, sample SAMN03018312) | fermentation metagenome | biome: anthropogenic terrestrial biome; feature: soil...
GACCCGATAAAGTTTTATTTTTTGCCGACACACATTTTTTGTTTTTTAAGAGCCGACCCACATTGCACACATTGGCAAGTCGCACGAGCCGACACACAGTCCAAAACTTGCCAAAGAGAGCAATTCAACCTACACACAAACGGAATAGCAACTATTTAAATCTAAATTTTAAGTATATGAATAAAGTAATTCAAACTCTGTATGTGTTTGCAGTAATCATATTACTTGCATCATGTGGAAACGGTGGTGAAAATACAGATGAAAAAACTCCGACAAAAGACTCCATTGAAGTTGAAACAATAAAACCAACTGTTAATGTTTATATTGAGAATTCTGGCAGCATGGATGGTTTTGTCAACCGAGGTAATGAGTTTACCTCTTTTATAACTTCCTATTTGACTGATATTTCCATTAAGTACAGCAATGATATCAACTTGTATTATGTAAATAGCCAAATAATACAGCTTGGTAGTGATCTTACTAATTTTACGTCCAGATTGGACGCAAATTCCTTCAGGCAAATGGGCGGAAACCGTGGTGAGACGCATATTTTTCAATTACTCGATACTATACTTAAAGTAAAAGATCATAATTCAATATCCATTTTTATCACTGATGGAATTTTCTCCCCTGGAAGGAGAAGAGATGCGAGTAATTATATTGTTGACCAATATAACGGGATTAAGCATGCTTTTTCCAATTATTCTAGAAGCAATCCAAAAGCTGCAGTTGTTGTTTATCAGCTGTTATCTCAATTCAATGGTACTTTCTACGACCGTAATGATAGACTTATTATGAATGTTCGAGAAGAATTACCTTATTATGTATGGCTTATAGGTGATTTGGCAGAAGTTAAAAAACTAGTGGATAATGTTTCAATTACAAATGTTAAATCCAGCAATGACCCAAATATCTTTGCAATCTCTAAAGGAAAAAAGGAAATCAATTATGCTGTTAAAAGGGGTTCGGGAAATTTTAAACTAGATAAATCTAATCCTAAAAAAGAAATAACCAATCTTAGAAAGGACAAACGAACTGGCAAAGTGAAATTCTCAGTTGATGCAGATCTATCTGGGTTTTTACTTAATAATGATTATTTACTTGACCTGAGTAATTACAAATCAAGCAATCCAAACTATCAGTTCCATGTTAAGAAAGCGGTTAGTAATCCACATGGTTACACCCATACATTTGAATTCGCGGCAGATAATGTTCATAAAGGGAATGTAACTATTCTGCTAAAAAGTCAAATTCCCCAATGGGTAGAAGGCGTAAATGACAATGAAGGCTTAAATGTAATTCCTGGAAAAACTTTTGGGATAAGGTATCAAATCCATGGTGTTTATGAAGCTTTTACTTTCAACAATAACAACTACACGGAAATAACAATTAACATCAAGTAAAATGGAAGATTTATTAGGAAACATTTATTGTTGGTTCGAATCTTTGTTTGGGCAAAACTTAGCAGAACACCTTTGGGGGTACAACTGTGAAACGCAAGTATATGATGGTAAAAATTTATTTAACTCGATTGGGTTGATAACTGCCGGAGTATCCCTAGCTTTTGTATTGGCATACTATTATTTACCCCTTTATCTTTTTAATCACCCCAGGTCGAACAGGTGGTGGAATTGGCTTATCATACTATTAATAGCAGGTATCATAAACTTTTTTATTGCTTATGGCTGGACAGTCAATGACTTCCTCAATGGAAATATTGGAGATTGTTTGATGTACACCAGGGATGAACAGGGGAATATCATTGCACAGCATATCTTTAAAAGTGATTGCTGGCTATTCGGATTAAGCAACCTTTTTGTCTCTATTCTCTTTTTCATTGGATGGAGTTTGGTGTTTAAATGGTGGAGCCGAAACTGCAAACATTCACCGTTATTTTAAATGTATTGAATAATCGAAAAAATTGATATTATGAGTAAACTATATGTTTTCGGAATAGGCGGCACTGGAGCAAGAGTGCTTAAGTCCATTACAATGCTACTTGCTGCAGGGGTGGATTGTGGTGTTGATACCATTGTCCCAATAATCATAGACCGCGATCTGTCAAACAAGGACTTGTCGAGGACAAAGCTAATAATCGAGGATTATATTGCAGTTAATAAGTGTGTTGGCGCAAACGGAAAGAACATGTTTTTCAAGACTAAAATATCCTTGCTTGAGGGGGGATTGTATTTACAACTTAAAGACAACACTCAAAAATTTGATGAGTTCATTGGAAAAAGAACGATGACAAATGAAAACAAAGCCCTTGTTGATATGCTTTTTTCTAGCAGGACCTTGGGTTTGGATATGACTGAAGGATTTCAAGGCAATCCAAATATTGGTAGCGTGGTATTGAATCAATTCGATGACAGCAATGTTTTTAATAAATTTGCCAATGATTTTAAAGATGGGGATAAAATATTTATTATAAGTTCAATATTTGGTGGTACCGGGGCAAGTGGTTTCCCTTTGTTGCGAAAGATACTGCAAACACCAAATGTAAAAGATTCTGAGGGCAAGAATCTGCCAAATTGGGGCTTGGTAAACAAGGCACCAATTGGTGCAATTTCCGTATTACCTTATTTTATCGTAGGACCTGCAAAAAAAGAAAGTCAGGTTGATTCTGACACCTTTATCGATAAAACAAGAGCAGCTTTATCATATTATAAAACTGAAGATAAAAAAGTTGACACGCTATATTACATTGCTGACAGACTCACTTCAACTTACGAACATAACAAGGGAGGTGATGCTCAAAAAAATGACGCTCATTTTGTTGAATTGGTAGGTGCTCTCGCCATACTTGACTTTGTAAATCCTTTAAAGGCAGGGAAAAATTTTTCAAGAGAGAATGACAATATCCAAAAGACGAATTACAAAGAGTTTGCGATAAGTTCCAATCTGAAGGAAATTAATTTTGGTAGCCTTGCAGACGAAACTAAGCGACTTATTATAAACCCACTCTCCAGATTTTTGCTTTTTTCTAAATATATGGGGTATTCAGTCAAACTTAAAGATATTGATGGAAAGAATGTGTTGGTTGTTGAATTGAATGAAAGCAACGATACATTTAAAAAAGAACACAAACACCAGCCTTATGCTAGGAAAAGATTCACTGGTGAGTTTCGCCAGGAAGATACAGTTAAGAAACTGGAATCAATTCAGTCCAAATATCTTGAATGGCTTTTGGAAATGGAAAATCAAGAACGAAAATTCGCACCATTCAATTTAATGTCAGCAAACTGCAATGATTACATCAAGGGGGATTTAAGTGTTTCAAAACTTAAAGAGTTTCCTTATAAAAACTGGGCAAGAGTAGATGATGAACTCAATGCTCAAATCAGAAAGGTTGATAAATCCCTCAAAAATGATGAATGTTTTCTTGAACTTTTCTACAGGGTATCAGAAAAATTAATTAACTATAAAAATTGAAAGTTATGTCTGATAATACATTCGCTTTTAGATTGCAAGACGAAACAGAACAACATGATTTGTCTAATAGCCTCAATCATTGGGATGAATCTCGTATGTACGATGATAAGCAGATTGCAGCAATAAAAAGCTCAAACAGGAAATCGCTACATCAACCAACATCAATCCCTTCGCCATTTGCACGAATTGCATTAGTGAAAACTGCCTTTGCTGAAGTAGCAGAACATGGTGAAAATGCCCTAGCTGCTTACCAGAAGATTGTTTCTGACAGTCTTGATGTGGCAGAAATATTTTTCACTTTTGATAAGTGGCGGAATAAAATCGAAATAATTAAGTGGGATAAGAATGAGGATTTAGAAAAACTTAAGGGCGGGCACAGACAACTATATAAAACGCTTAAAACTTTCCTGGATAACGATGCCACTGAATACAATTTTGACAGGATGCAATGTATTTATATTTTGAAATACAAGACCACAGGAGAGATGATAGGGGCAACCTCTCCATCTACAATTTTTTTCAGTTCTGAAAATGATTTAAGCCATATTGAAATACAACTTCCAGACGAACACAAAGCATTTAATGGCATAAAGCCTTTACATGAGCGTAGTTGGGAATTTCAGAAGTACCTTCATGTCTGGATAGCTGAAAACAATGAGAACCGCAATATTGATGGAAGAGCTGCGACTTCGTTATTTCAGGAATTTGCCAAATATCTTGACGTTCAGAAAAAGCTTTGCGGAAGGTTTGAAGAAATTGATTCTCTATTAAAAAATGCTTCAGGTGAGTTAGAAAGCTCATTCAAGATATTAAGAGCACCTGATGTTGAAGTTCTTGGTAAGAAAATGTATCAGAGTAAGAATATTTCATCAGTTACAGAATATTTAACGGAGAATGATGTATTAGAGGAAAAGATTATTCGACTACCCTATGAGTCCAGAAAAGAAAGTTTTTTTGATGGCAATTTACAGGAAAACAGCAGATTTACATATCTATTGCCAATAAAGGACGAATTCTTTACTCATTCTTCCATTGAGGCTTTGAAACATAATATGAAAATAAATCACTCTGGTAATGTAGTAGAAGTTGAACTTATCATTGGAAGCCAATCTTTTAAAAAGCGTTATTCCATCGCAAGTGGAACCATTATTGAACCACAATATACATTTGATTGTGCCATTTTTCCAAATGTAAAATTCGAAAATGAAAATCTGGCACATTATCGATTTGGGTTAGTTTGCGATTTTAAAGAAAAAGATAAATACAATGCTCAATTTGTAAAGATTAATTCAAGTATTGATCCAACAAAAAAACGATCCTCTGTTAGAAATGAAACTCAAACTTTAAATCGTCAATTAAAAAATTATTCGCTTTTAGGTTCAAATTTCGATTATATCAGATTGACATACAATGGTGAGCATGGTATTATCATTCCTAACCTTGAGCTAAGACGGGGTACTTTAAAGTTTTCGTTTGCAGTTGACTTTGGAACTACTAATACACATATTGAATATAGAATAGATAATGGGAGAGATATTAAATCATTTGATATAACAAAAAAACAAATTGATGAGAGACAGATTCATTATTTGCATGGTGGCGAAGATTTATTGAAAAATTATTTTGATGAAGAGTATATAGCCTCATATACTGATGAAGAGTTCAAGTTTCCAATGCGTACAGCATTGTCTTATGGCGAGAACACCAATTGGTTGGATGTATATCCATTCGAAAAAGCTAGTTTAAATGAGCTTTACGAAAAGCGTACTGATTATCCATATAATAAAACAAAAACTGATTTAAAATGGTCTGATGCTTCAGATTATCAAAACCAAGTCAAGGCATATATAGAGTCCATCTTGTACATACTTCGCAATAAGGTAATATTGAATCATGGCAGCTTAGAAGACACAAAGATTATCTGGTTCTATCCTGTTAGTATGGAAAGAAAAAGATATGAGAACCTAATAAAGGCATGGAAAGAAGCCTTTAGAAAATATTTTGGGGGTGACGAAAGCAATATAATATCACTTACAGAGTCAGTTGCACCATTTGAATATTATGTGAGAGATGGAGATACTAGCAAACTTGTTACAATTGATATCGGCGGTGGAACAACAGACGTTGTAATTTCAAGTGCCGGAAGTGTAGACTATATCACATCTTTCCGTTTTGCAGCAAATGCAGTATTTGGTGATGGATATTCAGAGACAGGTAGAGTTAAAAATGGTATAGTTAGACAGTTCTTCAATCATATTAGAGAAGATTTGAAAACCGTGATAAAAAATGAGGAAGACGAAATTTTCAAAATTTTTGATGATATGATAACTAATAAAAGATCTGATGATATCGCTTCATTTCTGTTTTCCTTAAAATATAATAAAAGAGTGAGGTCATTGGGCCAAAACCTTGCTGATAATGTCAATTTGAATAATAAACTTATAAATGATACTACTCAGAAAATTACATTTATAATTTTTTACTCCGCAATAATCTATCACATTGCAAAACTGATGAAAGCTTTAAATGCTGAAATGCCCGACAAGATAGTATTCAGCGGGAATGGTTCAAGGGTTATTCAATTCTTGACTGAAGACGAAGATATATTAAAAGATTACACAAAGTTAATCTTTGAAAAAGTTTTTAAAAAGAATTACCATAAAAGCGGATTGTCAATAATTCCCCCAGGATCCAATCCTAAAGTTGCAACCTGTAAAGGTGGTTTTCATTTATCACAGCCTTACGATTATCAAAGCATACTTAATAAAAAGGTGGTTTTGCATAGCAACGGAACAAGTCAAGTAATAAATAGGTCAAATTCAACCGACTCTGATAAATATAAATCGATCAACGATGAATATTTGGTAAAAACTGTTGAGGAAGTTATTGAATTTTTAAATTTTGTTTTCGATAATCTTTCTTTTTTCACAAACAAAGGATATCAGTTGAATAGTGAATCAATTAAGACAGCAAAAGAGAACTGTATTCAAAAGCTTAGCATTTATGCTGAATGTGGTTGGAAACTAAAAATGAAAGAAGCAGAGGAAGATGAATTAATAAATGAATCTTTGTTCTTCTATCCTTTAGTTGGTATGCTTAAAGAGTTGACAGACGCAATATGTGATCAAGTGAAAAGAGAATAACCAAAAATATCATTCGAATGAAATCAATATTAAGCTTAATAGGTCTTGTCTTTTTAAACAGCTTTCTGCTTGTTGCTCAAAAATCGATAAGCAAGGAGGATTATGAAGTATTAGTCGATTATGCAAACTGTAGCTATGTTAAGGCATTTATTGAAAAGAACGATGTTGGCAAGCAGTACTTTACTGATACTTACGAGAAAAGAATCAAACCAGAATTAGAAAAAGTGAGCTTGGACAATTTTGAATCAATAATTGGTTATCAAAGACTTTTGGATCTATTATCTAATAATACTCCTGCATTAGAGCTTGCAAAAAGGATAAACGACCGGAAATTGAGATATGATGAATTTTACGACGATGAAACTTTGATCAATTCATTATCGACGACAGGCTGGAAAAATATTGATTTGAGTGGAATAGCAACTGACATTCAAAATAAGCTAATTGCAAAATATAGTTTACCGAACAGGCAAGCTAATTTCAATGTATCAGAAAGTCAGGTCGTAAAAACTCAGACAATTCAGACATCAAGGCAGGTTGAAGATCTTCAGCAAAAATTCGAGATGCTTCAGCAACAATATGAAAACTTAAAGAATGAAACAAAAATCATTGATTATCAGAGTGCTATTATACGACTCAGAATAACAACGTACATCATTTTTGGGTTAATTCTAGTTTCATTACTATTTGTCTTCCTTTACTTCAAACGACTTACTTCAAGAGATTTAATAATAAAACAAATCTTGGAAAGTAGGCGAATAGAAGAAAAGTTTGCAAGGCTGGATAATGGAAAACAATACAGGCTGTCCGAAAAGGAGATCAATTCTATTGTTGATAGAGTGTTAGAATGCATACAGTTGAATCATAAAGATAATCAGCCAACTCCTGAATTTGATAACAAAGGGAAACCTGATCCGATAAAGGCAGTTGATAAATATCTGAAAGGGAAGACAGGTAAAAATTTTAGCCGGGTTGAAAGCACACCTGAAAATAGTTTTTTTAAACTTTTTGCAGAAACCGGTGACACAGCCCTATTTGAATTTTCGGGTGATGAAGCTGAGGCAATTGCCAATAGAATCTTCAGTGAGGATATTTGCATTATCGTCTCGGGCGGTTATCAAAATGCCAAAACCGTTATCCCGCATAAGCCCGGGAAGTTAAAACGAGTAAGTGATCAGTGGGAGGTAATTGAACGATTAGAAATTAAATTAGTATAACTTATGCATTATTTCATCATTAGTATCATTATTGCCATAATCGTAGTATGGCAGTTTGCAAGCTTTTTAAATAATAAGGGAAAAATTGCAAGCTTTAAAAATATTTTTCCAGATAATAGCGACAAATTCCAATTAGAGCAAGAAAACAAAGTTTGTGAGATTAAGAACCAGCATAAAAATGTCATTTTGGATATTATTGTCTCTTCAATTAACAACTACCTTAACAATAATAATAATGCCGTCAGCGATTTTCATCTGATGAAAGATATTGTTGACAGGAATTGTGACGCAAGGGAAGAAGAAATTAATGCCCAGATACCCGTGCCTCTTTATTTAGGATTAGCAGGTACAATGTTGGGGATATTAATAGGTGTTGGATTCTTAGTCTTTGCAGGCGGCCTAGAAGATTTACTAAATTCTGGTAATGGTTCTGGAGCGGAGGGCATAGAAACATTGCTTGGTAGTGTTGCATTGGCCATGATTTCAAGCATTTTAGGAATAATGCTGACAACTTTTGGCTCACATATGGCAAAAAATGCAAAATCAATTGTGGAGAAAAACAAAAATACTTTCCTTAGTTGGATACAAGCAGAATTATTACCAAACATTTCAAGTGATACTTCAAGTGCTCTTATAAGAATGACAAGGAACTTATCAAGTTTCAATAATACTTTCGCAGAAAACACTAAAGAATTAAGAGCAACTCTATCACAAGTAAATGACTCGTATCAAAAACAAGCGGAAATGATGCGAGCGATAAATAGATTGAAGATTGGAGAAATTGCTTCAGCAAATATTGAAGTTTATGATAAACTTAGAAACAGCACAAATGAAATCGGAATTTTTGCTCAATATTTGTCCAATGCTAATGAATTCCTTTCAAATATTCAAACCCTGAATCGGAAATTAGATGATTATGAAAGAAGGACCCAGATAATAGAAAGTGCTGGCAAGTTCTTTGCTAAAAATGAAAAATGGTTAGCAGAAAATTTTGATATCGCCAATTTGGAAGTTAAGTCTGCATTAGAACGATTTAACAATACCACTGAAAACTCACTCGCTAAACTTCAAGAATCATTAAATGGCCAAATATTAAATTTTGACAGTGTAATGCAGCAACAAAATCAAAGATTGCAGGAAGCTTTAGTGGTTACAACCGAAATTGTTACTGAATCATTTACTAAAACTTACCAGAACTTTGAGAAAGCAATTTCTGATCAGCAGATCGCATTGCAAAGCAAGTTGCAAGAAACAACCAGGCTTGTAGATGAACTAAAGAATCTCACAAGTATTAAAGAGAGTATTAAAGATTTTAAAGAAGCTACAAATAAGCAAAACATAAAAATTGAGGAACTAACGAAAGAAATTCGAGTTTTAGCTAAAACCAAAATGGAAGGTGGTACAATTTCACAAAAAATCAGCATTCCAAGGTGGAGTAAAATATTGGTTGCTTCTGGGGGCGGTCTTATTTCAATAGCTTGTCTTATGTATATTATGCCTATTCTAATCAACTGGATTAAAATTCTAATCAACTGGATATTCTGATGTCGAAGCAAAAAAAGGAATCTTATTTTTGGACAAGTTTTTCAGATCTAATGACAAGCTTGTTTTTTGTTATGCTGGTTTTATTTGTTCTGACCATCGCATTGTTACACAGGAAGATGGTTGATATTGAAGGTGAAAGGAGAGCTACCGAAGAACAGTTGGAAAAAATTACTGAAATTGAAGAAGCTATCAACAGAATCGATACTTTGTATTTTAATTATAGCAACGTATACAAAAAGCATATACTAAGAACCAGAGTTAACTTCCCTCGCGGTGTATCAGAAATTAATGTAATTGACAATTACACAAAAACCGAGCTTGTAAAGGCAGGTAGATCTATTCAGAATTCACTTGAAAAGATTAGTTTAGAATATCCGGAAATACAATATTTACTCGTTATCGAGGGGCAGGCGTCTATGGATAATTACCCGAGAAATTATGAACTGAGTTATGAACGTGCATTATCTTTAAGCAGATTCTGGAGAGATAATCATATTGATTTTGGAAATAATTGTGAAGTCTTAATTTCAGGCAGCGGAATTGGCGGAACTATGCGAGAACGTGAAGAACGTCTAAACCAACGTTTTTTAATTCATATAGTGCCAAAACCAGGTATAATTGAAGCAAGTAAACAAAGAAGCCAATGAAATACAGTCGAATAATTATACCCCTAATAATGTCTTCATTTTTTCTGGTTTCCTCGTGCGAACGAAAATCAGGCCGAAAGAATGTAACAGGTCATACACAAAAGCCATCTATTGAGCGGAAAGGATATATTGCAAATGATACTAAAGGCAAGACCATTGTTAAAATGGAAACTGAATTTGGTGTAAAATATATTTGGATAGAAATTAATGGTCTCAGGTTAAAATTCATTTTTGATACAGGTGCAAGTAGCATTTGTATTTCATCTGCTGAAGCTACTGTATTGTACAGGCAAGGTACATTACAGAGAGATGACATTCTTGATATTCAATATTTTCAAGACGCTACAGGAAGAGTTTCCGCAGGTACAAGAATTAATTTAAGAACTGTAAAAATCGGAGATAGGATTCTAAGAAATATTGAAGCAATTGTTATAGACAACAGTGAGGCTCCGTTGCTGCTTGGGCAAAGTGCATTAGAAAAATTTGGAAAAATCTCAATAGATAATCAAAAAGGTGAAATAATATTTGAATGATGAAAACAAGTGGAATAAAATATTTCGGAATAGTATTTACACTCCTGATTCTTTCATGCAATTCTAATAATAAAGAAGGTTCCGATGGCTACATGCCAATTAAAAAATTTGTTGATGGTGACACTTTTTGGGTAGATGATGGATCAGAAAAGGGATTGAAAATTAGACTAATTGGAGTTAATACACCAGAAACGGTTCACCCTCAAAAACCAGTTGAATTTTATGGAATTGAAGCATCAAATTACATTAAAGAAATTCTTGACGGTAAAAAAGTAAGGCTTGAATTTGATGTCGCTGAAAAGGACAGATATGGAAGAACTTTAGCATATGTATTTTTAAAAGATGGAACATTCATAAATGCTGAATTATTGAAAAATGGTTATGGAAGTGTAATGACTATTCCTCCAAATGTAAAATATGCAGAATATTTCGTTGAACTTGAAAGAGAAGCAAGGGAAAATAATAGGGGACTTTGGAATGAGAACTATTAGCCAACGCAAAAGCATACACATTTGCAAGCCGCACTAGCCCAAACACAAACCAAAGCTTGCAAAGGAGTATGCTTTTCCCGACCCTGAGAAAAAACAAAAAATCTTTCCCCTTAATGAAAAATAAAACTTTGCCGACACACATCCCGGCAGACAAAAACAGAATGACAGAACTGATTGATTATTATAATGGTATGTCGCTTGACAAGAAAGAAGGCCAGCTTGTAACACGGTATATAAAAAATTGGGCAGATACTACTGAAATCAAGGGTTGTAGCTCGCTTCAAACTTTGTATCGGCTTGACAGTGACGTGCTCCGAAGTGCCCAACTTTTCATATACCGAAAACGTTGTGTGCAACTTTAAACAACCAAAACAGTAATTAATAAATGAGAAAAAATGAATTTTAGAGTAAAATTTAGCTATTTGTTTACAGTATTAATGCTTATACCTGTATTGAATTACGGGCAAAGCAACGAAGAAATTATGAACTATCTCGAAAATACGGTAAAACACAATTACCAGTATGTTGACAACAGGGCTTTCAGCCAAATATCGGATATGAAATTGATTGAAGCCCGAATTGAAGTAAACTTTACCAACGATGAGTACGGCGGAACAGTAATCAGTAATTATCTGATAAAAAACAGCGCGGAATTGAAAAAAATACCATCACCGGGCGTATTAATTGAAATGCCGGAATTTTATCAGAGCATAAAAAACACCTTCCAGCTAAAAACCCCCGAAGACGGTTTAGTACTTCAAACCGCACTAAACGTTATAAGCCAGGAAGAACGTAACGAAGGGTTTTTCAGCATTGGTAATAAGTGGTATTTTATTCGGAGTGCTCCTGTTTTCCGCATTGGGACACCCTAAAAATTTTCTTTAATAATTTTGTACAGTTCAGCTTGTTTTTCATCCATATTTAGTAATTTAGTTTTCTCATATTTTGAGTCGGGTAATTGGTAGGTAATTTGATACATATTATGTGTTAACTCGTTTGCCTTTTGAACTGAAATACTTGATTTTTCTTTTTGTAATACTCTTTCTAATTCCTTATAAATCAGGTATGCAGTAAATGCAATGCAAATGTGTGCTTCAATGCGGTGTTTTAGTCTATGGTAGATGGGGCGTATGCGAAGATCTGTCTTTGATATTCGGAATGCTTTTTCAATATGCCATAACTGCCCATAGTTTTCCAAAATCATATTGTCTTCAAGATTGCTGTTCGTAACATAACCTTTCAATCCATCCCAAACGCTATCAAATTCAAATTTTTGGTAATTAATGTTAATTGTTACATCACCTGTTATTTCAAGATACTTGTTATATCCTCTATTATTAATATTAGCTTTGGTAAGCCGTCCAAGATTTAAGCGTTTTTCTAAGCGTTCCAAACCTTTTTTGCGGTTATAGGCATCCTTACGCGCTCTTTTGGCTGAGTAATGAATAATTAGTCGTCGCGTTCTTAATTCGCCTTCAATTTCTATCTGCTGTTCGATATGATGAAAGCTACCATCATTGTAGTCTTGCTCAATTATTTCCTTCTGAATTACCTTGCTTTCATTTTTAAGCCTAGCTCCAATAATATATTTGTAACCGTATTCTTCTAATGCTTTTAGATTTTCTTTTGAAAGCAAGCCTGCATCAGCTATAACGATAGGCTTGTCTATCTTAAACTTTTCTTGCATTCTCTCCAAGAATGGTATCAAAGTTCGTCCTTCGTAAGTATTACCTTCAAAAATATCATAACCAATCGGATAACCACCTAATCCGACTAAAAGCCCAATAATTATTTGTGGATTGTCATGTTTACCATCCTTATTAAATCCTCTTTTACGCAAATCGTCTTCATCACTTGCCTCAAAGTAAAGCGTTGTCAAATCATAAAATACAACATTTATATTACCTCCTAACGTGCGTTTTGTATGAAGAAAAGCAATTTGTTCAACCTGTTCTTTAAGTTTATTACTGAGCTTATCCAAAAAACGATAAATTTTATCAACATCAATAACAACACCTTGATAACGATAAAGATATTCGCTTGTTTTTAGCTTGCTCAATTGGAAAGCCAAACGAGTAATTACCAAATGTCTAAAAATAGACTCTTTGATTAAACCAAACCCTATATAGTCATAAATCTTACCAAATATAAGTTCTGGACCGACAGTTCGAATATGCGAATTATTAAGTAAAGAAAATGCCTGTTCAACTAACGCATCGTTCGTAGAAGCGAAAAGAGATAATTGAGACTGCATTTTTTCCATTTCTTGCTGTGCTTGCAATTTTAACCGATCAATTTCGTGGCGCTCAGTGCCGCAACCTATCGTTTTTTCCACTTTATAACGACCATTATACTTGCTAATTATCTGAATACTAACACTTCCAGAGCGATTTTTCTTTTCTCGAATATACATATTAAAAAATTTGGGACACCCAAAAATAGTAAAATATTTTCATATCTTATTGATTAACAGCAAAATAGTTTGGGTGTCCCGAAAAAGTGCGGAAAACAGGAAAGTACAACAACTTTAAAAACTAAAGTTTAAATATTCACAAAATAAATTTTATAAATTACCTTCCACCTTTTCTTCCCACAAAAAATTTCTAAAACTCATTATTTTTTTTATTTTTGCAGAAATAGTAAAAACCTAAAAAATTTAATAAATATGAAACAAATAATCGAATGTGTTCCAAATTTTAGTGAAGGTCGTGATATGTCAATTATAAAGCAAATTACAGATGTAATTACTGCTGTTGACGGTGTTAAACTTTTAGATGTTGACCCAGGTGCTGCAACAAATCGTACTGTTGTAACTTTTGTAGGTACGCCAAACGAAGTTTTAGAGGCTGCTTTTCAAGCTGTGAAAAAAGCTTCTCAAATTATTGATATGAGCAAACACAAAGGAGCCCACCCACGCTTTGGAGCAACTGATGTTTGTCCACTTATTCCTATTTCTAATATAAGCATGGAAGAAACTGCTGAACTGGCACGAAAACTAGCTAAAAGAATAGGCGAAGAACTAAATATTCCTGTTTATTGCTACGAAAATGCTGCATTTACAGAAAAACGCAGAAATTTAGCTAACTGCCGTAGCGGTGAATACGAAGGTTTGGCGAAAAAAATTACTAGCCAAGAGTGGAAACCAGATTTCGGCTCTAATGTTTGGGACGCTCACACAATGAGAACAGGCGCTACTGCGGTTGGTGCAAGAAATTTCTTAGTAGCATATAATATAAACCTAAACACAACTTCTGTGTTTAAAGCAAACTCTGTAGCTTTTGATGTTAGAGAAAAAGGAAGAGTAAAAAGAGAAGGACATCCAGTTACAGGAAAACCAGTACTTGATAAAGACGGAAATAAAGTTTACGAACCAGGACTTTTAAAATCAGTAAAAGCTATTGGCTGGTATATCGAAGAATATGGAGTAGCTCAAATTTCTATGAACCTTACAGATATTAGCGTTACACCTGTGCATGTAGCTTTCGATACTGTTTGTGAAAGAGCAACAGCTAATGGTTTAAGAGTTACAGGCTCAGAACTTGTTGGTGTTATGCCATTAAAAGCAATTTTAGATGCGGGAAAATATTTCTTAAAAAAACAAGGACGTTCAACAGGAATTTCAGATGCTGAAATTATTAAAATTGCTGTAAAATCTTTAGGATTAGACGAGCTAAAACCTTTCGACCCAAAGAAAAATATCATAGAGTATATGCTTGAAGATGACAATAACAAAAAACTTGTTGACATGAATTTAGTTGATTTCTGTCATCTTGCAGGCTCAGAAGCACCAGCACCAGGTGGAGGTTCGGTATCTGCTTATATTGGAGCTTTGGGAGCTGCTTTGGGAACAATGGTAGCAAATCTTAGTGCTAACAAATATCGCCACGACGACCAATGGGAAAACTTTAGCGATTGGGCAGATAAAGGAAAAGCATATCATGACGAGTTGCTAAAACTTGTTGACGAAGATACTGTTGCTTATTCTGGAATTATTGAATCTTACGGCTTGCCAAAAGGAAATGATGAGGAAAAAGCACTACGCTCACAAGCAATTCAAGATGCAACAAAATATGCAATTGAAGTACCTTTTAAAATTATGAAAGTTTGTTACAATAGCATGGAAGTTATGCTAGAAATGGCAAAAACAGGACTTGAAGCTTCGGTAAGCGATGCTGCTATTGGTGCTATTGCTGCAAGAACAGGAGTACAAGGCGGATTCCTAAATGTTAAAATAAATGCACCTAGCTATAAAGACAAATCCTTTGTTGATAAAGTAATTGCAGAAGGTAATGAAATTGAAAGAAAAGCCATAGCCCTTGAAAAGGAAATTATGGAGATTGCATTAGCCAAAATCGAAAAATAATACGGCGTTCATAAGTGTTCAACTGCTGCGTTGCTTTCGATGTTCAAACTCAGTCACGTACACTTCGGCTTTGCTCAGTGCATCGCTTCTGGTACGCTCCTTCGTTTTCAATCTCATATGCCTTGCATTTGAACACTTATGAAACACCTTGATTGATTTTATGATATAAATATTAATTAACAATTTGTATATTGTAGAACCTACACATGCGTTGTTTCTACAACAATGCCAATTTATTTATATTTCAAAAAATTTTTAAAAAACACTCAAAAATTTGCTTTTAATTCTGTTTTTATGTATTTTTGCATAAAATTAGAAGTAAAACAGGCATGGATTTTTGGCAATTAAGAAATCAATTTTATAACTTGGTTTGTTTTAATATCAATCAAGTATATGCTTGGCGACCTAACTTTGAGAAAACTAACCTCACTCGTTGGGTTAAGCAGAATTATATTATAAAACTACGTAATTCTTGGTATAGTTTTCCTGAATATTTAGAAACTCCTAATATTCAGCACTTTATATCTAACAAAATTTATAGTCCATCATATATAAGTTTACACTCTGCATTAGCGTTTTATGGCATTATTCCAGAGGCAATAGTAAGAACAACAGCAGTAAGTTCATTGAAAAAAATGAGTTTTGAGAATGCTTTTGGTTCGTTTTCTTATCAGCAAATTTTGCCAGAATTAATGTTCGGTAGTGAACAAAAAATATTTTTAAATAAACATAGTTTGATTTTTGCTTCTCCCGAAAAAGCAATTTTAGATTTACTATATCTTTATCCACAATATACTACAGAACAAGAAATCAGAGACTTGCGTTTTGACGAAGAATTTATGCAAGAGGATTTAAACTTAGAACGTCTTAATGAGTTTACAGAAAGATTTCAGTCAAAAATATTACGAAATAGAGTTAATACACTTTTAAAAATTTATGATTTATGCTAAATTTTGAACAAATAAAAAATTATTTTCCTCCACAAATAAGAGAAAATCCTGCACACAATAAATATATTCTAAAGGAGTATATTCAACTGATGATTTTAAATTTTTTATCAAGCTCAAAATATGTAAAAAAATTGCTTTTATAGGTGATACAAATTTACGTTTGTTAAAAGGAATTGATAGATTTTCTGAAGATTTAGATTTTGACTGTAAAGATTTTTCTATAGAAGAATTTGTTGAAATGTCGCAATCGGTTTTGACTTTTTTAAAGCGTTCTGGGATAAAAGCCGAAACAAGAGAAAAGCAAAGTGATAAATTAACAGCTTTTCGTTCAAGATTTTATTTTCCAGAGTTATTGTTTGAATTAGGTTTGTCGGCATACAAGGAAGAACGATTTTTGATTAAAATCGAAAGTCAAAATCAAGAATTTGAATATACACCTCAAATGGCAACGATTAGCGGGTGCGGATTTTTTATGTCGTTTCCTGTTCCACCTGATGATATACTTTGTGCAATGAAAATATCTGCATTACTTTCACGAGCAAAGGGACGAGATTTTTACGATATTATGTTTTTGCTATCTCAAACAAATCCAAATTATGATTATCTTGCTCAAAAACAAGGTATTCATAATTTAATGGAACTAAAAATAAAATTGGAAGAAACTATAAATAAAGTTGATTTACATAATAAATCTAAAGATTTTGAACATTTGCTTTTTAATAAAGAGAACAAAAATAGAATACTGCATTTTAAAGAATTTGTAGAAAAATTGAAATAGGAAAAATTCCAAAATAATTTTTAAAACTGCATCTTATTTCGTTGCTACATCAATCGTATTTACAATCGCAGTTTTATATTTTTCTGGAAAATTAGGAATTTTATTATTATCGGTATCAGGGAAGGATTGTAAAAATTTCACAAGAGCAATCCATTCTTTACCTTCTTGAATACCAGGTTTGTTTTCGTCAAAATCAATCCAAGTGGTTTTATTATTTGTGATTTTTTCGCCTTGTGCATTTTTAGGAACGATTTTTACCAAACCCATTGTCATACCGCGAACTTTACCCACAAATTCTAACATATATGAGTTTGCTGCCAGACTATAAAGATTTTTATTTTTTTTCGATATATCAATTTCCTTACCGTCTAGTTCAATTTTTACAACTTTTTTCAGCACTCCTTTTTCGCTATTATAATAAACTTTTGCACCGCTAAAATAACAGAGGTAAGAAGGACTCATTTTTGGAGCTAACAATAAAACCTCGAACAAGTTTTTAATTTCTTTAGCAGTTAAATAAACTTTAGCTAATGGATAGCCAGGCATTGAGTCGTCGCCTTCGCCTAAGCTCATAATTCTAAAAACATCAACAGCAGTTTGAACACCATTTTTGCCAACACGAAATTTATCACGAATAACCCCAGCAGCAACTAATGAAATGTCGGCTTTTTGATTTGAAAAATTATGTATATAATAATGAATAGCATCAGCAACAAGTGGTCCCAAATTGCTTTTGCTTAATTCTTCTTCTCGGTCGCAACCCAATTGGTAGTCGGTTTCTGCTAAAGGTCTAAAATAACCAAGACCTAGAGGACGTAAAATAGAGTCGTCAATTAATTTAATTCTATTTGAAATTATTTGATGAATTTTACAATCACCATAAATTTTGTCGTCAACAGCTAAAAGCTGAAATCTTGCTGATTTTACTTTTCCACTTTCTACATTCATTTCAAATCTACCTAAATTTTGACCTTGCGCACCAGTTTGTACAATGTAAGTATTGTTTACAATAATTGGCTCATGAATTTCTGTATGAGTATGTCCAGAAACTATTAAATCTATTCCTTTTACTTTTAGTGCTAATTCAACATCTTCGCCAGTCCAGTTTCCATTTTTGTCTTTTGTAACACCGCAATGTGATAAACAAATAACCACATCAACTTTTTCTTGGGAGCGTAAAGTTTTTACTATTTGTTTTGAGATTTTTATTCTATTTTGGATTATAACAGGTTTTGCATTTGGGGCAGATTCATTAGCATCAATACCTATAAGTCCAAAAATTCCAATTTTTAAACCAGCTTTTTCAACAATTGTGTAAGGTTTTATAATTCCTTTTTCAAATAATTTTTCAAGATTATCATCTAAATCCGATTTTTTTGACAATTCTGCATTAGAAAGTACAAGTTGTGGAATTTCGCCTTTTTCTAAATTTTTATTAACGATTTGTGCAAAAGCATTAGGTCCAAAATCAAACTCATGATTTCCAATTGATACAACGTCATAGCCCATTTTTTTCATTAAATGCAACTGAAAGCCGTCATTCACTTCAAAAATATGGAAAAAAGTACCCATTAAAAAGTCGCCAGCATCAACCACTAAAACATTATCGGGGTTTGCTTTTTTCTCAGCATCAATCAAAGCTGCAATTCTTGCAAAACCACCACGAGTATCATCGTCATCAACAGAACAAGGAGTATATTCACTTTCTGGAGAAAATCCTGTTAAATTGCTGTGTAAATCATTGGAGTGTAAAACAATAAGCTTTCCAGAGTTGGTTTGAGAAAATGCAACAACGTACAAAAACAAGGAAATAAATAAACAAACTAATCTCATAATATTAAAATTTTACAAAAAATAATTATTAAAATTTTACACAAATATAGGTTTTTTAATTTATAAACTTGTATTTATTCTAAAAAATATAAAGTTCTATAAATCTTTTATTGCATAGCTTTGGCTTGTCGTAACAGTAATTTAACATCTAATTTTTGTAATTTTTTAATTTAAAAAGCAAAGTTTAATCAAAATCAATAATAAATTAGTTTATAAAATTATAAATTTGCATATATTTGAAAAAATAAATATGGAAGATAAAAAAAATCAAGATATTTTAGTTTATACAGATTTTACTGAAGTCGGCGAAAAAAGCGTTTTGTGGGCAAGTTTTTTAGCTAGAAAATTTAAACGTAATTTGCAGATTATACATGTTATAAACGAAAATTCTTTAATATATTTTAGCAAAGATGATACTTATGATGAGGCAAAGGAGGCTTTGGCAGCACTTTGTGAAGATATAAGTTCAACTCACGGCATAAAATGTAAATATATTGTTGAAGAAGGCTGTACTTGTACTATTATTAATTCAAATGCAGAAAGAATAGATGCTTTTTTTGTTGTTTTAGGAACTCATGGTAAGAACGACCCACAATTTTTATCAGGTTCTTCGGCTATAAAAATTATTAGAAAAGCAAGAATTCCATATTTTGTTGTTCAAAAAAACTCGCCAGTACCAGACAGTAAAAAACGATTTGTCTTGCCTATGAACTTTAAAAAAGAAGCAAAACAAAAAGTTGGTTGGACTACATATTTTGCTTTAAATCTAAAATTAGAAATAGACTTGTTTTATTATGAAAATCCACAAGATAATTTAAAGAAAAATATTCATTTTACTAATACATTTTTTAATAATTACTCTTTTAAATACGAGCATAAACCTCAGCCAAAAAAATATAAAAGTATAGAAAAACTAGCAGTGGATTATGCTGATGAAATAGATGCTTTTTGTATTTGTCTTTTAATTTCTTCTAAGGAGAATTTAGTTACAAAAATTTTTGGTTTTCCCGAAACATCAATAATTACAAACTCTGCCGGAATTCCAGTTTTGTGTGTGAATCCTAAAAAAGACTTGTATATTCCGTGTATTTAAAGGCGTAATTTAGAATGTTTCTAAACATATTTATTTTTAAAACATAATGCTTAAAAATTTGTATATTAATTCTATAATGGTCCCCTTTTTTAGGACAACAAAATTAAAAATTTAACGTATAAATAA
>ENA-UOOK01002930-UOOK01002930.1-fermentation-metagenome-genome-assembly--contig:-NODE-2930-length-20150-cov-4.911321_pt1 | contig 20150 bp, 19 predicted proteins | sample MGYA00245777_ERZ724023 | MGnify/ENA primary metagenome ERZ724023 (study PRJEB28704, sample SAMN03018312) | fermentation metagenome | biome: anthropogenic terrestrial biome; feature: soil; material...
ATATTTCTATTATAATCATAATAGGAATTAAAAACTTTCCTATATCCCATATGAATTTTAACAAATTAATTATTAATTCTATAATTCCATTCATGATATCACCCCAATATCCTATGATACAAAAATCCCATTAAGATTGAAAAAAATACCCTTACAGCGATACTGGCACCTGCGCTCACACCTAATTTTTTAACAACTGCCGATTCTGTTATCAAATTGTGTGAAATTGAAAGCATGATTGCTATTGTCGTTATTTGTACGGCAGTAAGCTCTATTGCGGCGATTGCTCCCAAAGCGGCATAGGTTCCCAAGAAATAACCTAAGATTATTACAAGAGAAGCTTCCCCGGGAAGTCCTAACAGGGACATGACAGGCTTGAATATGTCAGCAACAATATTTAAAAGACCCGAAGCCGAAAGTATTTGGACTGCAATATATACAGGAACCAATATTTTTGATAAATCAATCAGTGTATTTATACCGTTTTTAAAACCCCTTTTAAAAGTATCCGCAGAAACCATAGAGCGCCCTCCTTGCATAAAAAAATTATAGCATGCCGCTGAATTATTAACAATGTAAATTTTTTAAAAGATGTGATTCGACCCTACGCTCAGGATGACAGCCCGGTTTGGTGTGAACAGTAACATCGGAACAATAAATTGACTTAAGTATCTATATTTGCTAAAATTGAATTGTTGATTAACGAATATGCAGCTGAATTTACGGAGATAATTAAAAGGAGAACATCATGAAAAAAATACTGATTACGCTGATTTTTGCACTTGCACTTACATCTACAACCGTCTATGCAGAGGAAATTACTGCAAATTTCAATACGGAAGCTTCCGAGCTTCGGGAATCTGATAAAAGCACTGAATTACTGCAATATTCCGAGGAATATAATAAGTATATCAATCATCCCTATGGATATGAAATAGTAGTTCCAAACAATCTGAAACTCAATGAAGACATAGTGAGCGTAAAAAGCCGCCTTGAATCTGATAACTTAGTGGTAGAGGTTCTTTATGACAATTTTTACAATACAATAAATTCCAATTCCACATACGATGGCTATGGAAATCGAGGCATATTGAAGAATTCCGAATTTGAAGTTACAAACGAATACAATCATAATTTTAACGGTCTCACAGGCAGAATAACACTGTATGAAAGAAGAAAGGTAAAAACCAATGAACCGGATAGAAATTATTATGCCACCATTACATTTGCAAGAAATACAAATGAAGTAATAACCGTATTTATAAAATCATCCGATCCCGTATATATTGATAAAATTATGCCTTCATTTAAATTTACGGATAAGTCGGAAGTGTTGAAAAAGGATGTAAACTTCCACCCGGAGTCAAAGAAATTTGACGAGAAAACACGGGAATTTTACGATAAATATTTTATTGATAACGAAAAGGTGGATTTTGGAATATTTGAGCCTACCTTCCCATTTTCCGCCGACAAGCTGACACAATTGGAAGAAATGTTTGATTACAATTTTCCGGTAACCTTAACGTATAACAATTGTTCACTCCCCTTTAAAACCGAAGCCATGAACACAGCGAAAAAATTAGGCAAGGTTGTGGAATATACCCTATATACAACCGATATTGTAAACGGAAAAGAAAAGGATATAACATTAGATATATTGGAAGGTAAATATGACGAATATTTAGACAGCTTGGCACGAGGATTCATTGAACATGACAATCCCGTTTTGTTCAGACTGAATAATGAAATGAACGGCGAATGGGTTGCCTACAGCTCCCACTCTGTGGGCAAAGATACGGATTTATTCATTGATTGCTGGAAATATATTTATGATAGATTTGAAGCTCATGGTGTGAATAATCTTATATGGGTATGGAATCCAAACGAAAAGTCGTTTCCTGGTTTTTCCTATAATAACTATTTGTGTTATTATCCGGGAAATAAATATGTGGATATTGTAGGCTTAACATCCTATAACACGGGAAATTATTACAAAGGGGAAACCTGGAGAAGTTTTTCGGAAGCCTATGATCATTTCTATTATGACTATATTGAACGTTTCTCCCATCCCATGATGATAACTGAATTCAGCTGTGCCTCTGCGGGCGGTAATAAAGCCCTGTGGCACAAAGATATGTTCAATAAAATAGGTAATTATGACAGAATAAAATTAGCGATTCTGTGGAACGGTCAGGATTACGACTTAACAAAGGCAGAAAAAACAGTATCGAGAAATTACAGGATTGATTTGGAGGAAGATGTAATAAATGCTATACGCAGCGGACTTTCCCTTTTTTAATCATATTTTAAGAATTCCGTGATAATATTTGCTTACAGGAGGCAAAATATGAACATATTAGTTTGCGATGACGACAAAGAAATTGTGGAAGCAATTGAAGCGTACTTAAAAAGCGAAGGATACAATATTTTGAAATGCTATACGGGAAAACAGGCAATTGAAATAGTGGAGAAACAAGAAGTGCATTTAATAATAATGGATATAATGATGCCTGAAATGAACGGTATAATGGCTACAACCAAAATAAGGGAAATAAAAAACATACCCGTTATTATGTTGTCGGCAAAATCCGAAGAAACAGACATAATCCTCGGCCTTAACATGGGAGCGGATGATTATATAACAAAGCCCTTCAATCCGTTGGAACTTATTGCAAGGGTAAAGTCCCACCTCAGAAGGTATACCGCATTGGGAGGAGCTTCTGAAATGGAGAAGACAGACCATTACAAGACCGGCAGCTTAATGATTGACGATGAAAGAAAGGAAGTTACCGTAGACGGTGAAATTGTAAAACTTACTCCTGTCGAATATAAAATATTACTTTTGCTGACAAAAAATAAAGGCGTAGTTTATTCAATAGACCAGATATATGAGAATGTGTGGAACGAGCCATCCTTTAATCCGGAAAATACCGTGGCTGTCCATATAAGAAGAATAAGAGAAAAAATAGAAATCGATCCTAAAAATCCGATTTACCTTAAGGTGGTGTGGGGTGTTGGTTACAAAGTGGAAGATATTTAAAAGAAAACATATAAGAAGATTATCAGCATTTTTATTGCTGATAGTTTTTCTTATGATAGCCGTATCCTCATCCCTGAATATTTATTTGAAGGTAAAGCATTACGAGAGCATTGCCGTGAAAAGCTACATAGACAGCAACACTATAAGCAATGACCTTAAATATGCCGCAAACCGCCTTGAATTTATTATGAGGGTATATAAGAGTAAGGAAAATATATTAAACGGCGGAACTGTGGCAAAATTAGACATCAAGGACAATTGGCAGCTGACGAATCTATACAATAATTATATTGTCGAAAATAATTATGAGGACAACTCTCATACAAAAGAATTGTTTTTTCAGGAAAAGCATAATGAAATACAGGAAATTAAAGAATCACTGATAAGTGCAGACTTGGCGGGCTACGAAAAAATCATAGGCGAATTGAATATGACCCAGGGCTATATTTATTATGCAACGGATGGAGAAAACGAAATAACAAATACAGGCAATACGGAGAGAGACTTTTACGAGCTTCGGAATGCATACATTATTGTCAGTGATAAAGGAATCGTATTGGAGCCGGAAAATGGCGGCGGGGGAACGGACCCCTTAACCGACACCTTTGAGTCGGATTCTTTTAATAAAAATGTAATAATATATGCCGCCTTGGAGGACGATGCACTGCTGTACAGAGTAAACAGATGGAATTCGGACAGGCAAATATTGATGAGTAATACGGCAGTAATAGCCACCTGTTTGCTTCTTGCCATAGCCTGCCTGTCGTATCTTGTTTCATCAACGGGAAAAGCGGCGGGAAGCGAAGAAATTCATCTCACCTCCTTTGACAACTTATTTACAGACTTGAATTTGCTGTTCATAGCCGGAATTATATACGCATGCAGCATGGAGTTTTTCAATGTATTAAATATAAGATATACAAGCGAAAATCTCATGAGGCTTGCGATGCTGACTATTACTGCCGCAGTATTCTCACTGCTGCTTATTTTAATACTTTCCCTCGTGAGGCATATTAAAAAAGGAACAATTTTCAGGCATTCTGTAATATATATAATTTTGTCAAGTACAACGGAAACATTAATAAAAATAGCATCATCGGGTCCTCTTATGTATAAAACAATCGGAGCGGCAATAATGATAATTATGGCTGCTGTTTACGCCGCAGGTAATCCTGTGCTGATTGGGGCAATTATTATTGTAACAATATTTTTCATCCAAGATAAAGTCAGAAATTTTCAAAAAATTCAGGAGGGGCTGAAGATAGCCAAAAGCGGCGATTACGAATTTAAGATAGATTTAAGCGGCAGCGGAGAATTTAAGCAGCTTTCCGCAGATATTAACGAAATAACATCAGGACTTAAAATAGCCGTTCAAAATGAAGTTAAAAGTGAAAAAATGAAAACAGAGCTGATAACAAATGTTTCTCACGACATAAAAACTCCCCTCACATCCATCATATCCTATGTGGATTTGTTGAAACGTGAAGGACTTAGTTCCGAAAATGCACCTAAATACTTGGACGTATTGGAACGTAAATCCAGCAGGCTTAAGAAGCTGACGGAGGATTTATTTGAGGCAGCCAAAGCCACAAGCGGCAATATAGAGCCTAAATTTGAAAGGGTTCACATAAATTCATTAATAGAACAGCTATTAGGTGAATTGGATGAGAAAATCAATGAATCAAATTTAATATTCAAGGTAACCGCATCTGATGAAAAAATATATGCAAAGGCTGACGGACGTCTCCTGAGCAGGGTAATGGAAAATCTTCTGTCGAATATTTTTAAATATGCTTTAAAAGGCTCAAGGGTTTATATTGAAATTTCCGAAGACGAAAACAATGTATGGGTAAGCTTTAAAAACATTTCAGCTTATGAATTAAATATTCCCGTAGACGAGCTTATGGAAAGATTCAAAAGAGGCGATGAATCGCGCAGCTCCGAAGGATACGGGCTTGGGCTTGCAATTGCCCGAAGTTTAATAGAGGTTCAAAACGGAGTTCTCGATATCAGTATTGACGGTGATTTATTCAAAGCAGAATTAAAACTCGATAAATATTTCCTTATTTAAAACTTTTCAAATTTACTGAATAAAAAAATCAATTCCTCACATAATATAAAAAAAGAAAGCGCGTGTAACATTTAAATATAACGTCCCCCTTTATTTTAATCATACGCGGTTTCTTTTTTTGATTTTATTATCGTTTGATTTATTTCGGTATAAATGATATACTTTACATATATTAACTCATCTTTAGAAGAAATTGCATACGAAACAAGCATAAATATCATTCGGAGTATTATTTTATAACTTGTGAAGGAGTATGAGAAAATGAAAAAATTTATGGTTGTAAGCGGATTTTTAGGAGCGGGAAAGACGACCAGTATGCTTGCCTTGGAGGATTACATAAATGAAAATTATGGTAAGGCAAGCGTTATCGCAAATGACCTTGGTGCGAAAAACCTTGTGGATGCCAAATATTCCGAAGCATGCGGCTGTAATATTACGGAACTTACCGGAGAGTGTATTTGCTATCAAACAGAGAATTTAGTTGACAGGCTGAGACGACTTATGGATTATGAGCATAATGACCTTGTTATGTCTGATATTCCAGGCTGTGGTGTCGGTGCCTTAGACCATGTTTATCATAAACTTGACACAGAATACCATGGTGAATTTGAATTGGCTCCCTTTACTGTGATTGCCGATCCGGAACGGCTCCGTACCATTATGCCGGAGCAGGCAGATATAAATCTTCCTGAGGAAATGAAGTATTTGTTCACGGCTCAGCTCCAGGAAGCGGATGTTGTGGCGCTTAACAAAATAGATCTCCTTACTGACAGTGAAATCGATACATACATTAAATTCTTGGAGGATGTTTGTCCCGGTGCGGAGATATTTGCCATTTCAGCAAAAGACAAAACAAATATCAACGCTCTTGCAGATTATATTATGGCTCATGATGCTGGGCTGAAAAAAGTTGATATCGGATACGGCGGACCTGATTTTATCGCCGCGGAACAAAAGCTCAGCTGGTATAATCGCCAATTTTATGTAAAAATATGCTGTGGCAGTTTTGACGGGAATGCTTTCTTGGGTGACTTGGTTGAAGCAATTCGCGAGAAATTATTATGGCAGAACCGCAATGTTCCTCATTTGAAAATTTTTGCTGATGGTGGGGACGGAACAGCATGTAAAATTTCGCTTATAGGTGTTGATTATGAAATGCAGTTTGACAGCAAGCTCGGACAACCCTGTGTTGATTTGCCCGTTATCATCAATGCAAGAGCGTCCTGCGAATCTCAGCTTCTTACGGAAATTATGGATGAAGCTTTAGAGGAAGTTACATTGAAATATAATCTTGATACCATAGTATTTTTTACGGAATGCTTCGGCATGATGGACCAAGGACGTATATAGAAATTTACGGAGGATAAATATGCGTGAAATTATAAGACATACCTACAGCGTATGTCCCGTATGTTTAAAAAGGATACCTGCTGTGCACGCTGCATACGGAAAAGATATTTTCATCGAGAAAACGTGTGCTGAGCATGGAGATTTTTCAACGATCATATGGCGCGGCTTTCGTGATATCGAAGCCTGGAGGGGAAATCTGCCTCAAATCGCCGAAGGTGAGAATGAAGGATGTCCGCATATGTGCGGCTTGTGTCCCGAGCACATACAGGATACCTGCTGTGTTTTGTTAGAGGTTACCAAACGCTGCAATCTTAACTGCCCTTTCTGCTTTGCGGAAGGCGGTACGGGAGAGGATATACCTTTTGAGATAATAAAGGAACGTTTAAAGGGACTTGCCGTACCGGGTCAGACCCTTGTACAGCTTAGCGGCGGCGAGCCTACAGTACGAAACGACCTGCCCCTAATTGTTGCCGCAGCAAAGGAGGCAGGGTGTCAATACGTTCAGCTTAATACGAACGGCATAAGGCTGGGTGAAGATGAAGAATATGTACGAAGCCTTGCAGAAGCAGGTCTTTCGTTTGTATTCATGCAGTTTGACGGTATGGATGACGGCATATATCGTGCCCTTCGGGGGAAAGACCTTCTTCATATTAAGAAGCAGGCAATTATTAACTGTTCACGCAATAATATCGGTGTGACGCTTGTTCCTACGATTGTTCCACAAGTCAATACTCAGGATATCGGAAATATAATCCGCTTTGCCGTATCTCAGGCACCGGATGTGAGAGGTGTTCATTTTCAGCCTGTCAGCTATTTCGGCCGCATTCCCGTTTTACCCTCGGACGATCGTCGCTTTACCTTGGATGAATTGCTTGAGGAAATTGAAAAACAGGTGGGCAGCATTGTGCCGAAGGATTCGCTTTTGCCTTCCCGCTGCGACCATCCCTTGTGCGGATTCCATGGCGACTATATCGTCATGCCGGATAAATCCTTAAATCCCCTGCACAGGACAAATAACAGCCCCGGGGGAATGGCTACGGCAGAACAAAACCGCTCGTTTGTCGCACGCAAATGGCAGCGTCCGAAAGCCGAAGAATTAGAATCAAAATCAGACTTTGATTCCTTTGACACCTTTCTGCGCCGCGTACGCAGCCATAGTTTCACTGTAACCGCCATGGCTTTTCAGGATGCGGGGAATCTTGATATTGAACGCCTCAGAAGGTGCAGCCTCCATGTATTTGACGATGGCAAATTCGTCCCGTTCTGTGCCTATTATATTACGCATCATTAATAAGAAGCACCCGCAAGGGTGCTTTTATGGTTTTTTGTCATTATTTATAGATTATAAGGTTACGTGCGAATTTGAAAACATCTTGACACATAGTACCATATATGATACTATACATCAGGAGGTGAAAAAATGGCGAGTGTTGAAAAAATTTTACAAAAGATGAGAAATCAGCCTAATGGCATCAGCATGGGAGAAGCCGATAAAATATTGACAACATTTGGCTATCGTTTGGATAGGAAAAAAGGCTCCCATAGACAATATATAAACAATGCCGGAGATGTAATAACAATTAAAGAAGAAGGTACATTAAAAGCTGTGTATGTCAAAGATATATTACGCAGGATTGAAAATTAGGAAAGTTGTTAATACATTCTAAAACATTCGCCTTTAACATAATATGGAAAATAATAAATTTGAAGTACAAGACTATTTAAGTATGCCGTATACTTATTTAGTACAGCGAATTAATGATGAAAGCGGTAATTATTTTTATGGCAGAATCCTTGAACTTGATGGATGCCAAAGTACAGGTAATACAGCAGAAGAAGTGTATAAAAATTTAAATGAAGCAATGGAAGGTTATATTGAAACAAAGTTAGAAAATAATATAGAAATTCCATTACCTGTGCAAGCAGAAGATTTTAGCGGTAAATTTGTTGTAAGACTACCAAGAACATTACATCATAGGTTGGTCTTAGAGGCAGACAAAGAAGGTGTTTCTTTAAATCAACTTGCTTTATACAAGTTAACAAGATAAAGCACCCGCAAGGGTGCTTTTTTAAACTTAAGAAAATTTTCAATTGAAATATATAATGATTAGTGTTATTATGTACAGGGTTTAAAAGACCCTTAATTTTATTAAGGAAAATACATATTTGGGAACATCCTCTTTGGGTTTGTCCCCTACATTATTATATTTTAAGGAGAAACATGGAAAAGATTATTGTAAGAAAGAGCGCCAATCTTCATGGGAATATAAAGGTTGACGGCTCAAAAAACTCTATTCTGCCTATACTGGCAGCAACTCTTTTGTGCTCGGAAGAATGTATAATTCACGACATTCCCAACCTGCAGGATGTAAAAATAATGTGCAATCTCTTGGAAGCTTTAGGAGCAAAAGTGGAAAAAGCAGAGACAAATACATTGAAAATAACGGCTGAAAACATAACAACCTTCGAAGCTCCATATGAACTGATAAGTAAAATGAGAGCATCATTTTTGGTAATGGGACCTCTTTTGACAAGATGCCACAATGCAAAGGTATATATGCCCGGAGGATGTGCCATCGGAACAAGACCCATTGATTTGCATTTAAAAGGATTCAAATATTTAGGTTCGTATATAAAATCCGAAAATGGTTATGTAAATGCAACGGCTGAACAATTGAAAGGAAGAGATATATATCTTGACTTCCCAAGCGTTGGAGCTACCGAAAATATAATGATGGCTGCAACGCTTGCGGAAGGTGAGACGGTGCTTGAAAATGCCGCCGAGGAGCCGGAAATAGTTGACTTGGCAAATTTCATAAATTCCATGGGAGGCAACATTATCGGAGCAGGCACTAAAACAATCCGAATTAAAGGTGTTACAAAACTACATAAAACAGAGCATACGGTAATTCCCGACAGAATTGAAGCCGGTACCTACATGGTAGCCGCAGCGGCAACAGGCGGAGATATAATGGTTGAAAATGTGGTTCCCAGCCACTTGCAGCCTATAATAGCAAAACTGAGAGAAGCGGGAGTAACAATCGAAGAATACGATGATAAAATAAGAGTTATTGCAGGAGATACAATAAAACCCGTCGATATAAAAACACTTCCATATCCGGGCTTTCCTACGGATATGCAGGCACAATTCATGGCAATGCTGTCAAAAGCAGACGGTACGAGTATAATAAATGAAACCATCTTTGAAAATCGTTTTATGCATGTGAATGAAATGTCGAGAATGGGTCTGAACGTAAAGTTAGAAGGAAGCAGCGCCATCCTGATGGGCAACAGCCAATTGAGCGGCGCAAAGGTCAAAGCAACGGATTTAAGGGCAGGAGCAGCCCTTATCATAGCAGGCTTATTGGCTGAAGGAGAAACTGAAATTACTGAGGTCTACCACATTAAGAGAGGCTACTCAAATATTGTAAATAAACTTCAGAGTTTAGGAGCTGATATAAGATATGAGAAATGATTATTCGCAGCCATTGTACAGACCTCCCAGCGAGGCATGGAGCATGATTATTCAGGTAACCGAAGGATGCTCCCACAACAAATGCAGATTTTGCTATATGTACAAATGCAAACAGTTCAGGCTGAAATCCATGGAGCAAATAAAGGAACACGTTGAATGGCTGAAGCCCATGTACAAAAACCCCGAAAGGATTTTTCTCGCGGACGGCAATGTTTTGTGCCTTAAAACGGAAAAACTGTTAGAACTGTTAAGTTATATAAAAAAGGAATTTCCAAATGTAAAAAGAATAAGTTCGTACTCAGGCCCCCTCGACATATTGAGAAAGTCGGAGGATGAGCTGAAGGCTGTAAGAGATGCAGGCTTAGAGCTGTTGTACATGGGAGTGGAAAGCGGCTCGGACAATATATTATCCATGATGAAAAAGGGTGTCAGCCAAAAAGAAATGATTGAAGCAGGACAAAAGGCTGTAAAAGCAGGCTTTAAATTTTCATGCATGATAATTTCGGGTCTTGGGGGAACTGAATATATGGAAGAACATGCCTTAGAATCAGCCAAGGTTATTTCCGCAATCAATCCTCATTATTTTTCCCTTTTAAGACTTGTGGTAGAGGAAGAATCAGAACTTGCCGAAGACGTAAGACAGGGAAAGTTTCACTTGCTCACCCCCCTTCAGGTTCTTGATGAGAATATAATAATGCTTGAAAACATGGAATTAACGAATTGTATTTTCAGGGCAAACCATGTTTCAAACCACGTAAATCAAGCAGGCACTTTAAATAAAGACAAGGAAATGCTCATACAAAGACTTAAAAAATTCAGAGAAAGCCCAAACTTCGTCCCCACAACTTTTGACAGGCTGTAAATGGCTATATGGATTTTGAATATATATTTATCACTTTGCACCTACGGGTGCTTTTTATTTTATTAAAAAATATGTTGAACTTGGCAAAATATTGTGTTATATTGGTATGGTATTTATTTAAAAGACACATGTATTTAATTTGAGGACAATAGGAGGAAAAATGCAATCATTAAAACCGATAAAATTAGGAATATTAGGAATGGGAACTGTGGCATCCGGACTTGTCAGCATTATGGAGTTCAATAAAAATAAAATACAAGATACCATAAACAGGGATATTATTGTCAACAAGGTTCTCGTACACAGCCTCGATAAAAAAAGAAATGTAAATCTTCCGAAAGAAGTTTACACAACAGATGCATACCAAGCAATAAATGACAAGGACACGGATATAATTGTTGAATTGATAGGTGGAATAAATCCCGCCTATGAGTATGTTAAAGCAGCTCTCAATAACAAGAAGCACGTTGTTACCGCAAATAAGGCTCTCATTGCAACTCACGGAGAAGAACTGGAATCCTTAGCGGCTGACAATGGCGTCATGCTGATGTACGAAGCAAGCGTAGGAGGAGGAATTCCCATATTAAATACAATCAGGGACAACCTTTCCGCCAATGAATTCGAATCAGTTTTTGGAATTGTAAACGGAACAACAAATTATATCTTAACACAAATGTCCGAAAACGGTTTGGAATATGACAAAGCTGTAAAAGAAGCGCAAAAACTCGGATTTGCGGAAGCAGACCCCTCTTCGGACGTGGACGGCGACGATGCAGCTTACAAATTATCCATTTTGGCAACCTTGGCTTTTGGGGAAAGAATTAATATTAAGGATATTCCAAAGGAAGGCATTACAAAAATTTCAAAAGATGATATAAGCTATGCCAAAGAATTAGGCTTTATTATAAAGCTTTTAGCTTCGGGAGCAAAAAAGGACAATGAAATCGAACTAAGCGTCCATCCCGCATTTATCCCTGCTGGGCATCCTCTTTCAAATGTAAAGAATGAATTCAATGCCGTATATTTAAAAGGCAATGCAGTAGGGGAATTGATGCTTTGCGGCAAGGGTGCAGGCTCTCTTCCCACCGGAAGCGCCGTATTGGGAGATATAATTCATATAATTAAAAACAGCGAATCTCCCTTTGCAATAAATGCAAAAAACGATGATAAAAAGTGCATTATTACAAATAAGGCATCCAAACAATATTACATTCGCATGGAGGTTATCGATAAGCCGGGAGTTTTGGGAGGTATCGCAAGCAATTTCGGCAAAAATAACGTGAGCCTCGCCTCGGTTGTTCAAAAACAAAAAAATGGCGAAACGGCACCGCTTGTATTTATCACACACGAAACCGAAAGAAAGAATATCGATTCCGCCCTTGCGGAAATTAAGAAGCTTGAATACGTAACCGAATTGGAAAGCATAATATTAATTGAAAGCTTCAAATAAACATAAAAGGATTTTGAACTTCTCAAAATCCTTTTTACCCGAACATATAAACTTGAACGCTCGTATTCATGGCTGCCGCATCCTTAAAAACTTCCGCCATGTGTTTCCCGTAATCACCTAAATTTTCATACAGCTTTCCTTCATGAAGCAGAAAAATTGAAACAGCCCTGCTCTTTGTACTTAACAAGTCCCAGAGGGCATCCAAATTCCCCCCGTAATAATCAGGGAACTTAAGCATTTTTTTTATATATTTATGAGCTTCTGACTTTGAAGTCATTTTATTGCAGTCCAAAAATATTTCTTCCATAAAACCTCCTAATACAATTGAGAGAAGCTTTCATAGTGGTCGTCCGTATAGAATATTAAGCCGTCGCCGGAAAATACAATTCTTTCGGCTCCCCTGAATCCGCCTTCATAATTAACATCACACTCGTAATATACCCTGCCTTCTTTTTTCGGCAATAAACCTTCTCTGTTTCCGAACTTGTCGCCGCCTATGCTCATTTTATCGGTCACTTCCCAAAGATTTCCCTTATCGCTTTCCCAGCCTAATTTTGCGGCTTCCTTCTTTGTTATAAAATTAGACGGCAATTTGTTATATATATGGATATACTTAGCCACCAACTGCGGGTCTGTATATACTCCGTCTTCGTCAATTTCCTGCTCATCCTCCGGCAGTCTCGCGTCTTCAGTATCTGAAGCGCTGTTCTCAATGTCATTATCGCTTACGTCATTGTCCTTACCGTCAATCACATTGTTATTTACATCATTGACAATATCGCTATCCTTAGGTGCGCATCCTGAAAATAACAGAAAAACAGCTAAAATTAATGCTAATACACTAAATACCTTTTTCATTTAATCCTCCAAGCTTATTGTTAAATACTTCTCAGTTTGTTAATTGATTTTATCAATGCCTCTTCCGTCTTTACTTCTATTAATGCCCTGATGTCCATAGACTCCGCAAATTCCAGCAATCCAATAATGTCCAAACTGCCCTCAAACAGAACCTGATGGTCTTTGGTTCCCGACGCATCGTGAAGGTGCATGTGCCCGATCTTATTCCTATGTGCCATCAAATATTCTTTATCGGTAAAATTGCTTACCGCATCGTGCCCCGTATCCCATGAAAGCATTATGTTGGGATATTTCAACGCTTCATCCAAAGTGTCCTGTATAAACCTTTTACCGAAGTTGCTTGAATTTTCTATTGCTAAAATTATGTTGTTTTCCCGAGTTTTTTTCGAAAGCACATTTATTGATTTAATAAAATTATTTGTGAACTCGTCTGAATATTTGTCGTAAATATACACTTTTTTATCCGGCAAGGTCATTTTTGCACCTTCTATGATATGCATGTTGAGAAGCTTTACCCCCGCTTCATTTGCCCAATCCACAGTATCCGAAAACAGCCTTACGTACCCTTCTCTTACACTTTCATAAAATGAGCCCAAATCCGCCTCGTCAGGCATATGCATTGTAAATTCAATACCTGTTTCTTCGGTTATATTTCTCAATTCACCCGGATTTAAAAGATGAATGAAGTTATAGGGTAAATTCATGTTTAATTCAATAAAATCCAGTTTCAATTTCATACAAAGTTCAACTAATTGATTGAGTGTTGAATATTCAACCAATGCAGGCATTCCTAATTTCATAATACTGCTCCTTTTTTATCTTATTAATTTCTTTCACCTGCGTGCAGAATGACCGTGTTAACCACATGTCCCGAACGCAGCTAATGATCTCATTTCATCCTCCGTCAGATGTCTGTACTGCCCCGTCTTTAATGTTTCATCAAGCTTTAATTCTCCCATGGATAGCCTTTTTAAATATATTACATCATTATTGACAGCATTAAACATCCTTTTTATTTGATGGAATTTTCCTTCCCTGATTGTTACAAGGCAAATTGAAGGATAGCCGGATTCAATTATCTGAAGCTTCGCAGGAAGTGTCTTATAGTTATCTTCCTTCAATAATACACCTTCCTCAAATGCTTTAACATCCTCACCGGCCACTTCCTCTTCAACCTCGACGTAATATGTTTTGTCCACATGCTTTTTCGGAGAAAGAAGGTCATGAGCCAACTGTCCGTCATTTGTAATAAGCAGCAAGCCTTCCGAGTCCTTATCGAGCCTCCCTACGGGAAAGGGATTATAAAAGCTATCCTCACTCTTTAGCAAATCAATCACGGTTTTGTCGTACTTATCCTCAGTTGCGGAAACAACTCCCGAGGGCTTATTCATCATCAGATAAATAAAGGGAGTATACTTTATTATTTCACCGTTATATTTAATTTCGTCATTTTCGGTGTCAATTATTTTGGAGCTGTCCCTTTCAATTATTCCGTTAATTTCAATAAATCCTTTTTTAGCATCCTGCTTTATTTGCTTTCTTGAGCCCACACCGTTGTTGGACAGCATTTTATCTATTCGAAGTTTCATATTTTCCTCAGTTGTTTTTATTGTATTATAACATTCAGATTGCCTGTGTCAATGATTAACATGAGATTCTTCACCTGCGGTTTAGAATGACACGCTGCCTCGTTGCTTAAAAAAAGAGCAGCCTTGCTGCTCCCTGTAAGTATTATTCTATTGTTGAATTTGCAGCGTTCTTACGAACACTTTCAACCCCGTTTTTACAATTGTCCATAGTTTTGTAGCCTTCCGAGGTTGCAATAATTTCACCGTTTTTAGCCTTAAGACGGAATCGGAATTCTCCTGCCTTATCCTTGTAAATTTCAAATTTAGGATTCTTTTCAACCTTGAAATCTTCAACCGTTTGATCTTCCAAATTAGCGATGGGTGCGTTTGCAATTACACTGTTTACACCCTTCAGGCATGAAGCCTTGGATTTATATACTTCAGAAGATGCGATTACTTGTCCGTTTGTAGCCTTCAAATCAAATTTTGTACCTGTATTAACTTCCTTGACAACAAATTTTCCCATTTTTTAGCTCCTTTCAATGATAACGTTTTTTATAGTATACCAATTCTGACAAAATGTGTCAATAATGTTTTTTCCTCTATTGATTAACATAAGGCTATTTTAAGCATAATATATAATGAAACAAAAATTATTGTTTAAACATCTTTAATGCGGGTATATTATTTATAACAACCAAATACTTAATCTTACAGCAATCTGAGCAATTTGTAAGATCGCTGCAGCCAATCAGTTGGAGAGAATTCTATATGAATATCTCAAAATGCAGTAAAAGATTATCGGAGAATGAAAGCAGATGTAAGACGGATAAGGTTGATTATATAGATGCTTGACGAATGAGGTGATTCCAACAGACTTCGAAAAAGAAAACACAAATAAGTAGCACCCGGCTTTTAAAGTAAAAAGAAAATCGGGTGCTGCTTATATTTTTATACGGGCGGCAGCCCGTGTCATTCTGAACGTAGTGAAAGATGTCCCTAACCCTATTTTTCAGATGCTTTTCCTGAAAAATAGCGGTAGGTCATTCGCAGAGCGGAATCTAATCTCTTAAAATATGGGATCCTTCGTTACACTCAGGATGACAAAGCGGAACGAATAATATTTTATTGAAACCTGTCCGTTTTGTGATATACTAATAAAGAAATCACAAGATTTAAAGGAGTAATCATGGGGAACAAACTTAATAAAAATACCATTATATACATACTTACAGTATTGCTTTCAATATTATTCATTGTCATAGGATACAGCATTAATAAGCCCCAATTCAGTGAGGAATCATTCAACAAATCATATAAGGCGAAGGTTGTCGCAGTCAATGAAACAATAGAGGAAGAAACAGACTACGGTTACGAAAGCTTTTCCACAACTACCATTAAATTCAGGGCTGAGATAAAAAATGACGAACTCAAGGGAAGAACAGTTGAAGCCGTTCAGTACATTGACGATATAGTGGCGGTCAATCCCAAGGTTATAGAGGATGGCGATAAAATTATAATATCTTCGCTTATTTCAAGAAGCGGAGAAGGTGAGGAGTGGACATTTTTAGAGTATGACAGAAGCGCTGCATTATGTGGATTGCTGCTTGGTTTTTTCGCCCTCATAGTGCTGTTTGGAGGGAAAAAGGGGATAAATACCATCATCTCCCTGACTTTCACATGCCTTGCAGTGTTCATGGTATTTGTTCCGTCTATTTTGAAGGGCAATAACATTTATATGTCCTCAATTATCGTAAGCATTTATATTATTTTTATGTGCCTGTTAATAATCAACGGAGCCAATAAAAAAACACTGTGTGCAATTGTGGGAAATTTAGGCGGATTGATTATTGCGGGGATTTTAGCCCTGATTGTAAGCAATATAATGCACCTAACCGGTCTCATAGACGATGAGTCCATGTTCCTGCTGCTGTTAAATACTGAAAAGCCCATTGATCTGAAAGCAATCTTATGGTCGGGAATCGTAATAGGCTCCCTTGGAGCAGTAATGGACGTATCAATGTCAATTGCTTCGGCAATGAATGAATTGGCTGAAAATATGTGTGAAAGAAACTTCAAGTCAATGCTTAAATCCGGCTTCAACATCGGAAAGGACGCAATAGGAACCATGACCAACACGCTGATTTTAGCCTACATAGGAAGCTCCCTTTCCATAGTGCTGCTTTTGATGGTCAACTACAAGGATGTTCTTCTACTATTCAACCTTGAAATGATTGTTTTTGAAATAATTCAGGCAATAATCGGAAGCATGGGCATACTATTTGCAATTCCCATAACATCATTATTCGCCGCCTATGTATACAACCGGAAGAAAAGCGATTAGTACGGGGACATTCCTTTTACCCGCAGAGACTAATGCTTGGGGACATTCCTTTTACCCGCAGAGACTCTCCCCATAGTAAAGGTGTGTCCCCTTACCTCTTGAGTAAAGGTGTGTCCCCATACATTCATCAAATTTTGTCGAATATCCTTTATTACAAAATTTTTACTATTTGCAAATGACTTATAACATGTTATAATATTTAATGTCAAAAATGATTATTTAATTGTAATTACAAAATCGGGAGAAATAAATTGAAGAAAAAAGATACTAAATCAAAACAACCAATAACCATAGATTACGAAAACAAGAAACTATCTGTAATATACTTTCTGCCATTGTTATTAATAGCAGGATTCGTACCTCTGATTGTTTATGCAAAATATGTTGACCTGGAAGGAACAACCCAAGCCCTATATTGGACAGGCCAAAGGCAATACTTAGACTTTTTCAGCTATTGGAAAGCACAATGGGTGGTAGTTCTCACAGCAATTGCACTTATATTCTACATTGTTTTATATATACAAAAGAAACTTCCGCTTAAAAACTTAAAGCAATATTACATTCCCTTTGGAATATACGCAATATTTGTTATCATATCAACCATATTTGCAATAGACAAGCCCACAGCACTATGGGGATTCGTGGACATGTATCAGGGTATGTTTGTACTGCTCAGCTATGTTACCATCACATTCCTTACAATAAACTTTGTAAACAGCGAAAGAGATGTAACTTTGTTTGCAAAAGCATTTACAATCCTTATGATAATCGAAGGACTGTTGGGCATTACCCAGTACTTCGGATTTGACTTTTTCCAGACGAAAATAGGAAACAGCCTGATTATACCCGGCAATCTCCAGGTTGACAATTTGTCATTCTCATTCGGACCTAAGACGATTTACGGTACATTATTTAACACTAACTTTGTGGGAAGCTTCGCTACGCTTATGCTGCCCCTGTCCGTTGCTTTTCTTTTGGGAGCTAAGACGAACAAGCAAAGAATAGTGTCCGGGATAGCAGTTGTGCCGATGATTTTTACTTGGATTGGATGTAATTCGAGGGCGGGGTATTTGGGAGTTGCGGTGGGTGCCGTGTTTGCCTTGTGGTTGTTTAGGAATGTTATTATTAAGCATTGGAAGGTGTCGGTTGGCATTTTGGCAGTTTTTGCCATTATGGTAGTTGGATTGAATATTTCTTCCGGTGGAGTATTGCTTAATAGGCTAAAAACATTTAATGTGGTTGCACAGATAAATAATATTAAAGAAAGAAATGAAACGAATTTTAAATTTGAAGATATAGAATTAGGAAAAGATACTATTTCCATAAAAACTAACAGACAAATATTAAATATGAAAATTGATGGTGATAAACTTTATTTCCTTGACGAAAATATGGTAGAACTCCCAATTACAGTAAGTAGAAATATAATTGAAATAAATGATGGTAATAAATATTGGGAGATTAATAAAATAAAAATCCCACAGGATTATCCGGGCGTTTATCTTACTACTCACTGGGGTTGGGGAAATATAAATTTTTATTTTGCACAAGATGGAATAAAAATATTAGGTTCAGGAGGGAGGATAGCAGAACCAATAGTAGCTGATAGGTTTGAACCTTTAGATGGGTTGGAGAAATTTATGTCCGGCAGGGGATATATATGGAGCCGTACTATTCCTATGCTTAAAACCTATATTGTAAAAGGTTCCGGTGCAGATAATTATCCCTTAGCATTTCCCCAAGATGACTTCATGGCTAAGCTAAGGATGGGTTCTGATGCAAGCCTCGTTATAGATAAACCACACAATATGTATCTGCAGATAGGAACAAATACTGGAGTCATTTCACTAATAGCATTAATATTCATATGGGGAATATATATTATAAGCAGCTTAAAATTATATAGCAGGATTAAATTTAATTCTCTAATTTCTTTTGTCGGTGCATCCTGTTTAGTCAGTATAATAGGCTATTTAACAGCAGGAATATTTAATGACCATATAGTATCGGTAGCTCCATTGTTTTGGATAATTTTAGGTCTTGGAATAAGTATTAACTTGAAAATAAAGAGAGATATTGTTCAAATCAAAGACTGAAACTGAGGATATAAAATGTCAAATATATATAAAGGATTATATAACTTTTTAAACAGATATAGAAAGTTTATACTTATTTTAATAGATACTTGCATAGCAATACTATCATACCTTATGCCATATGTTGTAAGTGGTATACATCCCGTAAAAATAGAGTTTTTTAAAGAGCAATTTTGGTTATTTACAATAATTTATATAGGAACTTTCATGGCTATGGGTGTGTACAAAAATATGTGGCGATATGCAGGTATAGAGGATATTTTCCAATGCCTAAAAGCATCTGTTGCTGGAAATGTAATATTTCTGTTTGTAACAATAATATTCAGAGTACCGGTTAGATATTATGTATATCCTGTAGTATTACCCGTATCAAGTTTTTGTACTTTATCAATAAGAATAGTATACAGGGCAATTCTCATAATCGGAGATAAAAATACAAAGAAACTCAGCCATTATACAAACATTATGATTGTAGGAGCCGGTCAGGCTACGGTAGCTATATTAAATGAAATAAGCAGAAATAACCCTAATAATTATTTGGTAAAATGTATTGTAGATGATGATGAAACAAAAATAGGCAGAACTATTAATTCCGTAAAAGTAGTATCTTCTACAGAGAAAATACCTGCTATGGTAAAGAAATACAATATAGAAGAAATAATACTTTCCATACCTTCTATAGATAGAGAAAATAAAAAACGGATACTTGATATATGTGCAGATACTAAATGCAAGTTAAAAATTTTACCTGAAGTTTACAGTTTATTGACTAATGATAACAATATAATGGATAAACTTAGAGAAGTTCAGGTTGAGGATTTATTAGGCAGAGAACCCATTACATTAGATTGTACATTAACAAAAAAATATATATATGATAAGGTAATACTTGTAACCGGAGGCGGAGGCTCTATAGGCTCAGAGTTATGCAGGCAGATAGCTACCTATTCACCGGAAAAGTTGATAATTTTAGATATATATGAGAACAATGCTTATGGTATACAGCAAGAATTAATAAGAACCTATGGCAATGGAC
>ENA-UOOK01002932-UOOK01002932.1-fermentation-metagenome-genome-assembly--contig:-NODE-2932-length-20147-cov-27.037378_pt1 | contig 20147 bp, 14 predicted proteins | sample MGYA00245777_ERZ724023 | MGnify/ENA primary metagenome ERZ724023 (study PRJEB28704, sample SAMN03018312) | fermentation metagenome | biome: anthropogenic terrestrial biome; feature: soil...
GTTGATTAAATCTTGGTTACTACTTACATTTAACTCTAACCCCTTTTCTCTTGCTGTCTGCAACATTTTTTCGGCTTGGGTTGCTAATAAAGCATCTTGCCAAAGACCAATTTCCAGTAAGGGTTCTTTTTGCTTCAATTGCATAGCATGGAAATCTTGATCACTGATTACAAGGACCGTCTGACTACTACCACTATTAAGTAGTGGCCCATTATTATCAAAGATGAATTGCAAATGTACTTTTTCGCCAGGCAGGTCCAAAATATCTTTACCCTCTATCTGTTTTTGCCAAGAAGTTCTTTCACTAGGATAGATAAAAACTGCCTCATATCTTTTTGTGAGAGGGATTAGAGAGGTTTCCTCTCTCCTAGCTTTTTTATAGAAGTTATAAGGGACGATCAAAACTTCTACTTGATTTTGTTCCAGATACCCCTTTATAGCTTGCCCTTTAATCTCTGGCTGGGGTAAATCCTGGAATTTGTCTGTTACCTTAACAATATATTGCAGATTTTGGGGGTAACTCTTTAGTTTTTCTTGGGCTAAAACCTCTGCGTTACTGTAATAAACTGCAGCAATAACTATGGTTAGAGCTAAAAGCCAGGAAAAGAAGTATTTTATAACCTTACTACTACCTTTTAATCTAGGAAGACTATTAAAAACTAAAGCTGTGCTCATTAACCCCAAAAAACAAAGTGGTACACTGAAAACAAATAGTAGTTGCTGCGGAAGAGCTATGACGAGTAAATAAGTAACTAAAATTAAGCTTAACCCTACCGTTAACCAGGGCTTTTTAAAGCCAGTTACCTCTGTTTCTCTTCCCGTTGCTAGCATAGCTAAAGTAGCAGCTAAAACCCCTATTCCTCCCACACTTTTTAAGCTGAATAAGTTATCCACTTTGACGACTAGATTGCTTAGAGCAAAAGCTAGTAAAATTGCCCCAAGTACGCCAATAAACCTATCTCTTTTTGTTTTATTATCCGAATTAGTTAGGCTTTCTCTTTTCGAGGCCACTGCTTGAATTAAGATCAAAATAAAAGCACCTATTTGGCAGATTGGAACTATAACACTTAAAACATCTCCAGCCAAAGAACCTCTTAAAAAGCTCTCGGATTGCAATCTTGTCACGGTTGTAGCTAATAAAGCAGTAGTTATAAATAGTACTAAGGAAGTAATAAACAAAGTGACTTGGTTAAATAGGACTGATATAAGCCACCAAAAACCAAGGGTGAACTTAGATGGTTCCACTCTGTTTTCAATCTGCGAAACACCTGGTAACATTCTTGGGCGCTTCCACGTGTTTAATGGTGTTGTTTTTATATCAAGCATCTAAATCACTTCCTCTAATTTCGTATAGTCCTAGTATAACTAGAAACTAGGAATACACCCATTGAAGGAGCTTGCATTCTTGGTTTTTTCTCTTACATTTTTGTAAGAGACCTTGCAAGCTTAGTTTAAGAGAAGTGTAAGCTTAACTAGCCATTCAAAACAAGAAACAGACCAGTTCAGTTGGTCTGTTTCTTGTTCAATTTCCGCCAGTAGACATTGAAAGCACCAAAGAAATATAAGCTATAGAGTAAGAAATATAAAACAGCAATAACTGAGCCCTGAGAAAGAACTATTTCTCTGGCCCTTGATCTTAACGCTTGTTCAGCAGCTAAAGTACTTAGGGCACCTAAAGCAAAGAATGTATGCAAGATTGCGAGAAGATAAGGAATCATAAAAATCACTAATACCTGTTTCATAATACTAATATACATCTGGTTAGGTGGTACCCCTAACTCAATTAGACGCTTATAATATTTACGATCCTCGTCTAGGTCCATAAATAATCTAAAATAAAGCAAGCTACAACATGCGGCAAAGAATATTAAAGTCACAAAAAAGCCAATAAATAAACCCAAACCAGAAGTAATACGACTTTCTTCATATTTTTCTGGCGAGGTAGTTATGATAACCGAACTAGCACACTTACTAGATAAACTATCTAATTTGGCCACAATCTTTCTAGCAGCATTAGCCGCTAGCGGGGTCTTCCACTTCTCTGTCTGCCAAAAAACGTAGGTGCGAGTTTCCCTAGCGACAGTTTTCATTTCTCCATAGAGCTTATCGTTAACAAAAAGTTGCGGATAAATGTTGGGACTTTTGTTTAGCAGTGTTTCGCCATCTTTTTTAAATATCTTTTCTAAAAAGAATTCTTGCTCGCCAATAATTATTGTGTCACTAATATAACTAGCACTTTTTAAATCAGGCTTATTATAGTAATAATAGTTTAGTAACAAAGCTTCATTATCTTTTAATTCGTAATGACGATCTTTAGTCATCTGGTAACAAGAGTAAGGTAATACCACTACCCTTGTTCTATCAATATTAGCGCTAGTAAAGATAGCCTTCACATCAATATCGGTAATTAACCCAGTAACCTCGGTTTTTTGGGCTTCGATACCTTCATCTGCCAAGATAGTTTCTAGCCAAAAACCAGGGATAGTAAGATAAGGCTTTTCACCAGAAAGTTCATAATGATGGGGATAGTCATCAAGAATTCTCTTCTCAATTACTTGGTAAACAGTATAGATAGTACTGAGTGCAGTGAGTATAACTGCCACTAAAATTGCCACCAAAGTCATTGTGCGATAATTATCTTTCATTTTATAGCTAAGCTGGCTTATATTTAGCAAACGATCAATCTTAGTGAGATTAAAGGGTTTCTTTCTTAGGGTAGTTAAAATAGCCAAGCTCGTTTCTTTCATAACTAGAAAAGTACCTATGCAGGTTATAACTATTACTGGCACAACTAACAGAAGAATTAGATTGGGAAAAGGTAGTAGCGCTAATATATAGCCACTAACGATTAAAAACACACCAAAAGCTGCTTTAAAAATAGAGTATTTAGGTAAACCCTTTGGTTTTTTGCTAGCTTTAATTAAATTGACTACGGAAGTTAACACCACTTCGCGTAAAGAAAAAATTGCGACTACAAAAAAGATGGTACCGAAAATGAAAATGGTTGTATAAATTGTTTGTAAAGAAAGATAAAAACCCAGAGGACTATCTAGCTTTAATATTGCACTCACAGTCATGAGAAATAGTTTTTGCAACAAAATACCTAAACCAATACCAATGCTTAAAGCTAATATCCCTACAATAACACTTTCGGCAACAACTAATTTGGCCAACTGCCCTTTGGACATTCCCAGCAGACTTAAAATACCAAATTCCTTTTTTCGACTCCGTAAAAATGCCGAACTAGCGAACAGTAAAAAAACAAAAGTAAAAACAGCAATTATTATAGCTGAAGCATTTATGGCAATTTTAACCTTAGAAGCCATTTGAAAATTAGTCGCTAACTGGGGATGGTTTACCAAGGTTAGGTATAAAAAGAAAACCATAACCGTAAAGACCATACTACCTAAATACTGGATATAGTGGTTTAAATTGTTTCTTATTCTTTTATAAGCTAGGGAGCTAATATTCATAAAAGTCTCCTCCAGTAAACTCTAATAGCGACTCGTAGATCAAGTATATACTCTAATTTTTCAACCTACCATTTATTAAACTTGCATTTATTTTTCTTCCCTTACATTTTTGTAAGAGAGCAATAAAAGCTTGCCCCCCTCAAAAGGTGCAAGCTTTTTTCATTCCGTAAAGAAATAGCTACATAAGTCTAGTAAGTTAATAGACCGGTAAAAATGGTTCTTTTTTGGGGAAAAACAATTCTCACTGTAGTGCCGTAATCTTTCTTAGATTCTATCTGTAGTTCATGATCTAATTTTGCACAGATTTCTCTTGCTAGATAAAGACCTAAACCTGTCGATTTTGCATATTGTCTACCATTCATCCCAGTATAAAAAGGTTCAAAAACCCTATTTAGATCTTCTTTAGAAATGCCTATGCCATTATCTACGACCTCTAAGGCTAAGCTGGAATTAACTTTCGTTATTCGTAAAGTAATTTGTCCTTCTCTTTCCAAGCCTGAGGAGTATTTAACAGCATTCGCGAGAATTTGTTCAATCACAAAACGTAACCATTTGGCATCACTTTCAATCATCTGTTTATTATCATCTTCAATGCGAGGAAAGACATTATTGATAATAAAGTCTCTTTTTTTATCGTTAATGACTTTTCTTGCAATTTCTAGAGGATCAAGCTTTTCAATCTTAAAATCATTAGTAAAGTCTCCGAGCCTAACTTGGTTTAACAACATAGAAATAGCATGCTCTAAGCGATCATTTTCTTCTTTAATACTTAATAAAGTTTCTGATGTAACTACATCCTCATTGTTTTCCATACTTTTTTGGATTACGAGATCAATTACTGCTACTGGTGTTTTCATATGATGGGCCCATTGACTAAGGAAATAAAGGTTGCGTTTATCCTGAGCCTCTAATGTTTGCAATCTTTGGCTAAAAAGTTTATACATGTTAGTCCAAGCCTCAGACATTAAGGCAGTTTCTTCACTGTTTACCCCAGCTATACTACTCATATAAGCTAAATCATTCTGTTTACTAATCTCTTGAAGACCTTGGTAAAATGTTTTCTTTTTTTGATATCCTAGAAATAAAAAGATAGCTAGTATAACAATTTCTAATAACATGATATATAAAATACTAGATAACGAGAGCCCTCTTCCATTTAACAGATAATCTAACTCAATGACCGATATAGTCAGGGTTGCTCCTAATAAATAAGCAAAAATAAAAAGGGCTTCGTCTTTGAGAAATTTACCAAAATTCACTTTGACTCCTCCCAACCAGGGATTAATCGATAACCTTGGCCTCTTTTAGTCTCAATCGCATCTTTAAGCCCTAAATCTTCTAAACGGCGTCTAACCCTAGTAACATTAACTGTTAAAGTGTTGTCATCAACAAATTCTGTATCATCCCATAAGGAAAGAAGCAGTTCTTCACGGCTGACAATCTCGCCAGCTTTTTCAGCTAATGTAACCAAAAGGCCAAACTCTTTTGGACTTAACTCCATGGTCTTTCCCTGATAGGAGATCGTATTTTGGTTACGGTTGATAAAAAGGCCCTTAACTTCTAGCACATTACTAGAGCCTATTGTGGCGTATTCACCATAAGTGCGTCTTAAGGCACTTCTAATTTTAGCCATAGCTAATTCTAAATTAAATGGTTTTACTATAAAATCATCAGCACCATTTTCGATAGCGCGAACTTGATCTAGATCACCTGAGCGAGCAGAGATAAATATTATTGGTACTTTAGAAATGGTACGAATCTGCCTACACCAATAATAACCATCAAACCTTGGTAGGTTTATATCTAAAAGCAATAAATCTGGTTCAAAGCTGATAAACTCTGACTTAATGTTACTATAATCTTCTGCGCGTAAAACTTGATAAGAATAACGTTCTAGCTCTTCTGTTAAAATTTCCGCAATCTTATCATCGTCTTCGACCAAGTAAAGGCGAAATTGTTCTTTCATCATTTTCTTCCCTTTGCTAATTATTTCACTTTATTATTTCGTGAAGCTACCATTATCACCTGCTATTTTCCGGGATTGGGGAGGTTAGCCACACTCTCTAGAGAATAGAAGCAACGATTAAAAATTTTTCAGAGTACTAAAGGAGAGAGTAGAATGGCCCCGAAATACTTACCCCCGAATCATCTCGGTACACCCATTAAGCAAATTTCCACTTTCCATTCTTTAGCAGTAGAATACGCCAATAAGCGTCTACTTTGTTTTGTTGTTAATGGCCACAGTGCCTGTTTTAACATTGTTGATCTAGATAATTATCAGGTTGTTTTTTCTAAACCCCTTAAGGGAGCTGAAAGTTCCTGGGAACTAATCCGTTTTCAAGATCAAATTTTCATAGCCGGTACAGGTGATATAGGTTGCTTTGGTCATTTGTATTCCTGCCATTTAGATTCTTATTCGTTTAAAGAGTACGGGGTAGTCTTAGAGGGAGAAAAATTTCTTTGGTCGATGACTAGCGACGAGAAAGAAAATATCTATATCGGTACTTGGCCTAATGGTAAGATTGTGAGGTTTAATGTGGAAAGCGAAACTTTCGCAGACTTTGGTACTATTGTCAAAGGCCAAAACTATCTTCGTAGTTTAGTCTACTTAAATGGTTCTCTTTACGCCGGTGTAGGATCTAAAGGTGCTGTTGTTAAATTCAATATAGATACCAAAGAAAAAACTCACTTAGAAACTGCTGCTGCTCCACTTTTAGGCCTAAAACCGGAAGAACTACCTTTTTGTTATGAATTAGAAGTTGCAGATCCCTATATATTAGCTTACTTTAGTACTGAAAAAAACGAACTCTTAGCTTATAATACTCAAACTGATTCTTGGCAATATCTCGTAGCTGGCTATAAAGGTATGATGTTAAAAGAACCAACTGGAAACGTCCTCTATACAACTAACACTGGTCTCTATCGCTTTAATCACCAAAGTGGTCAAGTTGAATTAATAAATAATACTCTAAGAACAGGTTTTAAGGGTGGTGGCCTTCTTAACAATAAGATTTATTCCTGTTTCTTTAATGGAACTATTATGGAATATCAATTACCTGAAGGACCAATTAAACAAACACCTTCACCTGCAGAAGGGCAAGCTACACAAATTCAGACCATCTTTCTAGGTCCTGATAATTACCTCTACTTCTCTGCTTATCCAGGCGGAACTGGAGCTAAAGTTAATAAGGAGACTGGTGAAACCGAACGTTTCTCTCTAGAACAAGCAGAAGGAATGGGTTCATTAGGAAACTCAGTCTTTATGGGCATCTATCCTCATGGCCACCTCTATGAGTTAGATACAACAAAACCAATCAACAAAGATAAAAATCTCCAAGAAGTTTATTTACTAGGAAAGTATCAAGATCGTCCGTTTGCCTTAACAAGTGGAGCTGGTAAACTCTTTATTGGTACGATCCCTTATTATGGCCGTTTAGGTGGTGGTATTGCCATCTACGATCCTGAGACTAAAAAAGGTGAAACATATGCACCAATTGTTGAGGATCTTAGTGTAGCTTCTTTATTGTACTATGAAGGACGCCTTTTTGGCGGTACAACCATCTATGGTGGCCTAGGTATCGAACCTACTAAAAAACATGCATTAATGTTTGAATGGGATGTAGGAACAAAAACTTTAGTACGTACTTTCTTACCACTTCCTGATGCTGATATTACACCTATGATTAGTGGCCTTTGCCAAGTTGGTAATTTAATTTATGGCACTTTTAATGGTTACATCTTTGCCTATGACCCTAAACTACAACGAACTATTAAATATCGTAATATCTATCCTGAAGTTACTCGCTATGGCCACTGGCGTCCTGTCTATACTAAACTAGGTAAAGATGGCCTCCTCTACTCCAATCTTGGCGGTAAAATAACCATAATTGATCCTCTATCACTCTCCTTTGAAACAGTTGGCTCCAGTGATCTGATGGCTACAGATGATGATTGTTCTATCTACTACGCCAAAGGTTGTAATCTCTATAAACTAACTAAAGAGAAGTAATATATTTCCATAAATGTATCCGTATTATCTAGATGAAAATTAACAAAGAGAGAGTAACCTAAAGCTACTCTCTCTTTGTTAATAAGAAACCACTCGTGAATTAAATTTATATCTCTGAATTCTTAACTACTATAGAAATTCTTGCTTTATCTCTTTTGTCATAGACTTTTATACCACTTATTTCCAGAAACTCTCATTCGTGTTACACTCTAACATTTTTGCCCAACAAAGAAAGCACTTTGATAAACCGAAATAAACATTATACTTAACTTACCTCAAAACTACATAAGTTTAAAACATTTTCATTACTAGCAGTGTGATTATAATGTACCCATTTCCTCAAAATAGGGATCGTTTTTATATAAAATCGAACCAAATTCTGTAAAAGATTGTACTTTGCGTCCAGAAGATGATTCTTCGGTAAGCCCTACAGCTTGGAGCCAATATCTCAATGCTTTAACCATATTGGCACCGATACCTAAAATATCCATTGGATTTCCGTTTGCGCCCATGAAAACCGAAGGATCCTTCTGAACATTTCTCATACCTTTATTTAACCATTCTTTTCTTATAAAAAAGGTATCATGTGCTCTAAACTTCATTTTTTCACTCCTAAGCTTTATTCCTTGGTCTTGAGATACTTATCCATTAAGCAGCCACCTTCTAAATACTTCGATGTTACACACATCTTACAGCGCTTGCATTTTTGCTCATTAATATGATAAGTATCGTCATAAATAGAGATAGCTCCATATTTGCAAAGTGATTCGCATTTTAAACACTTTCTACAAGCATTGTATTTCTTAACCTGATAACTAACCATGCGTTGTAAATCATCATGTTTAGCTACATTTAATGTTTTAATTTTAACTGCAAATTCGTATCCATCTTGTGAAAATGGTTGGATAGATAATATAGGTACTTTGGTTTTTATGTCTATAACTATAGTTTCGTTGATAAGTTTTCTCCCCAACTCTGGAGAAATTTTACCAAAAGGGTTAAATAGTTGAATAAAGTTATCATCTACTGGCTTATTTAGTTTATATATTTTAGCTTTTTCTTCTGCTGTACAACTAGTGAATTTTATCTTAATATCTTCTGCTGCAAGGACACCATTCCCACCTTGTCTTGCTTTCCATTTACCGGTATCAACATAAACCTCTGCATCAGGTTTCCCAATTCTTTTCGCAAAATCGACAAGAAAATTTCTCCATCTTTCGGCTTGTTCGGGATAATATATTTGCGAAAGAAACTGATCTCTATCATTATTGTTTGGACAACACCAGCATCCTACACGGTTATAACCTATCCTATAAGCATCATTAAAGTCTATTCGTTCTCCTAAAATATAAAGCCATACATCAATGTCTTTCCAATAGAAAATAGGAGAAGCAACCTTTTGTTTTTGTATTTTAACCGATTCTGCATTGTCTTCAACTCGGTTATACTTACTCCTACTGACAGATTCGCATTTGCGGATTCCGTAAAAAGTTAAAATATCTTTATCTCTATACATGCTGTTTAAAACTCGAGTTATTGGACCTGTTTTAAACATTGAACAGCACCAGCGAAGTATCCGAGCAGGAGGGCCAATGTCCTTACATACTTCATAAAAATTTTGCTCTTTATTTTTAGCTACCTTAAAAATTGTTTTTGGATTATTCTTTCTAAACCTTTTCGCATAGTCTATTGTAAGTAAGAATTCTAATGTTGTATCGCCAAAAATATGTACGAGACTTGGATCGCTTAATGCTCTTGCTACTAAATCAGCTGTAACTGTTGAATCCTTTCCCCCAGAAAAAGAGATTACGATACGCTCGTTAGAATACTTTTCTGCAGTTGATTGAATAAATGCATAGGCCTCGTCTTTCAAATAATTTAGCCTGTCCCGATTAGCTTTAATAAACGCCTCAATATTTTGATTGAAAAACAAATAGTCGTTTTGCGTACTGTATTGCTCTATTAACTCTCTGATAACTTTAGGGGACTTTTTTTTATAAGAACTCGATGTAAGTAGTTTTGCTTTTCCATCAATGTAATAACGGTTATTTGAAACCCAAACAGATTTATCCTGATAAGCAAATGGCTCTGCTACAATTATTTCTAATAAAAGCCTTTCTTCTGGAAAAACTGGCCGCAAATCAGAGCAAAGATAAGTTGTGTTTTTGTTACAAAGAGTGCAAATATTTTTATCTATACTATTAGCTGCTTTAATAACAGGTATTTTACAATCGTCACACCAAAACACTTCATATGGAATTTCCTTTTCTGTAACACTCCCGCACAATTCGCAGGTTTCATTCTCTGTTTCTCTTCTACATTTTTTGCACCACAAACGAATCACCCCCTCCAGTTATAAAGTATAATTTTGTCTGGAGCTAACGTATTTTTGCTTATAGATAAAAACTAACTTACTGCAAAACACTTTGCTTTTGTTCACTTTAATCCAACAGTATTTTATTAATCTAGCTTTTGGCTTTCTAGTTAAATGTGTATATAATTTTTTCATCTTTATCGTTATACTTCCTTTTTCGATTACTTTAGGCCATTATCCTCTATAACCTTCTACTTAAAAATAATTTCCTTCGTATTGTCTTTTCTGATTAGTATATCTTCACCACTTAATTACACCTTGCCATAGCTGACAAAGAAACACATCTTTAACTTTTTTTACAATGCTACTATCAATTTAAACATCCTTCTAAGCCTAATGTCCGTTTGAAATATATAGTTTTCTAGTCTTTAATAGAGATCGGTGTTGTTTGGTGAGACTTCTATTCGGATTACAGAACTTTTTATCTATATAACGCAACTCCTTATATCCTTTTTTTCAAGGTAAAACAAAGGAGAGAGCTACTAAGAACTCTCTCCTTTGTTTCTATATAATCTCTAAATAGTCTCTATCTGGCAACTTAGGAAAAGGAGCTGTAGGTAAAGTCTGATACCAATAAGCTACTGAAGCTAAATCATCTTGAAGGGCCAGATACCGGCCTCCTGTCCGCCAACCTAGGGCTTGAATTGTGACCTTTAGATCAGAGGTAAAACGAACCGGATCTGTTATATGCCAACGATAGAGATTAAAACGGGTTTGGGATTGGTAAACTCCGTCTGGCTTTAAGGCATAAAAACCTGCATAAGGTGTAGTAAAATCTTGGTATTGTTTGGTTTCTTGGTTCTCAAAGTTATAAGAACCGCAGAAATAATCTTCTGTACCTGTCCCACAAATGGTTGGATATTCTCTATCACCATCAAGGTAGAATTTAATCTCACCTTCACCCCACCAACCACTATTATTAACACCCCAACTCATTGAGGTACCTACATACTGTCCTTGGCCTTTAATACCATCTAAAATTGTGTAAACCTCTTTGTAAGGCAAAGGATTTACTCTACGAAACTGAGCATGGAAATATAGGGCGTTATCTGGAACTGGACCTAGGGCATAATTGATTTGAAAATAAAAAGGTACAGTATTTTCATTTAAACTGGTAATTGTTATCCGGCAGCGCTTACGAAAAGGCATCGGCCAATAACTATTAAAAGCACTTCCGGGGTTAACACATACAGGTAAGGAAGAAAGTTGTCTAAACTTGCCCCAACCTAGAGCATAAAAATCACCAAAGGGACATTCTACTGAAGGTTGCTCTTGGTTATCCCAGTAAATGCGCAGAATAAGAAAACGCCAATTACCTTGGGGAGTCATCCACATCTGCTCAATAATACCTGGTCCTTGAATATCAGCAAGAACTGTCTCTTCATTAGGTTGAAGCCAAATATAAGGATTTATTTTCCAACCTGGTCCTAGATCTCTAGCACAATTTGCTCCAGTTCCTTCTACTGCTCGACCTCCTCCACCTTTTTCACCCGTTGGGTTTTCCGCACAAATAGAACGCGATTCATACTGTGATGAGAGGCAAAGATTCCCAAGTGAGCCTCCAGGAGTAAAAAGATTCATTACTACTCCTCCATTCGTTCTTATTTGCTTGTTAGCTTAATTTAGGTAAAGCACTTCCATGAGCTTCAATCAAATCATCACACATAGCCCAGATCTGATCAAGGGTTAAAATAGAAGAGGAGTGAGGTGACATCATAACAGCTTGATAGACATAATCTTTCTTTCCTGTTAAAGCTGCTTCTACGGCTAATTCTGTTGAGGAAACTAAAGGACGATTTAGTGCAGCACATTGCATGGGTAGATCGCCTATATAAGTTGGTTGAATACCAGCTAGATTAACTAAGCAAGGTACCTCAACACAGATATTATTAGGTAAGTTAGTAATCAAACCATGGTTCATCACGTTACCATTAAAGGAGAAATTCTTACCTGTTTCTAAAGCATGAATAATCGACCCAGCGTATTCATGGCTAAGATGGGCATCAATATCTCCACCATCTTCAACGATGTGACGAATACGTTCGAATTCGCCTAAGATCCACTCGCAACGGCGGATATATTCATCAATAGGTATATGATATTTTTCAATGTATTCTTCATGTTGAATAAAGTATTGACAGTATTCAGCGTTATGCTCGCTAGACTCAGTAATATAATAGCCTAAACGTTTAAATAACTCGACACGGACAGCATCCCATCTAGTCATCCAGTCATACTTATCTTCTTTATCTTTAATCTTCTCTGGATCAGCAACAAGTGCTTTTAATCTCGGATAGAGATCTTGACCTTTATGCTTTAGCTTAAGGAAAAATGCCTGGTGGTTAATTCCCGCAACTTGATATTCTAGTTCTTCATAAGGAACATCTAATTTGTTAGCTAACACACCAGCGGTACCTTGTACGCTATGGCAAAGACCAACAGCTTTTATCTCTGGTGCCATCTTAAAGATCGAAAGCATGTTCATGGCCATTGGATTAGTATAGTTTAAAAGAGTAGCATCAGGACAAACTTCAGCCATATCCCTCACTAAACCTTGATAAAATGGGAATGATCTGAGGAAACGGAAGATACCACCTACATCGTAGCTATCAGCAATAGTTTGTTTGAGGCCATACTTTTTAGGTATAGCAAAGTCGATTTTAGTGGCTTCAAACATTCCTACCTGGACCATAACGATAACATAATCTGCACCTCTTAGTGCTTCTTTACGATTAAGGGTTGCCTCAATCGTACCATGGCCACCTTCTTTTTCCACTAATTTTCTTGCTAATTTTTCTGCTGTAGAAAGTCTCAAAGGATCAATGTCATGAAGCACTATCGTAGAATCTTGCAACTCAGGGTAATTTAGGATATCCCAAGTAAGCTGTTTGGAAAACACTACACTACCAGCACCAACTAATACTACTTTAGCCATATATATCCCCCTTAATTTCTTGTACCACGGCGATATTGCCCTGGTGTTGTACCAACTCTTTCACGGAAACAACGAATAAAACTAGAAACATCATTGAAACCACAATCTTCAGCAACTACTTCCACTGGTTTATCTGTTTCTACTAAAAGCTTTCTAGCTAAAATTAATCGCTTAGATAGTATATAACTATATAGAGTAAGGCCAGTTGTTTGTTTAAACAATGAACTTAAATGTGAAGAACTCAAGTGAATATGTTGGGCTATATCGTCGATTGATATTTTACTATCTAAATTAGCATCAACAAATTCAATAATCTCGCGAACTCTTTCGCCAACTCCATCCTCATCTGCTTTACTCTCTTTTTTCTGTAAAGCAAACAAACGTTTTAAAATCACTAAAAGTTCTACTAAACGCGCACTAATCATTTCCTTATAAAAGGGAGCTTCACTCTCAAACTCAGATAATAAACTCTCGCATATTACCCTTATTTGTTTTCTCTCATTATCTTCTAGGCTTATCCTTCTCTTTAGGTTAGGGTTATAGAAGATCTGACAGAGATCCTGATAACTACTAAGAAACTCTAGCATCATAGTTTTAAACATTATAACAATTAAAGAACCTGGTTGTTTCGGATCTGGCATTACCTTATGAACTTCTTCACTATTAGTTATAGCAACGTCACCAGGATTAAGAGGTAAGACCTCATCTCCTGCAAATAAATAACCTTTACCACTAACACTATAAATTATTTCTAGTTCAGCATGTTTATGGGGAAGCATCTGGTAGTAGGAAGTATAATAAAAGTGAGCGATACCAAAGGGAAAATCATCAGGCAATTTAAATGGTTCTTTGCCTATCGGTCTAATCGCTCTAGCACCTTCTATTTCTGTCTGGGTAGTAGAATCTTTTACGATACTAATTCTTGCACACGGGTCGTACACCTTAACCACCCCTTAAAACTTTCCCTTCTCTTTCACTATAACAAACAGTAGCTTTAATGTCTTGACACTTACCACTGAAAAATATGCAAATACTACGACTAAAATTGTAAGCTATTAGCCTGTTTTAGTGTTACCATTCCTTTTCTTAAGACTTTTGTCTTCTCCTGCTTCTTTAGTTAGGAGTTTTTTTCGCCAAAGTTCGATATTGGTTAACTATCTATCACGCCAGTGAGAGCTTCTAAGTACTTGTTATAAAAAAAGACCTCCTTAGAGGACTTTTTCACATCGTTATACTTAATAAATAAAAAACCGGGGCTAACCCCGGTTCTATTAATGCATTTCTACATCCTTAGCACCTGTTTTACGCATGGTATCTACAGCAGATTGTGCTTTACCTTCATCAGTTTGCACAACAGCTAAAAAGCGGCCACTTTTAACTTCATTTTCATAGTATTGCCCACGATCTTGAGGGATTCCCATATCTAATAGTCCCCCAGCAACACCACCTGTTGCTGCACCACCTAAAGTAGCTGCTAAAGGTCCTAAGGCAACTATTGGTCCTAGTCCAGGTATAGCTAAAAGACCTGCGCCAGCTAGCAACCCAGCTACACCGCCGACAGCTCCTCCAGTGAATATCCCACTGGAAAGGTCCATGTTATCGCCGTCTTCATTGTTTTCATCTTCTGGATCAGCCTTATCTTCTTTAGCAACTAGCGAAACCTCTTGATCAGAAAAACCATTACGTTTAAGTTCTTCCAAAGCTCTTTCCGCTTCCGAGCGGTCACGATAAGTGCCTATTACATTACTCAAATATAACCCCTCCTTGACTGCTTTAGAATAGTAGTCAAAGGTAGGTTTTCCTTACTTACGGTTGGTTATACTTTAAATCAGTCAGTAACAGTCTTTTTCATGGCTTTAGCTCTCTCATGACGATCAAGGATCTTTTTCCGCATTCTAATTGATTCTGGTGTAATTTCTACTAGTTCATCATCTTCTACATACTCCATCGCTTGCTCTAGACTAAAAAGTCTAGGTGGTGAAAGTCTAATAGCATCATCTGAGCCTGCAGCTCGCATATTGGTTAAATGTTTTTTGCGGCAAACATTAACTTCGATATCGTCATCTTTATTATGCTCGCCTACAATCATACCCGCATAAACCTTAGTACCTGGAACAATAAAGAGCTCACCACGATCTTGGATGCTATCTAAGGCATAAGCACTAGCTTCTCCTGGTTCAAAAGCAATTAAAGCGCCACTTGTTCTATGAGAAATATCTCCTTTAAACTCATAATAATCTTCAAAGGAGTGATGAATGATACCTTCGCCTTTGGTTAGAGTTAAAAATTCACTTCTGAAACCAATTAAGCCACGAGCTGGAATTAAAAATTCTAAGCGTACATTTACAGAACCTACTGGCTGAAGATTGAGCATCTCAGCTTTCCTTTGACCTAAATTCTCAATAACCCTACCAGAATAAGCTTCAGGAACGTTAATATAGAGCTTTTCAAAAGGCTCGAAAAGTTGACCATCGATCTCTTTTAAAATTGGTTCTGGTTTGGAGACGGCTAATTCGTAACCTTCTCTACGCATAGTTTCGATTAAAATACCTAAATGTAACTCACCACGACCAGAAACTTTAAAAGCATCTGCTGATGATGTTTCTTCTACTCTAAGACTAACGTTGGTTTCTGCTTCTCTAAAAAGGCGTTCGCGTAGATGCCTACTAGTTACAAACTTACCTTCCTTACCAGCGAAAGGACTATCGTTGACCATAAAAGTCATGGCCATAGTAGGTTCATCTATTTTTAAAAGAGGTAAAGGTTTGGGATCTGTTAGATCTGTAACCGTTTCTCCTATTTCTACGTCTCCTAAACCTGAAAGAGAGATAATATCTCCAGGACCAACTTCGGTAGTTTCTACCTTTTTTAAACCTTCATAGGTCCAGATTTTACCTATTCTGATGGTCTCGAGTGAACCATCACGTTTGGAGAGTCCAATAGTTTGTCCTGCTTTCAAACAGCCATTAGAAATTCTACCAATACCGATACGTCCGACATAGTCATCGTAATCTAAGGTAGTAATTTGCATCTGCAAGGTTTCGTTTATGTTACCGCTTGGCGCTTTAACATATGTTTTAATCAATTCTAAAAGTGGACGCATATTATCTACATTCATGTCTGGTGTCAAACTAGCTTTGCCTTCTCTAGCAGAAGCATAAATTACAGGGAAATCTAATTGTTCATCACTAGCTTCTAATTCCATAAACAATTCCAAGACTTCATCTAGGACTGCTTTAGGTCTAGCATCAGGTCGATCCATTTTATTGATGACCACAATTACTCTTAACCCTGCTTCTAATGCTTTCCGGAGGACAAACTTTGTTTGTGCCATTGGTCCTTCAAAAGCATCAACTAAAAGCAGAGCTCCGTCTACCATACGTAGTACACGCTCTACCTCGCCACCGAAATCAGCGTGGCCCGGTGTATCGACAATATTAATCTTGAGATCATCATAAAAGACAGATGTATTTTTAGAGAGGATTGTAATCCCTCTCTCTCTTTCCAAATCATTGGAATCCATCACACGATCTGCAATTACCTCATTTTTTCTAAATGTACCTGCTTGTTTTAATAAACCATCAACTAAGGTAGTCTTACCATGATCAACGTGAGCGATGATAGCAACATTGCGTAAATTATTAGTATCTCTGATACTCATTATTCTCACCCTGTCCTTCCCGGTCAGGTTCAATACAACCTGTCTCGAAATTTTATTATACTCTACTCTTACTTTAATGAAAAGAAATATCTAAAGTCTTGTAATTAGAAGACTTTATAAACAAAATTCTAGCTATTTGTTCAAGCAATCCACATTATATTTTACCCATAAAAAGACTGAGCGCTAAAACGCTCAGAGTAATGAGAAATATTACCTGTTCCAAGTTTTAGTCGAGCTAAATTAAAAACACCTATTATCATACTACATTTTACTAATTTATAACAGCCCTAACTAAAAAACTCCTAACTTGTAAAACTTATTTCTACCCTAAAGGTAGCAATAAAACTTGCAAAGTAGTATTTACTTTTTCAATTGACCGCTATAAGTTAATATTTGCTTTTCGTGCTTGGCTGCATAGCTCTCTAGTATTTAATGTATACTCTTTTCCGTCTTTAATAAAATATGTTCCGCATTGGCGAAACTCAAAGCGAACATTAGAAACTTTGCATTGCTCTCTAATGTCGAGCACCCAATCATAATTAAGCGGTCGAGCATTTTTATCTGACTCACCACCAACAACAATCAATTCAACCTCACTTAGATATAGCTCAAGATTGATTTTTTCAATCATAGGTTGACAGATAATGTTTTTGTGTTTAATTGGTAACCCATTAAAAACAGACAAACGGTAATCTGCGTTACTTTGGTTTTCTACAGTGCAACCAACAGTAACATTTTCATAACCGTCATTCCAATCATCAGGGATACATTCCGTAAATCGTTCAATACGTTTTGTCAAAAAGATAAAATGCAAATCAGAACGTTCTTTTATCATTTCCCAACATTCATCACGCCATATATCAGCTTCTTCAATCAGAAAATCTGTAGAGAAACATAGATATACATTTTGACCTGACTTTATTTTGTAATCGCCCCTTTTGTTTTTAGCAATAGGAGCATAAAAATTATCTGTTTTAACAATGTTGTTAGTATCAATTCCTTTTCTTGCATCGCCCTTATGTATGTAGCAGTATTTACAGCCCTCACTATGTCGATGGCAACCACGCCATGGGTTCCACATTGCCATAAATTCAATTCCTCTTTTCCATCTTTTTTAAACGTCTATCTATAATCTTTTCTTTATAATTTTTGTATCCGCCGTTTCGAAATACCCCCATTTTTCAGAGACTTATCAACTGTACTACTTTTTCTGTAGACTACCCACCTCAAAGCCAATTGTGTTTGATTTATTACCAATACTATTAAAAAATATAGAAACAAAAAAATCTACTCCCATAATATGGCAAACCCTATTAGAATGTTTAATATACTTTCAATACATTTAATCCTCCATTCCGCCGTTTCATTGCAGCACAAAAAGTAATACGACTTTCGCCACTCTTCTGTCTCTAAAGTGCTGGTCATAGATTTTGTGTCTTTCATTAACTAAGCGTGAATGGTCCTCGCAGTATTGATACTCCGATAACCAGTCACATCCCATAACGTTACAAGGTCTTAAAGCTTGTCTAGGCACCTCTATCTCCCCAGAGATATTTTTCGATAACATAATAGCATATAACGCACCTCAAAAACTGCCAATTTTGACTCAGCGAAATGTCTTGACAGTAAGGGGTTTTAATGACTTAGCAGGATACAACAGCATTCCCAATGTAACCATCGTAGGATGCTGGGCTCATGCAAGACGGGAATTTACAGATGCACTTAAAGCTCTGCCAGATACCAACACTAGTTCAGGCCTTGCTTCTAAAGAAGGCCTAGACTATTGTAATAAACTGTTTGGTATAGAGCAAAGTCTTGCAAGTCTAACAAGTGAAGAAAGATATAACAAGCATTTAGAACAAAGTAAACCAGTTCTAGAGGCTTCCTTATCCTAGCTTCAAACTAGGAGTAAGCAAACACTACCAAAAAGTACACTCGGTAAAGCAATTGCTTATTGCTTAAATCAGTGGGAAAAGCTAGAAGCATTTTTGCTAGTTGGCAGGCTTGAGATTAGTAACAATCGAGCATAAAGAGAAATCAAACCTTTCGTTCTAGGTCGCAAAAATTGGCTCTTTTCGAATACAGCTAAAGGTGCAAGTGCAATTGCTTATAGCATTATAGAAACCACCAAGGCCAACTCTCTTAATCCTTTTTACTATTTAACATTTCTCTTCGAAAGATTACCGAATATTGATACCAATAATATTGAACAACTTGATGCTCTGCTTCCTTGGTCAACAAGTCTACCAAATGAATGCAAATGTCCCCAAAAGAAAGGATACCATAGCCTCCACTTATATCTAGGTGGGGGCTATTTGACGCTTACTCACAAAGGGCTATTGAATCAATGTCAATAACCCTTTGTGATGTACTCTAAAACATGATATTTATTGTTTATTTTGCACTTTGCACTGTACTCTTTGCTTTTTCTCCTACCTCTTTATCTATATTATTTTTAGGTTCATCCCTTTTAGCTAACCAAATTACAGCCATTATCATCCACACAAAACCTATAATGAGTAATACATAGATTAATGAAACGTTAAGATATAAAGATGCAATTAACCACTGTAATTCTGCAACTAAATCTTTAAGCAAAGATGGATCAGGGTTATTCAGTAATTGAGAAAACTTTTCAAAACTCAGTGCATCTTCTATCTTGTTAATAGGGTTTATTAAAACTAGTGTAGTTATGATTGGAAAAAGCATCGCCAAAACAATATCGCTAAATAACCTTTCAAATTTTCCATCATGCTTTGCTATGAATTTGTGTTTAACTATTCTGCCACCTATTAATAATATCAATAAAACCATAATCCCAAGTGAATATATTAAATCAAATTGTGACAATTGACCAATTATCTCCATATTCCATTCATCCTTTTTTCTATATCATCTAAAGTATCCAACGATACTTTGAACCAATTCTCTCCATCAGAACTAATTTCCAGTGTTTGTATATTATCCTGTGTAACAAGTTTACCTAATATATCATAACTAGATATAAATTCATTCTCCGTTCTAAAATAAATTGTCCCTTTGTATATTGCACTTCTTAGTTCTTCTCCTGATGGTGTAAGTGCATCCTTTGGTATTCCTAGATACTGCCAAGTATTTACGAGCGTTTTTAAGGCACTTACAAAAGCTACTGCATCAGCAGCTATATTAATATCCACAGGTAAAACAACGCCATAATACTGAGCAATATATTTAGACGAAATAAGACCCACTACAATAAGGCTGTCCCACACTTCATCTCTTTTCGCATCTCTCAAATTGAAATAATTATCAGTATAATTGTAAGCTATATATTTATCAGTTATTACCATTTCCCCTTTTCGTATACGTGTTTCTATAACATCTTCCATTTTTCTCCCATCAGGATCCACAAACATCAATGGGTTATTGTTACAATACACATACCAGTTCAACCCTTGCCTTACTGGGTCAGCTGAGATGAAGCGTCCTATGGTTGGATCGTAATAACGTGCATTGAAGTAGTACATTCCTGTAGAGTCAAGTCTTTTGCCTGTGAAACGAATACAATCTGCATCTGGGTATGACTGTTCTTGGATTACATTGCCAAAAGGATCATAGGTGTAACTACCAACAATACTTCCTGTGCTATCTGATACCGCCCGGATAGAACCTAGATGGTCTGTATGGTAGTAATAAGTTTTAAGGTTAGGTTCATC
>ENA-UOOK01002933-UOOK01002933.1-fermentation-metagenome-genome-assembly--contig:-NODE-2933-length-20138-cov-4.325001_pt1 | contig 20138 bp, 18 predicted proteins | sample MGYA00245777_ERZ724023 | MGnify/ENA primary metagenome ERZ724023 (study PRJEB28704, sample SAMN03018312) | fermentation metagenome | biome: anthropogenic terrestrial biome; feature: soil; material...
AGAGTTGGTTCCGGAATTGGTTCTGTAGCTGGTTCTTGTATAGGCTCAGAAACTGGTTCTTCAACTCTTTCAGCAGCAGGTTCTTTAACTGTTTCAGGAGCTGGTCCCCCGGGTATTTTTCGCCGGGCGACACATTCACTTATATCCAGGTATTGATAAACATCAGGTTCAATCAACTGCGAAAACTGCTTAAATGTTGCCAATTCCAGCTCTTCCAGAGCCTTTTGATTGTCAATGCAGTATAATACGGCTTTGCCTACTACCTCATGTGCATCCCGGAAAGCCAGTCCCTTGGTTACCAGGTAATCGGCCAGATCAGTGGCATTGGTGAAGCTGCCTCCCGCCGAACGGGCCATCTGATTCTTATCAAACTGACTGGTCAGGAGCATGGGGGTGAACACCAGCAGGCACTTCTTCACCGTGTCTACTGCATCAAAGAGTGCTTCTTTATCTTCCTGCATGTCCTTGTTATAGGCCAGGGGCAGTGCTTTCATCAGGGTTAAAAGGGTGATTAGATCTCCGTATACCCGGCCGGTTTTACCTCGCACCAGTTCAGCTATGTCAGGGTTCTTTTTTTGGGGCATGATACTGGAGCCGGTGGAAAAGGCATCATCAAAACTGATGAAGGAAAACTCTTCGGTTGACCACAGTATTAATTCCTCGGAGAAACGAGATAAATGCATCATCAACAGGCTGGCGAAGCTGCAAAACTCAATGGCAAAATCGCGGTCGCTGACTCCATCCAAACTGTTGCGGGTAATAGCCTGGAAATCCAGCTGTTCCCGGACATAGTCACGATCCAGAGGGAAGCCGGTAGCGGCCAGGGCACCTGAGCCCAGCGGCATCGTCAGCAGCCTCTGCAAACAATCCTCAAGGCGTCCCATATCACGACGAAACATCTCAAAATAGGCCATCAAGTGGTGGCCCAGGGTTATCGGCTGGGCTTTTTGCATATGGGTATAACCAGGCATGATTGTTTCCAGGTGTTCCTGGCCCAATTTGAGCAAGGCTTCTTCCAAGGCCAGAATCAGCCCCCTGATCTCAGCAATCTCATCCCGCAGGTAGAGCCGCACGTCCAGGGCTACCTGATCATTACGGCTGCGGGCCGTGTGCAGCTTTTTACCTAAATCGCCTATTTTAGCTGTCAGCATTGTTTCAATATTCATATGTACGTCTTCAGCTTCTACGGTAAATTCCAGCTGACCTGCTTCCAATTCGGCCTTTATTTCTTCCAAACCAGACACTATTAGATCGCGTTCGGCTGAGGTTAATATACCCTGTTTGGCCAGCATGGCCGCATGGGCAATGCTGCCTTGAATGTCCTGCCGGTACATCCGGCTATCAAAGGCTATCGAGGCATTAAAATCCTCGGTGAGCTTATCTGTCTGTTTGGTAAACCTGCCACCCCATAGTTTCATTATTGCACCTCATAGTAAGATTTATTGTTCATGCAAATTATTCGAAAATATTAAATTTAATTATATGTCTTTTAGGGCTAAATTGCATCCGATGCTTGCACGGCCTGGTTCGGCTATGCGCTTGTGGAAGATATTATTATCCATGGAGAAAATAAGTCAGTATATTTTGGTGAAATAAAAGAACCATTCCCATGTGTCATTTTCAGAGGTTAACTACCCGCACCTGTTTTACGTAACCGGCACATTTGTCAGCTATAGCCTGCATCTCCTCTTTGTTGTAGGGGACTACTCGGGCATAGCCAGGTTCTAACGTAACCCGGGGGTTGAACTGCTGCAGGGTGAATAAGTTGCATCCTTCAATATATTTAGCTATCTCTACTATATCATCAGGAGTGTGCAAAGCCGGAACTACTGTAGTTCTAAATTCCACATTCACCCGGGAATTTTTCAGCAATTGAATAGAACTCCTGATATTGAAAAAGTTCTCGGTGCTAAGTTGGCCGCAGGCGTTTTTATATTTCTTATAGTCCAGGGGGGCTTTAATGTCCATGGCGAGGTAGTCAAGCCAACCCTCGCGCAGCAGTTCTTCCAGCATAGTCGGGTTGGTGCCGTTGGTATCCAGTTTTACCAGGAATCCCAGAGCCTTTATGCTTCTAACATCAGCGGGCAGGTCATTGTTTAAAGTGGGCTCTCCTCCGCTTATAACCACCCCATCCAGAAAACCACGCCTTTGCAGCAGAAATTCCAGCACTTCTTCTATATCTATGGGTTTGGCCACTATCCTGGGCTTAATTAATAAGTCGGGATTATGGCAAAACGGGCAGCGCAGGTTGCACCCCCGGGTAAATAAGACTGACACTATTTCGCCAGGATAATCAACCAGACTTTGTTTAATCATGCCTGCATATTGCATATTATGTAATCGCCCTATCTATTTTATTTGTCACATCAGATAACTGCTATTATTATAGAAACTATTTATCTGGATAAGATAGATTATAACATAAATTTACCTCCCTTCGAGCATAGCTGTCAGGCACGAATTTCTTTCTCGAGACTCACTCACGGTGTTAGTCAAGGAGGTATAAATGAAGTAGTACTAGTCTCGCCCCGAAGGCTATTTTGTGACGACTCCGACTTAATATTAATCCTGGCCCTAATTGCGCTATGATAAATAAATGTGTGGGGATAAGAACAGCATCACCCCGGGAAAGGTACCGGGGATTACAATCAGGAATTTTAATACCCATTGGCCACAATTTTGTATACATTGCTTTTCTTACCGACATGTTTTGCATAATAGCGTTTATCTTTGCTAAAATATTACTGTGCTTCATACTAGGTTTGAGATTAATCGGGTTAGGGGGACTGCAATTTGAGCAGCGATTTTAGAATCAGTATTTAACGCCTGCGCGGAAATAAAAAATCACTCCCGAGATCGGGATTTTAATTAAGGAGGTTTAAGATGTCGTTAAAGCAAACACCATTATACCCGATGCACTTGAAATATAACGGGAAACTAATTGACTTCGGGGGATGGGAACTACCTGTTCAGTACGAAGGTATGGGGATTATCAAAGAACACCACCTGGTGCGTGAAAGTGCCGGCCTTTTTGATGTATCACATATGGGGGAGGTCTTCATCCAGGGAGAAAATGCGGAAGCTTTTGTGCAGAATCTGATATGCAATGACGTGAAAACTATACAGGATGGCCAGGTCCTCTACAGCCCTATGTGTTATCCGGACGGCGGGGTGGTCGACGACCTCCTGGTGTATAGATATAATAGGAACAAGTATTTGTTGGTTATTAATGCGGCTAATGTCGAAAAGGATTTTGCCTGGATGACCGAAAACCTCATGGCAGGAGTAACGGCCGACAATGTCTCCGCTCAATACGCACAGCTTGCCCTGCAGGGCCCCCAAGCCCAGGAAATATTACAGAAGCTCAGCGCTGTCGATCTGGGCAGTATAAAGTTTTTCTGGTTCAATCCGGCGGTTAAAATCTCCGGGGTAGAATGTATTGTTTCCCGGACCGGTTATACGGGAGAAGATGGCTTTGAGATATATGTTAATCCCGACAAGGCGTGCTTTATCTGGGAGGAAATAATGGCAGCGGGGGGAGAGATGGTAGCCCCGGTTGGTTTAGGTGCCCGGGACAGTCTCCGCTTTGAGGCCAAGCTTCCCTTGTACGGGCAGGAGATAGATAAAGATATTAGTCCTCTGGAAGCAGGACTCGGTTTCTTCGTTAAGTTAAACACGGATGATTTCATCGGCAAATCAGCCCTGGTACAGCAAAAGGAAGCCGGCCTGAAAAGGAAATTAGTTGAATTCTCTATGATAGGTAAAGGTATTCCTCGTTCCCATTATGAAGTATATAAGGATGGACAAGCTATCGGCCATGTGACCACCGGTATGCATGCCCCCACTTTTAAGAAACCGATCGGACTGGCCTTAATTAATTACGAACATAGTACTCCTGGCACAGAAATCGAAATCATAATTCGTAATAAGGCAATTCCGGCCCTGGTAGGCCAGGGAATATTTTATCTCAAGAAGACCAAGTCTAAATAACAATCGAATGTTATTAACCCTGACAGTCAACTAAATGAAAATGTAACGGAGGAATTGGACATGAATTTTCCCGAAAAATTACTTTATACCAAAGATCATGAGTGGATTAGCGTGACAGGAGAAAAGGGCCATATCGGTATCAGCGATTATGCCCAGACCCATCTGGGGGATATTGTATATATAGAATTGCCCGAAATGGATATGGAGGCAACCCAAGGCGAAGCTATTGGGGTTATTGAATCCGTGAAGGCAGTGGCTTCCTTTTTATGTCCGGTTGGAGGCACCATCGTGGAAGTAAATGAGGAATTAGAAGAATCCCCTGAACTTTTAAATCAAGACCCCTATGAGAATTGGATTGCCGTTATTGAACTAAGTGACCAGAAGGACCTGGATAAACTCATGAACGCTCAGGCCTATACAGAATATTGTCAGACTCTTGAAGAAACAGAGGGATAGATAGATGAGATACGCGCCCAATCCACCCTCCGTAGTAGAGGAAATGCTTCAGGCTCTGGGCTTGCAGAGCCTGGATGACCTATTCATTGATATTAAAGATGAGCTGCAGCTCAAGCGGGGTTTAAACATATCTGCCGGAAGCGGGGAAATGGAGATACGCACCCGGCTGAAAAACCTGGCCGGCCGTAACCTGAATGCCGAAGATTATCCATGTTTCCTGGGCGCCGGGGCCTATGATCATTATATTCCGGCAGCATTGGAGCAACTGCTGCTGCGTTCGGAGTTTTATACCGCTTATACACCCTATCAGCCTGAGATCAGTCAGGGTATATTACAATCCATTTTCGAGTATCAAACCATGATATGCAAACTGACGGGTATGGATGTCTCCAATGCTTCCCTGTATGACGGCGGCAGCGCCCTGGCCGAAGCATGCAATCTGGCCTGTGTTAACAGTAAAGGTCGTAAAAAAGTTGTGGTTCCCGATACGGTCCATCCTGAATACCTCGATATATTGAAGGCCTACTCCCTGTCGGGTCACCTGGAAGTGGTGTTGATCCCCAGCCAGAACGGCGCGGTTGATGTGAAGGCTATGCTGGCAGCTATCGATGATGATACTGCCTGTGCCGTAATCCAGCAGCCTAATTTCTACGGCATTTTGGAAGACGCCACCCTTATTGAGCAAGCGGTTCATAACCATAAAGCTCTTTTCATCATGGCAGTTGAACCTATATCGCTGGCCTTATTAAAGTCTCCGGCTGAATGGGGTGCTGACATCACGGTGGGAGAAGGTCAACCGCTGGGCAACAGTCTGAGCTTCGGCGGTCCCTACCTGGGATTTATGGCCGCGAAAAAAAGCTTGATGCGTAAAATTCCGGGCCGGATAGTAGGCCAAACCACCGATTTGGATGGTAAAAGGGCTTATGTTCTGACCCTGCAAGCCCGAGAGCAGCATATCAGGCGGGAACAGGCCGCCTCCAATATCTGTTCCAATCAAGCCCTGTGTGCCCTGGCCGCCAGCATGTATTTAGCTTTTGTGGGTGAACAGGGACTTAAGGATATTGCCGCTCGCTGTCACAGCCTGGCCGTATATGCCGGCTCGGAGTTCAATAAAGTCGGCCTGGAATTAAAGTATGACCAGCCCTTTTTTAATGAATTTGCCCTTAAGGTCAGTGATCCGGCGGCTGCCAATCGCAAATTGCTGAAAAATGGCATCATCGGCGGTTACGAGCTCGATGGCGCTCTTTTGTTGGCATTCACAGAGAAGAGAACCAAAACCGAAATTGACCGACTGGCAGCAGTTTTAGGAGGGAAATAAGGATGAATAAGCTAATTTTCGAAAAACATGTTGCAGGCAGTAATCCCTTTTCCCTGCCGGATATAGAAATAACTGCTGCTGATATAAAGGCAACTATCCCGGAACAGTTTTTACGGCACGAAGAGACAGCCCTGCCGGAAGTGAGTGAAATAGAAGCAGTGCGCCACTTTACTGAGTTATCAACCCGCGCCTATGGAGTTGACAACGGTTTTTACCCGCTTGGTTCCTGCACCATGAAGTACAATCCCAAGATTAACGAATGGGCAGCGCGACTGCCGGGATTTGCCGGACTGCATCCTTACCAACCCGAAGATACCGTACAGGGCGCTCTGCAGTTGTATTATGAGATGCAGGAGATGTTAGCCGAGATCACCGGCATGGACAGCTTCACTTTGCAGCCGGCAGCCGGAGCACATGGCGAGATGGTCGGCGTTATGCTTATTAAGGCCTATCATCAGCATCGCCAGGATTATAAAAGAACCAAGATGATGGTTCCCGATTCGGCGCACGGAACAAACCCCGCCACTTCTAATGTAGTCGGGTTTGATGTCATAGAAGTAAAGTCCAACTCCCGTGGTCTGGTAGACCTGGATGATCTGCGGGCAAAAATGAATGATGAAGTGGCTGGCCTGATGCTGACTAATCCTAATACGCTGGGTTTATTTGAGGAAGACATTCAGGATATTGCTGCTATAGTACATGAAGGCGGCGGTCTGCTCTATTATGATGGAGCTAATCTGAATGGTATTATGGGCGTGGCTCGTCCGGGAGACATGGGCTTTGACGCAGTTCATGTCAATCTGCATAAAACCTTTGGGACTCCGCATGGCGGCGGTGGCCCGGGCTCGGGCCCGGTGGGCGTTAAATCAATACTAGCTGAATTTCTGCCTAAACCGCTGGTGGTTAAGAAAGATGACAACTACGGTTTTGATTATGATCGGCCCTTGTCAATCGGCAAGGTCAAGAATTTTTATGGAAATTTTGCCGTCATTGTTAAAGCTTATACCTATATTAAATCGCTGGGGGGAGCAGGCCTGAAGGAGGCCTGTCAGCTGGCCGTATTAAATGCCAACTATCTGCGCCACCAGATGCGGGACAGTTACCATATCCCCCAGGATCGGCTGTGCAAACATGAATTTGTGGCCAGTTCCAAAAAACAATCGGGGCAAGGTGTCACCACTCTGGATATTGCCAAACGCTTGATAGATTATGGCTATCATCCCCCGACCATTTATTTTCCCCTGATTGTTCATGAAGCAATCATGATTGAACCTACCGAAACCGAATCCAAAGAGCGCCTGGATAGCTTTGTGCAAACGATGCAAACCATTGCTCAGGAGGCGGTGGAAAATCCGGATTTGGTTATTAATGCTCCTCATAAGGCCGTAATTAAGAGGGTTGATGAAGTAACCGCCGCTCGTAAGCCCGTGCTTAAATGGGAGGCTCGATAGAATAATGAAGGACCTGATTATAATCGGGGGAGGCCCGGGTGGATATGTAGCTGCCATCCGGGCTCGCCAGTTAGGCATGAGCGTGGTTTTGATTGAAAAAGATGCTTATGGCGGAACCTGTCTTAACCGGGGATGTATTCCTACTAAATCCTATTACCAAAATGCGGTGGTGCTGAAAAGCATCATGTCCAGCCACGAATTCAATGTGCAAGTGGATAATCTATCCTTTGATATGGCGGGTGCCCGGCAGCGTAAAAACGGCATCGTGCATAAGCTAGTATCGGGCGTAGAAAAACTGTTGCAGGTCAATGGGGTGGTGAGAATAAAGGGTACCGCGACTTTGCGGGATAGAAACACCGTCCTGGTAAATGGGGAAGAAATGCAAGCCCGCAACATTTTGATAGCCACCGGCTCTATACCCGCTTCCCTGCCGATTCCCGGTATCGAACTGCGAGGGGTAATGAATAGTGATCAGTTATTGGATCTGGATAAGGTGCCCGAACGTCTGGCAATTATTGGCGGTGGAGTGGTAGGACTGGAGTTTGCCTGTATATTCAATGCCTTTGGCAGCAAAGTAACGGTTTTGGAATATATGCCGGAGCTTTTGTACAATATGGATCATGAGCTGGGCAAGCGTCTGCGGGTATTTCTTAAAAAACAAAAGATAATCGTACATACCTCGGCCGCGGTGGAAAAAATCGAAGCCCTGGAAGAATGCTGGCAGTTAACCGCCGCCGGTAAGAAAGGACTTGTGAAAACCCAGGCCGACGCAATCCTCGTGGCGGGAGGAAGGAAAGCCTGCACTACCGGGCTCATGCTTGATACGCTGGGCATCGCCACGGATGGAAACGGCTTCATCAAGGTCGACAGCCATTTTGCCACCAATATGGAAGGCATTTACGCCATCGGTGATGTTATCGGGGGAGCTATGCTGGCCCACGTTGCCTCCGAAGAAGGTATAGCGGCGGTGGAAAATATGGCAGGTATAGATACGGTGGTGCATTACGATGCGGTTCCCGCTTGCGTCTTCACCATCCCGGAGATTTCTAGTGTTGGTTTAAGCGAGGAAGCGGCTAAATCTAAGGGGATAGATTTCCGCAGCGGGAAATTTCAATTTGCGGCCAACGGCAAAGCGCTGGCTTTGGGAGAACCGGACGGCATGGTTAAAGTGCTGGCTGATCAGGAAGATGTTATTATAGGGATGCATATCATCGGACCGCATGCCAGTGATCTGATAATGGAGGGAACGATGATGGTCCGCAACCGTATGAAGATAAGTGATATTATCGGAACGATTCATCCTCATCCCACCCTCAATGAAGCTATCATGGAAGCGGTGCTGGACATACACGGCCGCGCCATTCATCTGGCTCCCCCCCGTTCATAGGCGACATTCCAAGGGACATTCCAAGGGACATTCCAAGGGACATTCCTAGGGGACATTCCTCCGCAGGAGGTGTGTCCCAATACCTTAGAGGGGGTGTATGTCCTGCCCCGAAGACGATACTTGATCAAAAGAAGGTGGATTTTGCCTAATGATAGAAATAGTAAACAGCTCAACTGACCCTTATTTTAATATGGCTGCGGAAGAGTACATCGTCAAAAATATGGATGGCACCCAGAATTTTTTCATGCTCTGGCAGAACCACCCGACGGTTGTGGTGGGCCGGAATCAGAATACGGTTGAAGAAATAAACCAGCCCTATATAAAGGAGCACGGGATAACAGTGGTGCGCCGTCTGTCTGGAGGAGGGGCCGTATATCACGATCATGGCAATCTAAATTTTACTTTTGTTTTAAATGATAATAAGGACTTTGCCAATTTCGAAAAATTTACCCGCCCGGTCATAAATGCACTGGGCAGGCTGGGGATTGCTGCCGAAAATAATGGCCGCAACGATATCAGTATCGAAGGCAGAAAATTTTCGGGCAATGCCCAATTTAAGCATAGAAACCGTCTTCTGCACCATGGTACTCTTTTATTTAATTCCAATATCGAGGAGATGGTGCAGGCTTTGAACCCGAGCGGAGCGAAGATATCTTCCAAGGGCATAAAATCAGTGCGCAGCCGGGTAACAAATATTTATGAACATCTGTCCACCCCAGTGACCATTGAGGAATTCAAGCAAGTATTAACCGAAGAAGTGTTTCGAGAGGAACATAATAATGACAGCTGCCAACTGAGCGAGAGTGATTTGCAAACCATAAATCAGTTGAGGAATGATAAGTACGCTACCTGGGCCTGGGTTTACGGAACATCGCCCCCTTATAACATTCGGAAAACACGCTCTTATAGCTGGGGTAATGTAGATATAAGGCTTGACGTCAAACGCGGGTCGATAAGCGGGTGCAGGATTTATGGAGATTACTTTGCCATGGGTGATATTACCGAACTGGAAAGCACGTTAGTAGGCACCGTTTATCGGGAAGAAGATGTTCGAAACCGCCTGTCCGCCATTGATCTCTCCCGATTCCTTCCCCAGAGCAATGATGATGAACTTATAGATCTGCTGTTCAGGTAATAGCGGCTGTCTTTCGGAATATCGGTTAGAATCCGACAGGAGGCATGATCGAAATGGAATTGCAGCACCTGCAGGGCAACACCTACGCCATTGAGACTAATGGCGCCTCTATTGGCTTATACATATTTAAAGACCAACGCTGCCTCCTCATCGACAGCGGCGCCAACCAGACCCAAGGCCGGGAGATTCTAGGAATCCTGGCTCAAGAAGGTTGGACCGTTTATGCAATCTTTAACACTCACGCTCATGCCGATCATACTGGCGGCAACCACTACCTGCAGACAAAGACCCGCTGCCGAATATATGCCTCGGCAATTGAGGCGGCATTCATTCAGCAGCCGGTTTTAATCCCTTACACCATGTATGGCGCCTATCCCCCTAAACTTTTGCAGGGTAAATTTTTTATGCCGCAGCCATCGCAAGTCAGTGATACAGTACATCCGAGCTGGATGCCGATTAACGGGCCAGGTTTTGAAATACTGGATCTGGGAGGTCATACCCTGGGGCACGCGGGAATACGCACCCCTGATAATGTTATCTTCGCAGGAGACAGCCTGCTGGCTTCGGAAATATTGAACTCCAGCCCCTTTCTCTACCTGGCCAATCCTGACCAACAACTGGCAACCTTGGAGAAAATAAAGGCGGAGGATTCTGCCCTCCTCTATCTGGCTCATGGAGGACGACAGGAAGATATCCCGGCCATTGTTGCTGCCAACTATGGGATGCTTATCTATATCCTGGATACTTTAAAGGATATCCTCCAGAAACCCCACAGCTTAGAGGAAGTCATGCATGAAATAATAGCCCGGCAAGGTCTGCAAATAAACCGCAACCATTATTTTCGCCTGGCAGGCAGTATTTCCTCCTTCCTCGCCTGCCTGTGCAACCACAGCCAGGCCAAAGTCTATACGGAAAAAGGCCGTCTTCTATACCGCTGTTAGAGGACGAGGCCAAGTAAGGGAGAATCAACTCCATGGACAAAAACGAAGAGAATAAGGCTTTTGAAAACGAACGGAAATTGGAATCAACTGACCTATCAGGGCTGGATATACCAGCAGAAGATGATGAATACGAGGCCAGACCCGGAAAAAGGCGCCTGCTCAAATTCGGTGTAGTGCTCACCCTGCTGGCGTTCCTGGCTTTGTCTTATGCTTGGCTGCCCTTATTGCTGCCCCCCCAGCTCGACTTTCTCAATCAGAATAAGGGTCTGTCGGAAGAAGAGTTGGTGCTTCAAGCCAAACCGGCTATAGTAAATGTCCGGGCCACTCGAAGCGGGGCTCTCGCCAATAGCAGTCAGGGCACCGGTTTTAACCTGCAGCCGGAGGGGTTGATCGTTACCAATCGCCATGTAGTGGAATCCGCCTCCTCGGTGGAAATCACCTTCAGCGATGACAGACGCTTCATCAGTCAGGACATCGAATTCATTGCTGGTTATGACCTGGCGGTCATAAGACTTAAGGGCCAAGAACTCCCTTTTCTGGCCTCGGTGTCAGATTCTTGGCCAGAAGTAGGGCAAGTCGTTACTATTATCGGCAATCCCCGGGGGTTCCAGCGCATTTCCTCCCGGGGTGAAGTGGAAAGCTATTTCAAAATCGCCACCGACCTGCCCATATTCAGCATTAATGCCAACATTGCTCCGGGCAGCAGTGGCAGTCCCGTCTTGGATGACAGCGGCCAGGTGGTAGGTATTATTTATGCCACCCGAACCCAACGCATAGATGGCCAGGACCAGCAACGCGCCCTGGCTATCCCCGCCACCGTCATAAACAAGGGACAGGTTTGAAGGTGACAAGGGGACAGGTTTACTGTCCCCTTTTTTGGTACAGCTCGCAGACAAGGGGACACTAAACCTGTCCCCTTGTCCCCTTACGCTCGTTCATTCCAAGGCCAGTCAAGAACCATCCTCACTTGCTAGTCCCCCACTTTAAAAACTCCCCCTTATCATCTTGACAATCGTGTGTACTATCTGTATTATATGTACTAGTACACTCAGGAGGGAGGTATTTTATGTTTGAACTGGACTTGCGTAGTCGGGCGCCTATTTATGAGCAATTGGTCGATAAAATTAAAATGCTCATTATAAACAAGGTATTAAAGCCTGATGAGCAATTACCCGCCGTACGTGTTTTAGCGACTGAATTAACTGTTAATCCCAATACCATCCAGAAGGCTTATCGGGAATTAGAGTACCGGGGTTACATCTATTCTGTTCCTGGTAAAGGTAACTTTGTGCGAGCGTCGGTTCCAGATAACAGTGCGGCTCGGCTGCAAGCGCTGGAGAAAGAGCTAGCGAGTATTATTTCTGAAATGCTCTATCTTGGTAAGCGCCCCCAGGATATTCGTGCCCTCACCGAGGCATCGCTATCCAAAGACAAAGGAGGTATAGGAAATGATTGAACTAAACGGAGTTAGTAAACATTTTGACGGAATCGAAGCATTACAGAATATAAGCTTGGATATAGACAAGGGATCAATTTATGGCCTGGTTGGTTCCAACGGCGCCGGCAAAACCACGCTGCTTAAAATCCTGGCGGGCGTTTATAAACAGGATGAGGGCCAGGTGCATATAGACTCACAACCAGTATTCGAAAACAACGAGGCCAAGGCACACATGGTCTTTATCCCCGACTTTTTATATTTCTTTCATAATTACAGCATTCAAGATATGGCGGTTTTCTATCGCTGCATGTACCCGCGCTGGGATCAAGATCGTTATCTGAAGCTCCAGGATGTTTTCAACCTTGACGTTAAACGACCCATTAAAACTCTATCCAAGGGTATGCGGCGGCAGGTCGCTTTTTGGCTGGGCTTGTCAATTATGCCTGATGTAATGATATTAGATGAACCTCTGGACGGGCTGGACCCGGTGATGAGGCAAAAAGTGAAGAACCTTATTATTCAGGATGTTGCCGATCGGGAAATGACGGTTATAATATCCTCCCATAATCTGCGCGACCTGGAGGATATCTGCGATTGTATCGGTATTTTGCACCAGGGAGTAATGCTGATACAAAAGGCTCTGGATGATTTGAAGACAGATGTCCATAAAATTCAGATTGCTTTTACCGAGGGAATACCTCTATTATTACTGCAAAATGTACCACTTCTATACCGGGAAGAAAGGGGAAGTGTGCTTATTCTAATTGCGCGGGGCTCCCATGATGAACTGATCGAGCACATCCGTTCCTATAATCCGGCCATTGTGGATATCCTGCCTCTCACCCTGGAGGAAATATTTATCTATGAAATGGGGGATAACGGTTATGAAATCAAAAACATCCTTTATTAATCCGGGCATTTTGCGCAATGATTTCAAAAGTTTCGGTTGGATTGGAGCAGTATATCTCCTGGGGATGCTCTTAAGTGTACCCCTCAAACTATTAATGCTGCATAGCAACCGGGACGGTGCCACTATAGATAATATAAGTTCTTATTTGCGTATATTTCAGTTTGATTCCGCTTTACAAATAATCTTCCTGGTTACGGTCCCCATCCTGGCTGGCCTGTTGCTTTTCAGGTACCTGCAGAATGATAAGGCCACTGATATGATGCATGCTCTGCCGGTGCAGCGGGTGACCTTATATAATACCCATATATTAGCAGGCATTATCTTTTTATCTTTACCTTTAATTGTAACTGCGCTGGTATCCTGGGCCCTGGTGGCTGGATTAGGTATAAGCAGCGTAAATGCTATGGCTATCTTTACCTGGCTGGGGGTCAGCCTGTTAATAAATCTGCTCTTCTTCCTAACCAGTGCAGCTACGGGGATGTTTACCGGCATTTCAGTCGTGCAGGGAGTAATAAGCTATATCCTGCTCGTGCTTCCGGGTGGTCTGTCTGTGTTGCTGCTGAGCAGTCTGAAAATGTATAGTTATGGCTTTGCTTTTGACTATTACTGCTCCACCAGCATAAGCAAACTTTCTCCCCTGGTGCGAATCCTCGAATCACTGCCCAGAGGCTCTCTGCAAACTGCAGAAGTTATAGCTTACCTGCTGGTAAGTGCCGCCTTGTATCTACTAGGCCGTTATCTGTACCAGCGGCGCCAATTGGAAACTGCAGGCAGCGCCATAACCTTTCCAATACTGCGCCCCTTTTTCAAATACGGGGTCACATTTTGCTTTATGTTGCTCCTGGGCAGCTATTTTAAAGAAACTCAAAACACTGTCGTCTGGGCCTTTTTTGGTTATTTCCTGGGTGCCGTCTTAGGCTATTTCCTGACGGAAATTTTACTTAATAAGTCCTGGCAGGTTTTTCATTTCAAGACTGTGAAAGGTTTGCTGATCTACAGCCTGATTGTTATCGGCTTGATAGGGGCGGTAAACTCCGATTTCACAGGTTATGAAAAAAGGCTGCCCCCACTGGCCGACATCGAAAGTGTTTATTTGGATAGTTCATTTCACCTGCTAACTGAGGAGAATAATCCTCAGACGACGGGGGTTCAAACTGCGGCTCTGAGCGATATTGCTCAGATAACCAATCCACCTTTGCGGGTATATAAGGATACCGACAGCATAGCCAAGATATATGCCTTACATCAAGATATAATAAATAATCTCAGCCAGGGCAAGGCTTTCCAATTAAACCCCGGCAACGATAATTGCCGGCAAGAAAGTGTCTGCCTGGCCTACAATCTGAAAAACGGCTCAACTTTTTATCGCCAGTATAGAATCAAGGCGCTTGATTATGAAGCAAGCCTGAAGGCTGTTTATGAATCCCCGGAATATAGAACGCTCCATTATCCCATTTTAAATCTGAATCCGGCTATGATAAAAATGCTGGAAGTTAAGGCTGCCAACGTCGATAAAAGCGTGCGTATTATTGATGCCCAGCTTATCAGCGGCGCAGTTGCGGCTCTGCAGGCCGATGCGAAGACTCAGACTTATGAGGAAATGACCCGTCGACAACCGGCATGGGGCGATATCAATATCTTTTTGGATGTACCTGGGGATATTAATAATGATAACTATCGGAGTGGCCTTAGCTGGGAAAAATCCTATGTCTTTTTCGAGCAGTGGCTTAAAGACAATCAGGAGTACAATAACGCCCGTATAATACCCGAAGAAGATATTAAATATGCCATTGTAGCCCGACGGGTTATAGATTCTGATAACACGATGGAACGGGTGATGAAAGATTATACCCAGCAGGCAATCGCTGACCTGGAAAACAATCCTGAGAACCTTAAGATAACCGATCCCTACCAGTTGGAAACCTGTCTGCGTACCTATGGCTACGACTACCGGCGTTCAAGTGACTCCTCGGATACTATCTACGATGTGATTTTCCTGCTGAAAAACGGCCGATCCTTTTCAGGTGGATTTACCGAGGATAGTGCCCCCGCTTTCGTCCAGGAATTCTTTGCGAAGGGGGACAGGGGGACAGGTTTAGTGTCCCCCGGGGAAAATATGCTAGAATTATAAAAGAAGGCAGGGGGACACTAAATTCCCCCTGTCCCCCTAAAAAAGGCCTCCCTGCAACTGCAGGGAGGCCTTTTTTAGAGCTACTAACTTTTTTGTCCTAAGGCTTAGATCTAGTGATTTCTCTCGCAATATTGCTGTTTATCTTGCAACGGGGAAAATATAGTTATAGAATAGCAAATAAAATATTTGTGGTTAAAAACTGGCCAAGGCAATACGTACCGATCCTTCGGCATATTTTTTTGTAAAAGAAAACTTTTACAAGGGAGGGCTGATAATGAACAATAGAATAGCACAATTGGTAGATTCAGCAGGCTCAATTCCCCGCGATTGGTTTAATAAATATCCGATCAAAGAAGTGCCTTTATCTTTCACCTTTGATGACGAACATTATTTCCGTGAAAATGTTGATTACAGCAATATAGACTTTTATCTTCATATGAAGGAATATCCCCAGCAAATACCGAAAACGTCAGCCCCCAACGTTTATGATTGGCTGAACGGCTATAAAGAAATGTATGATAAAGGATTTAACCGGTTCATTGTTACTACTATCGCCAGCAAGCTCTCCGCTAGTTATTATAACGCCCTCTTGGCCCGGGATATATTCCTGGAGTCGGCTGAGGATGCAGAGGTTGAAATTTGTGATCTGCAAACCTGTGCCTGCGGTCAAGCTGCCCTGGAAATAAAAATTGCCCAGATAATTCAATCGCGCCAACTGCCCTGGAAGGATATTGTCAACCGGATTAAAACGCTTATACCCAAGACAGTATCACTTTTCACAGTACAAGAATTAACCTACATGATGGCCGGCGGGAGAATCGGGGGAGCAGCAAAATGGCTCGGTAATTTAATAAAAATAATGCCAGTTTGCGAGTTTAAGGATGGTGTGGTGCATCCGATTAAAGCAATACGCGGCCGCAAAAGAGCCTTGCGATATCTGGTTGATACCTGTGCCAGCAGAATAAAAGACGTCGATAATACCATAATCGTTACCCAACATGCAATATGTGAGAATGATGAGTTATTCATGATAGAGGGATTAAAGCAGAAATTAGGCGCAGAGATACAGGTCTTCCGAAGCAGGGTAGGAACTCCCGTCGGTGCTCATTCCGGACCAGGGGCAATAGGAATAGGTTTTGTCACCGATTAGGAGGGACAGGGGGACAGGTTTAGTGTCCCCCTGTCCCCAGATACTTTCTTCAATTACTCTCTAGGTAGATTAAAACTAGTTAGGTTAGTAATGGTAGATATGCCTTTTCACACAATCTGACGGAGTTGTTGACAACTTTTATAATTCATTCTCCTTTTTCCCAAATAATGCCAATGCTCCAACGGACGCAGCTATAATAACACCAACAAATCCGTAATTTATTAACCCTTTTTCTGAATGAAGATCTGTTCTAGTTGCTCCTCCATATACTTTATCAGGATTAGCTTTGCGTATTTGGTAACCATTGCGTAATTCATCCGTAATATACGATAATGGTTTTAGTTGATAATGCTGTAAACCATAGAACCGGGTATTCAAAATTGGAAGCACATCATATCCGCTTTCACTTTTAACAGCCAACGCAATTATTCTATTATCTCTGTCGTATATTAGTTTTTCATAATGCTCGGCTTTTAATATGTTTTTCCCTTCTATAACTTCTTGTTCGAAATTCGAAACACTACCCATTTCGGCTTTAGTGAGCTTACCGTTAATATACCTGTATACATCAATACCCACTGGTCTTTCTCCGCTCTTGATAGGAAAAACATATCCGGCTAAACTCAATGCCTGATCTTCTCCCTGTTTGCTATTCAAGAAATCCTCTGAAAATATATAGAAAGGAATTCCTGCACCTAAAGTAGCATCCGCAAAAGATTCTGCTTCTGATAATCCCCAATTCATTTTATCCACTTCCAAAGGTGCTTTCGACTCTTCAAAAGACTGTTCTATATATATTTTTTCACTAACATCAAGTTGGACCTGATTTTCTAATTCAACAGCCTTTGAAATAGTTGTTTGCATTAATACAAGCGAGCAGACCATTACTGCCAATATAGTGAACTTAAAATATACCTTCATTATTTAGTCCTCCTATAAATTACTGTATAACATAAATATCTTTAACGGTTGCAACCCAATTACTGGTATAAGCACCCCAACTACTATAATAATACTCACCATCATCTGGTTCCATATAGTATATATCAAATTGGTTTGTTTCAGTGTTTTGATAATAACCGCGAACAACTTGAGCATGGGCACTTCTACTTGATATTATTGGTTGATTATTATTAATTTGGCTCTTAATAGTAGTAGATAGTGGAGCACTACTTGAAGAGGTAGCGTTTAAATTCCAATTAGAAGTTAAGGAATTCCTTATTTGTATACAAGTTGCTCCTTGAGATTGTGAATATGGGTCAGGATTGCTGTAAATTGTTGCAACAATATCATATTGACTAGCATTAATACCAAACCAACCTAAAACTGATTGCTCACAAGCTGCCCAGCACCAACTCCATCCTTCCTGTGAACATTGAGGCACAGATAATAGTTTATAACCTACAGAAGCTGATGCAGGCAAAGCGAACAATGAAGTCGTTATAAACATTAAAATAAACACGGTTATTTTAGTCTTCCTTAGCATCTTTTATAACTCACTCCTTTAATAAACTAATCCTTGGTATCGCCGGGGGCATATTTCGTGATATGTCAGGCCGGTTATGCCTACAATTTGTCTTATGCTCAAATCTTCCATTCCCTTAAGTTGCTTGATTACTTTTCTCCGCTGAACCATCCCCGCTTGCCACCTATTTAGCTACCTGCACGCCTTCTCCCATTTTTAACAATTCATCTTCACTAGCAGTAGTAGCAATAGTAATTACCCTGTCACCTTTTATCACAACAAGAGCACGGGGATAAGGACCTTCTTCAAGATCTTTTATGAATCCTTGATCGCCATTAGACAAGGATACGGTCCGGAAGCCGTATATACCTCCGGCCTTACTAGCAGCAGGAGTAGGCTTAGATAAAGAAACAACGGTGTTATAATTACCGCCTTCATATTTTACTACGGACATGGTCACCCAACCGATCTTTTGGTCTGAATTTGACCAATCTGGTTCCGCCTTAACAGTATTGACCAGCGTGTTTGTTGCTCCTGCAGGGTCTACTGATAAATAAGCAATTTCACTACCCTGAGATTTGGCCACAGCCTGAGGATCAGCTTTCTCATATTGAGGTTCCTCCGGCGGCAGTAGAAGCGGAACTAATGGGGGATGATTCGCCACATTGAATGTTTCGGGCAAGCTAACTTGGATATTGCTAGATGAACCTACCATGGCTGTCACTAGAGCAGCTATTAAGAAAACCGACACAAGTGAAATACCCAAAAAGCTTTTTAACCATTTTTTCATCGAATATACCTCCTATTCATTGTAATCTTTTAGTCAATCTAAGGGCACTGTTTTTGAGCACTTTCAGTATATATTGCTCCGCTTATAAAGCTTCCAGTATGAGCACCGTTAACTTTATACCAGTACCCACGGTCAAAACCATGGGTGATACCCTGCACTACACCGTCTGTTCCATAGTCACTAACATTACTACTATCTTCCACGACCCAACCACCACTATAGACCGAAAGATTTGAGTAGACGGCCCCACCTGTCCATGGGTAGTAACCCCACCAGCTCGTGTTGCTTTTTCCCTGTACGAATGTACTAAAGGTTTCTAAGTTACTGCCATAACTGTAGCCAGATGCGAAAGCACTCCCAGTGCAAGTAAGTAGAAAGGTAGAAATTAGTATCAACATTAAAAGTTTGCGTTTCATTAAAGCTCCCTCCTATTTCAATAACATTTGCGTTCATAAACCGACTAATTCACCGAACTTAACAATAAGCAAGCAATATTTTGAATAAATTTACAGCTTCCAATAGCTCCATTCTTTCAATAGTATTAATGTTAAATCCTCCCTTAGTTTTATAATTAATTCTAGTAGAATAGAGTTTTAGATAATTAGTTATGGATTGGAACAACTTTAGTGCGTTAATACCTCGTTTTTATTATTCTCATGAGGCAAGGAACCCACAAATCAATGGCATCTTGACGCGGTTGCTTTGATTTGTGGGTATTCTCAGATATTTTGATAATTTCTGCCAAATATCGATTAGCAAACAAATAATTATTCCGGCAATTTTGGCTGGTACCAATTAAACCAGCAAGCCGGGCTGGCACCACCAGCCGCAACTAAGAGAAGAAGCGCTGAGACAATGCTCAAAAATTTAGTTTGAAATGGTTTGCGCATAGTTTCCATCTCCTTCCATAATATGTTTATATTTGCACTCTATCAACTTAACTTTGCTTTTTCAATAAGACGGGTACGAATGGGTCAAATATGAGTACGAATGGGTAATTTTGTTGAAATAAAACTTACAGAAACGAAAAAACGACCACATTGTTGGTCGTTTTTTGAGTCATATTTCATGTCATGGAAGCCAGTTTATATTTGCAGATTGCTCAGCATTTTTCTAAGTTGCTTTTCATAGCTGCGGCTTAATGGGACTTTGTCACCAGACTTTAAAGTAAGTTCATAAGTTCTGTTAATGTAACCAATTTCTTTAACCTGATTAACATTAACCAGATAGCTTCGATGGCTTTGCACGAAACCATAAGGAGCAAGTTTTTCTTTCCAGCCGTGGAGGTCGGCTTTTATGCAATGCCTACCAGTTAGGGTTTTTATTATAATTTTATTTCTGCGACTTTCAATATATAATATTTCCCCTGGTTTCAGCAAATATGTTTTCCCGTGGGCTTGAATGGATATAGTTTCTTTAGGCTTTGCTGAAGGAAATGGTTGAGAACTTAACCTATTGTTAATCTTGCGCAGGGTTTTCTTGATCCGTTCTTCATTAAAGGGTTTAAGAATATAATCAAAGGAATATAGCTCAAAGGCCTGCATGGCATAATTAGGATAAGCAGTGGCAAATATAA
>ENA-UOOK01002937-UOOK01002937.1-fermentation-metagenome-genome-assembly--contig:-NODE-2937-length-20122-cov-88.607664_pt1 | contig 20122 bp, 10 predicted proteins | sample MGYA00245777_ERZ724023 | MGnify/ENA primary metagenome ERZ724023 (study PRJEB28704, sample SAMN03018312) | fermentation metagenome | biome: anthropogenic terrestrial biome; feature: soil...
TTTGTAGTTGAAACGAAAAATAATCACTTAAACAGATGGATAATAAAATAAACATTGCCTATATTTGATATTATTTACAATACATTTGTTGCTTAGAAAATGCAGAGGGAAGAATAACAGCATAAACCTGCTATTTTCTTCCCTTTATTAATATTTAAGTTGCATAGGACAGCATAACGTACTAAATGCTATCAAGATAAAACTATACAGTTATGCATTTTTTTTGCAGTTTGTACATTTTCGCACAGCAGACAACACCTCAGTAGTGACGTACCTCAGCAATGTTAGGCATAATTTGGTTTGGTACAATCAATCTTCTTTGAAGTACATACTTTTATTGTTTGAATAATGCCATTAAGTGAGAATCTATAGAGATAATAATAGAAAAAAAGAATTATGAACCCCAAGAAATTATTCACCCTTGCTTTGGTTCCACTGACGGGGCTTTCAGCAAAAAACACAATTGCTCATAATAATCGTCCCAACATTATCCTATTTATGGTGGATGATATGGGATGGCAGGATACATCGTTGCCTTTCTGGAAAGAGAAAACTCCACTCAACGAGCGTTACCATACACCAAACATGGAGCGGCTGGCATCGCAAGGGATGATGTTTACCCAAGCATATGCCTGCAGCGTAAGTTCGCCTACACGTGTGAGCCTGATGACAGGAATGAATGCCGCCCGGCACCGGGTAACCAACTGGACACTCGAAAAAAACACCTCAACCGACAATCAGAGTAACATGCTTCAGTTCCCGGAGTGGAATGTGAACGGTATTTGCCAGGCTCCCGACGTACCTTACACATATGAAGTGACTTCACTGCCGCAATTGCTCAAAAACAACGGTTATCACACCATCCATTGCGGCAAAGCGCACTGGGGGGCCATCGACACACCAGGGGAAAACCCACATCACTTCGGCTTTGAGGTGAACATTGCAGGGCATGCAGGTGGTGGGATAGCAAGCTATCTGGGAGAAGAGAATTATGGAAACAGGACCGATGGTAAACCATCATCCAGACAAGCTGTTCCGGATCTGGACAAATACTGGGGAACCGAAACATTTGCCACGGAGGCATTAACTTTGGAAGCTCTGAAAGCACTCGACAAAGCCAAAAATCTTGGTCAGCCGTTCTTCCTCTATATGTCGCACTATGCAATACATATCCCTGTCAACAGGGACAAACGTTTTTATCAAAAATATATTGATGCCGGACTCTCGGAAAAAGAGGCTGCTTACGCTGCGCTTATAGAGGGGATGGACAAAAGCCTGGGAGATCTGATGAACTGGCTGGAAAAAAACGAACTTGATAAAAATACTATTGTAATTTTTATGTCTGACAACGGAGGATTCGCTACCGATACCCATTGGCGCGATGCACCTTTGTACACTCAGAACGCTCCACTGAACAGTGGGAAAGGATCGGCATACGAAGGTGGTATTCGGGAACCGATGATTGTCAAATGGCCGGGAGAAGTAAGCCCCGGCACGAAATGCGACGATTACCTTATTATTGAAGATTTTTTCCCAACTATTCTGGATATGGCTCAGGTGAGAGAGCGGAAAACTGTACAAACGGTCGATGGAGTAAGCTTCATGCCGATGCTGGAAGGCAAACCTACCAGATATGACAAACGTAACCTTTATTGGAACTACCCCAACCTTTGGGGTAACGAAGGACCAGGTATCGGCTCTACATGTACCGTTCGCAGAGGCGACTGGAAGCTGATATATTACTATGAAACCGGCAAAAAGGAACTGTTTAACATAACCAACGACATAGGCGAAACGGCCAATCGTGCTGAACAGAACCCACGATTGGTGAAAAAGCTGTCGAAAGAGCTGGGAAAGTTTCTACGCGGTGCAGATGCACAACGCCCGTCATTCAAGACTACAGGTAAGCCTTGCCCATGGCCCGATGAAGTGGACAAATAATAAAATAATGTTAACTCATAAAATTTGAATAGCTCCTCTTTAATTTTTCTAATTGACAATAAACCCGATTAAAAAATTTATCATCTCCCTGATATTATAGCTATTAACAACAACAGATATCTCGCAGCAGAACGACAGGGAAAACCTGGAAATATCACATAAAAATACAGAGAAGGCTCTTGCGAGCTATACAACATTAGAAAGGCTGAATTGCAGACTGTAAAATGGGTGACCATTCAGCCGTTTTTTGTAAATTTGAGCACCATTGCACAACAATGTAACGTTAAACATGATTATTTACCAACATAAGAAAGAGAGAATATGAAAAAAACTATTATCATTGCAATATTGGGAGTGGTTGTATGCACCTCTCTATTTCCACAAGAAAAAATTTGGAATGAAACAAAAGAGCAAAAGGCTGAAAGAATGAAGTGGTGGGTAAACGATCGCTTCGGGATGTTTATCCACTGGGGACTGTATGCTCTTCCAGCACGACATGAGTGGGTTCAGACAAATGAAAGAATTCCGTTAGAGGAGTACAAAAAGTATTTCGACAATTTTAACCCAGACCTGTATGATCCGCACGAATGGGCAAAAATGGCCAAAGAGGCAGGCATGAAATATGCGGTAATCACTGCAAAGCATCACGATGGGTTTTGCATGTTCGACTCAAAATATACCGATTACAAGGTCGTGAATACTACATACGGCAAAGATATCATCAAAGAGTGGGTAGATGCATTTAAAGAGGCGGGGCTAAAAGTGGGGTTCTACTATTCGCTTATTGACTGGCATCACCCCGATTTCACCATAGACAGAATTCACCCGTTGCGCCCAGGCTCAAATGAGGAATATGCTAAGCTGAACGAAGGCAGAGATATGAACAGGTATCGTAAGTTCCTGAAAAATCAGGTTACTGAGCTGCTAACCAATTATGGTAAAATTGATATTCTTTGGTTAGACTTTTCGTATCCGGGCGAATTTGGGAAAGGACGTGACGATTGGGATGCAGTTGAACTGGTAAAACTGGTCAGAAAGCTTCAGCCTGAAATAATTATTGACGATCGTGCCGACATTAGAGATGTGCCCGGTGGCTGGGATTTTATAACTCCAGAACAGTACAAAGTGGATAGGTGGCCAGAATTAAACGGGGAGCGTGTCCCCTGGGAAACCTGTCAAACCTTTTCTGGCAGTTGGGGGTATTTCCGCGACGAAGCAACATGGAAAGACAACAAGCAGCTGCTGGTGCTTCTGATTGAATCTGTAAGCAAAGGAGGTAACTTATTGCTGAACGTGGGGCCAACAGCACGCGGAGAGTTCGACTACAGAGCTGTAAGCGCTTTGGAGAAAATGGGCAACTGGATGCATTACAACAGCCGCTCCATCTATGGCTGTACCGAGGCCCCTGAGGCTTACACTGCCCCTGATAATACACTTTTGACCTATAACTCGGCAACCAACAGACTATATATCCACCTTTTGGATTACCCGTTACAAAATTTTAAACTTCCGGGATATAAAGGAAAAATTAAATATGCACAGTTTCTGCATGATGCTTCAGAACTAAGAATTACTGTACCGTCAGGCCATCACAAAGTTGAAGATGATGGATCGGACACAGGTGATTTAAACCTTAGTCTTCCTGTACTGAAACCAAATATTGAGATCCCTGTAATTGAGCTGATTCTGGAATAAAATAATTCACAAAACAAGCTATGGCTTATTCATTTATAATTATTTGAGCTTATTTGCTGATTTAGACTATGAGTGCAGGCAACAAGAGAGTGATATCACATTGCGATTCACTCTTTTTTTTATTGAGTCCACTTTAATAAGTCGTTTTGTGAAAATATGATATTTGATTTTCAAGTGATTATGATATCAAATCTTCTAATTTGAGACTTTTTCAAGCAGACTCAATATTATTTTGATTTATCTCGATGATATGGGTTAAGTTGATTTATCACAAATTGGTGCTACAGGATACAAGACTCCGAATATTGACAAGTGAAGGAATGAATCCTTTTTAGAAAATCGTTATTGGGAAATTTAGTGCCGGTATTCAAAAAAGCAGAAAAATCTTTGTTTTAACAGCAGTTCGGTAGATGTTTTTAATGTTAAATATCTGTTTTTCCTGCGAAATTGTTATTTTATTCAATTAAACAATTATCTTTGCAACAAATTTATTTGCATTAATGCAACAATTGTATTTGACATACACTATTACTACTACAACAATGACCATGACCCCTTGGGGGGTTATGTAAATTTTCACATCCGTAAGCAGGTATTGCTTTTATTGCGAACCATCCGGTTATCGCGTTAGAAATCAAATTTTTCCAATAAGCTGAATAAATTTACAACAGATTGATTTAAGTGCATCGCAGCATGTGCTTTTTCATTAAGTTAAATGAGTATGGGTATAAGTTTATTTACGCTATGCTATAGTGGGAAAAAGTTGAAAGATTTCAAAAAAATTCAAACTTTAGTGATCATTTTATTAATCTTTATCCGTTTACAGGAACGGGAATAATTGTAATAATCAAATGAAGGTGATGAAATTCGGGGGAACATCCGTAGGGAATCCCGGTAGTTTACAGCTGGTCAAAAACATTATAGAGAATCAAAAGGAGCCTGTCATAGTTGTCGTTTCGGCACTCAACGGCGTAACCGACCGTCTTTTACTGGCGGCAGACTTTGCTTTGAATAATAACTCAGGGTATAAATCGCTGCTTGACGAGATGGTGGACCGGCATAAAGAGATAATCGAAAAAATGGTAAATACCCCGACTGGCAAGGAGGAGGTAAAACAAAAGACACAGCAGTTGTTTGAGGAGTTGTATAACATCATGCAAGGTGTTTTTCTCATTGGCGATCTGTCTCAAAAAACATCAGATAAAATTGTGAGTTACGGAGAAAGGCTCTCATCTCTCATTATCAGCAAAGTTATTGAAGGGTCTCAACTATACGATGCCACAAAGTTCATTAAAACCCACAAACAGTTCAATAACCATATCCCAGATCTTGGACTATCCAACGAACTGATAAGAAAAACTTTCTCAGAAATGCCGCCTCCTGAGGTGGCGATAGTACCGGGCTTCATATCATCAAGCTACGATAATAATGAGATCACTAATCTTGGGCGTGGAGGATCGGATTATACTGCTGCGATTATTGCCGCAGCAATGGATGCTTCAATGTTGGAGATATGGACAGACGTAGATGGGTTTATGACAGCTGACCCAAAGATAATTAATTCTGCTTATGTGATTGAAGAGCTGTCGTTTACCGAGGCGATTGAGCTGTCGAACTTCGGTGCAAAGGTGATTTATCCGCCTACCATTTTTCCTGTTTATCACAAAAATATTCCTATTTACGTCAAAAATACTTTCCGCCCGGAATCAGAGGGAACGCTGATAAGGAACATTCTGCCAACCCGGAACGGAAAGATAATAAAGGGCATCTCATCTATAAATGACACGGCACTTATAACTATTCAAGGCCTTGGCATGGTAGGCGTCATCGGGGTAAACAAGCGGATATTCTCTGCCCTGGCCGATAACGGCATCAGTGTCTTTATCGTTTCACAGGCATCATCAGAAAACAGCACCTCTATAGGGGTGCGTTCTCAGGATGCTCCTCTTTCACAAAAGGTTCTCAGCAAAGAGTTTGCCCATGAGATTATGATGGGAAGCATAAACGAGATAATTGTAGAGTATGATCTGGCTACCATTGCCATTGTCGGTCAAAACATGAAACATGTGCCAGGTATTGCTGCAAAATTTTTCGGAGCACTGGGGAGGAACGGTATCAGCATTGTAGCTCTGGCACAAGGTGCAGGTGAGACAAATATAACATGTGTAATTTCAAGGTCAGATCTGAAAAAGTCTCTTAACGTAATTCACGACTCATTCTTTTTGTCACCCTACCAGGAGCTAAATCTATTTGTTATAGGTACCGGCACGGTAGGTGGCAAGCTGCTTGAGCAGATCAGGCAGCAGCAAAACACACTTAAGGAACAGAATAAGTTGAGAATAAATATTGTAGGTATTGCCAATGGACGAAAAGCACTATTCACTCGTGAGGGTATTCCATTGGAAGGATATTTCGACAATCTGATGTCAAACGGGGTAAAAAGCACTCCTGAACGAATTCGCGATGAAATCCTGAAAATGAATATTTTCAATTCCGTTTTCGTAGATTGTACGGCAAGTCCGGCTATCACTGATCTGTATAATGATCTGATAGCAAGAAATATCTCCGTAGTAACTGCCAACAAGATTGCCGCCTCATCAGACTATGAAAACTATAGAAACCTGAAGGAAACTGCCCGAAAAGCAGGAGTAAAGTTTCTTTTCGAAACAAATGTAGGAGCAGGACTGCCCATAATCAACACAATGAACTCCCTGATCAACTCGGGAGACAAGATAGTAAAATTGGAAGCAGTACTCTCCGGGACGCTGAACTTTATCTTCAACACTATTAGTGAAGAAATACCCTTCAGTAAAGCAATAAAGATGGCTGTTGAGGAACAGTTTGCCGAACCTGACCCCCGAATAGACCTGAGTGGACTTGATGTTATAAGGAAACTTGTTATTCTTTCACGCGAAGCAGGAGCTTGTGTAAATCAGTCCGATGTAACAAAACATCTTTTTGTGCCACAGAAGTATTTTGAAGGTACACTTGATGAGTTCTGGCAAGCCATACCCGAGCTAGATGCTTCATTTGAGTCACGCAGGAAAGAGCTTGCAAAAGAGGATAAAAAACTCAGATTCGTTGCATCATATAACAACGGAAAATGCGAGGTGGGACTTCGCGAGGTAGAAAAAGGACACCCATTCTACGATCTTGAAGGCAGCAACAACATCATCATGATCACGACCGAACGCTACAACGAATATCCGATGGTAATCAAAGGATATGGGGCAGGCGCAAGCGTAACTGCTGCAGGTGTATTTTCAGACATCATCTCTATAGCAAATATTAGATAATATGAGAAAAAGAGTTTTGAGTCCCCCGCAAATAGTCTCTTTCATTGCAGGCTGGCCAAAACATATATTAATGTTCAGTGCTTTCGCAGGAGGCTAAGTTCTTGTATGCTTAACTCCGTGATATACGAAACTGATTTACATATAAATGACTTTTTCAAGCAGGATTAATCATATTGATAATAAAATGAAACTGATAATTATACTTGCGGACGGGATGGCAGATGAACCCATAGCGGCATTGAATAATAAAACCCCGTTGCAGGCAGCCAATACCCCATACATGGATATGCTGGCACGAAAAGGCAGGAACGGACTGTTGAATACTGTTCCTGAAGGCTTCTCCCCCGGGAGCGAGATTGCCAACCTGTCGATACTGGGATACGACATACCTTCGGTTTATGAAGGGCGTGGCGTTCTTGAAGCAGCAAGCATGGGTGTGGATATCCTGCCAGGAGAGATGGTGATGAGGTGTAACCTGGTATCACTGGAAGGAGAGTTATTGAAAAACCATTCAGCAGGACATATCACCACTCCCGAAGCAGCCGAACTCATTTGTTTCCTGAATAAAAAGTTAGGAGACGAAATTTTTAGTTTTCACAGCGGGGTCTCTTACCGCCACCTTTTGAAGATGAAAGGAGGGAACAAGCATATACGCTGTACACCCCCGCACGATATTCCTGAAAAGCCATATTCCATCCACCTTATAAAGGCTGAGAGCATTGAGGCTGAACAGACTGCGCGCAAATTAAACAACCTGATCCTTGACTCTCAGCAGATTTTGGGTGATCATCCAGTGAATAAAAAAAGAGTGGCTGAGGGTAAAGACCCGGCTAACAGCATCTGGCCCTGGTCGCCCGGCTTCCACCCAAAAATGAAACCACTCAGTGAATTGTTCCCGATAAAAGGTGGTGCTGTAATTTCGGCAGTCGACCTGATACGGGGAATCGGTGTTTATGCCGGGCTGGAGGTTATAATGGTTGAGGGTGCTACAGGATTGTACAACACTAATTATGAGGGAAAGACGCAGGCTGCACTCAGTGCACTGAAAAAAAACGATCTTGTCTATCTTCACATAGAAGCCAGCGATGAGGCAGGACACGAAGGAGACGTATTGTTAAAAATAAAAACTATAGAGGACCTTGACTCGCGCGTTGTAAAGAAAATATACGAGGAGACAATAAAATGGGACGAACCGGTAATAATTGCCATACTCCCCGATCATCCTACACCCTGCGCCATTCGTACTCACACTCGCGACGCTGTGCCGTTTCTTGTTTACCACAGAGATATCTCTCCCGACAAGGTACAGGTTTTTAATGAGTTTACAGCAGGAGAGGGTGCTTTCGGACTCCTGAAAGGCAATGAATTTATACAAACTATTCTCAAATAGCAGCCCGGTAAATTTTCACTTATTATCAATATAATCAGGTAACTACACCGTACATTATAAAACGTTATTCAATGCTGATAATCAATATATTATGAGCAGCCATTGAGAAAAATTGCGGAACGTTGCCAAAAATCCAGGAAATTAAAAAAGTGAAGAAATAAAAAATCCAATAATGAACTATTACAGCACAAACAAAAAAGCGCCGCTGGCTTCCCTTAAGGAAGCGGTAGTAAAAGGGCTCGCATCTGACAAGGGCCTATATATGCCTGAAAAGATCAAGCAGCTTCCCGATACTTTCTTCAACGAGATCGGTAACGCCAGATTAAACGATATCGCTAAAACCGTTGCAGATGCTTTTTTTGGTGAAGATATTCCAAAAGATAAACTTGAATCCATTGTTAGCGATACACTTAATTTTGATATCCCCATAAAAAAGGTGGAAGAAGGAATTTATGTGTTAGAACTGTTTCACGGTCCCACCTTCGCATTCAAAGACGTAGGAGCCCGTTTCATGGCCAGGTTGCTCTCATACTTTGTGAAAGAGCAACATCAGGATGATGTAAAAGTACTGGTCGCCACTTCCGGTGATACTGGAAGTGCTGTTGCCAACGGCTTTCTTGGGGTTGATGGTATAAGGGTGTACGTATTGTATCCCTCGGGAAAGGTGAGCGATATTCAAGAAGCACAGTTCACCACACTGGGTCAGAATATTGTTGCACTCGAAGTAGATGGAACATTCGACGATTGCCAGGCACTGGTTAAATCAGCATTCATGGATAAGGGACTGAACAAGCAGATGAACCTAACCTCGGCAAACTCAATTAATGTGGCACGATTTCTTCCGCAATCTTTTTACTATTTTCATGCTTATGCCCAATTAGCAAAGCTGGGCATCTGCAACGATGTAGTTGTTTCTGTACCAAGTGGAAACCTTGGTAACCTTACAGCAGGGCTATTTGCCAGGCGCATGGGATTACCCATTAAACGCTTTATCGCCGCGAACAATAGGAATGATGTGTTTTTCAACTATTTGAATACTGGAATATACTCACCCAAACCCTCAGTTCAAACCATAGCCAATGCGATGGATGTGGGTGCACCCAGCAATTTCGACCGAATTATTGATTTGTACGGTTATTCACACAAAGCTATCCGGCAGGAAATATCCGGATATACATATTCAGACGATGATATAAGAATCACTATCCGTTCTGTTTTTGAAAGAACCGGATATCTGCTCGACCCACATGGTGCATGCGCATATTGTGCATTAAAAGAAGGTAGGGCCAGAGGAGAAACAGGCATTTTCCTTGCCACGGCACATCCTGCAAAATTTAAAGAAACAGTTGAAGAAAGTACCGGTACTACCATTGAGATACCAGCAGGACTTGCAGCATTCATGCAGAAAAAAAAACATTCGTATCAGCTTTCTAACAACCTTGATCATTTTAAAAAGAGGCTAATCGGCCTGTCTTAAGTTTCTTTTTATTATTTTTGCTGCAAATTAATGCATTAATGAGTAGTTTTGTGTTTGAAAACCATTACTACCGGCTCTTTGCGAATGAGGCAGCTATTACATTTTACATATCTACTTATCGTTCTGTCACTTTGCCTTCATTGCTCTTCGGTAAGGAAGACGAGTGTAGTGACAAATCAGATAACCAAACCTTCTGCATCGGCAGCTCTGCTACCCGATTCAGAAGATAAAGATATTCTCTCACCTGAAACATCATTCTCTGAATCAGATAACAGGGACAGTGTGTTAGATGCGACAGCGTCGGCCGATATCTCGAAACAGAATATTGTTCCCGGCACAATTCCACAGGAACCATTATCATCCGATTCAATTCAACTGCCTGACTCTGTTGCACTCTCAATAGCTACGGATACTTTGATGGCACCAATAGCACAAGATACTGTACCTGCCGGGGAACAGATGCTGAAAGCTGCTGTCCTTTATACAGCACAGGACTCAATGGTGTTCACCGCCGACAACATGGGATTTCTATATGGAAATGCCGAAATAAAATATGGTGAAATGGGTATCAAGGGGGAATTTATCACTATGGATATGGACAGCAGCATTATTTCATCTACATTTGGCATCGACTCCGTGGGGAAAGAATTCGGATATCCTGTATTTTCGGAAAGTGGTACTGAGTATGAGATGAAGAAGGTTCGATATAATTTTGATACACGTAAAGCATTTATCAATAATGTTATTACTCAACAGGGAGAGGGGCATATAGTTGCAAATGATGCGAAGATGAACGCTGATAACTCTTTCTATATGAGAAATGCAAAATATACCACCTGTGACAATCATGATCATCCACACTTTTATCTGAACCTGTCTAAAGCAAAAGTACGCCCCGAAAAAGATGTCGTTACAGGCCCGGCCTGGCTGGTGGTAGCCGATGTGCCCCTCTTTCCCATTGTGCTGCCCTTTGCATTCTTCCCATTCACGAAAACTTATTCATCAGGCATTATTATGCCGGGATACGGAGATGAGATGACCCGAGGATTCTATCTTCAGAATGGTGGTTACTATTTTGCATTGAGCGATTATATTGATCTTGCTGTAACCGGTGAGATATATACAAAGGGTTCATGGGGTATCGGTGCTCGCTCAAATTACCGTAAAAGATATAGATACTCAGGGAGTTTCAATGTATATTACCTGAATACTGTTACCGGAGAAAAAGAACTAAAGAAAGTTGTACCGGAAGCTTACTCCGTGGCAAAAGACCTGCGAATCAACTGGACCCATTCGCAGGATCCGAAAGCAAATATGTATCGCACACTCTCTGCAAGCGTAAACTTCTCTACAAGCAGAAACAACCACAGAGATCTCAGCAGGTTATACTCGCGTGAGGCATCTAACAACACCAAAAGTTCGAGCGTTAACCTCACACAACGTTTCCCTGACTCTCCATGGAGCCTTTCTGCAACAATGAGCATCAACCAGGTATCGCGAGATTCCACCATTGCAGCCACACTTCCTAATCTTTCAATCAACATGAGCCGAATCTATCCGTTCAAAAGAAAGAATTTGGTGGGTGATGAAAGATGGTTCGAAAAGATATCAATGAGCTATTCAGGAGAGTTCAGAAACTCCATAACCACCAAAGAAGACCTGTTTCTGAAGTCTAACCTGGTGCGAGACTGGACAAACGGGATGCGTCACAGCATTCCCGTGAGTGCAACGTTTACTCTGTTCGATTTTATTCAGGTATCGCCATCGTTGAATTATACAGAACGATGGTATACCGGTGCTCACAAACAAGCCTGGGATCCCATAGCCAAGAGACATGTCACAATTGATACAATTCAAGGATTTAAACGGGTTTATGACTACAGCACTTCACTAAGCGTACAGACAAAGTTGTACGGTATGTTCACTCCATGGTCGATATTCGGAGATAAGATACAGGCCATTCGCCACGCATTCTCACCCAGTATCAGTCTGAACTACAGGCCGGACTTCGGCGATCCGAAATACAATTTCTTCGAGACATACACCTATAAGAATGAGTATGGCGAGGATGTAGAATATACCTATTCTCCCTACTCAACAATGATGTTCGGAACTGCTCCGAAAGGGAAGAGCGGGAGCATAGGATTCGATTTCAAAAACAATATTGAGATGAAGATCAGATCAGACAAAGACTCAACAGGAGTGCGCAAAGTCAGCCTTATTGATGATCTGGGAATCAATTTTAATTACAATATGATGGCCGACTCCATGAAGTGGAGTATGATAAACTCAAATATCCGGTTGAAATTCTCAAAATCATACACTCTCAGCCTAAATGCAACATGGGACCCATACCTGTATGCACTTGATCAAAACGGGACCCCCCGCCAGATAGACAAACTAAGGATAGTCAACGGCAAAGGATTTGGGAAGCTTATGAGTACAGGCACATCTTTCTCATACTCACTGAATCAGGATACATTCAAAAAATTATTCAGCCGCAGCAGTGAAGAGGGCGATAAGGATAAAGGCGCTAAAAACCCGGAAAACAATCTGCCAGACGATGGCACAATGGGGGCAAACCCTTATGAAGAAGCCGAAAAAAGAAGCTCGTTCGACCGTTCTGAAGACAAAACAGGGGAGTTCGATAGCGATGGCTATCTGATAAATAATGTAAACTGGAACATCTCATTCAATTATTCTTTGAGGTATGGTTATGGAGAGTTCAATAAAGAAAGAATGGAGTACAGTGGCAAGCTAACTCATAATTTCGGCATGAGCGGTTCACTCCAGCCTACAAAAAACTGGAACTTCACTTTCAATACCGACTACAATTTCGACCTTAAAAAATTCACTAACATCAATTGTACGCTCACCCGGAATCTGCACTGCTGGACCATGTCGGCCAGCTTCATACCAATAGGGCCATATAAATCGTACAACTTTGTGATTCGAGCCAACTCTTCTATGCTACAGGATTTGAAATACGAACAGCGAAGCTCGCCTTATGACAGGGGAATGGACTGGTATTGATCTATTTATTACCCCACAACTTCTTCATCAGCTCATACATCTTTGCTTCAGCCGCATTCGACTGAGGATCCCAGAACTTACTCCCTTTCAACTCTTTGGGAAGGTAATCCTGCCTTACGAAATGATTATCATAGTCGTGTGAATATTTATATTCCCTGCCATAATCAAGCTCTTTCATCAATGAGGTGGGAGCGTTGCGTAAATGCAGCGGAACAGGCAGATTACCGGTCTGTTCGGCTTTAGCAATGGCATTGTCAATTGCCAGATAAGCGGAATTACTTTTGGGCGATGCTGCCAGGTAGATGGTTGTTTCTGCCAATACAATCCTGCCTTCGGGCCAACCGATCTTTTGCAGTGTTTCGAAACAGGCATTTGCCAGGAGCAACGCGTTTGGGTTAGCCAGGCCTATATCTTCGGCGGCAGAAATAACAAGCCTTCGCGCAATGAATTTGGGATCTTCTCCTCCTGCCACCATTCTTGCTAGCCAATAAATTGCCGCATCGGGATCACTTCCACGGATCGATTTGATAAAGGCAGAAATTATATCGTAATGCATCTCACCTCCTTTGTCGTAAGCAGCCGGATTCTCCTGCAGCCGCTCGGTGACCATCTTGTCGGTAATCACAATATCATCTTCGTTATTGTAGGCGACTGTCAGATCTAGTATATTCAGCAGTTTGCGGGCATCACCTCCCGAAAATCTAAACAGGGCTCCAGACTCTTTCACTTCAATTTTTTTCTCTTTCAGGATAAGATCTTCCTTTAGTGCACGCTGCAGCAGCACCTCCAGGTCTTTCTTCTCAAGGGATTTCAGCACGTACACCTGGCAGCGCGACAGGAGCGGCCTGATTACTTCGAATGAAGGGTTTTCGGTAGTGGCCCCTATAAGTGTTACCGTACCGGTCTCTACGGCATTCAGAAGGGAATCCTGCTGCGACTTACTGAACCGGTGTATTTCATCTATGAAGAGTATTGGTGCGGCATTGTTGAAAAAACTATTGCTCTTTGCTTTTCCAATCACCTCACGCACATCCTTCACCCCTGAATTTATAGCACTCAGCTTGTAAAAAGGTGCGTTCACAGTATTGGCGATTATATGGGCAAGGGTCGTCTTCCCTACTCCCGGTGGTCCCCAGAATATGATAGACGGTATCCTGCCGGAGTCTATCATCCGGCGCAATACAGCACCCTTACCGACCAAATGCTTTTGTCCGATAAACTCATCAAGATTTTGCGGCCGCAACCGTTCAGCTAAGGGTACACTCATAATTTTTCCAGAATTAGCAAATGAATGATTGCAAAGTTATGATTTTCCAGTAAATATAAAAAATAGACATATTACAGCACTCCTCTCCGATAATTTTTTTTTGCAGTAGAGCCTAGACAGATATTGACACTCAATGCATTAAAAATAATAATTTTTGATATTCACAATTTTAGGAGTGAGCTCAAACATGTTATGGTCTAACACTATCACTGAAAAGCGGTTGCTGGTTGATATGTTTGACAGTAAAACATGCAGGTATCGTTGCTTTCTCAGCAAACAAAAATTACGGTGACAAGCACAACAGGATATGCCAGGCGAACTCGTTTTATCTCCTCTCTTTGAGATAGAAAACTATTCTTTTTGCTTTCACCAGCTCATCGTGGGTAATCCGGTGGTTTTTCCACCGTTTGCCATCGACCTCTATTCTGTCAATTAAGATAGCCTTGTCTGAAGGCCGCACACTCTCTATTTCAATCGTGTGACTGTTGTAACGATATGCATCAAGTGTTATTGTCAGCTTGTCGAAAACAGGTGTTGTAAACGTATACGAGGGGTCTGTTGCATTATCGGGATAAAGACCCATCATGGTAAATACAGCCCAGGCCGACATGGTGCCGGTATCATCGTTGCCGGGAAGCCCGTCAGGTGAGTTTTTGAAATGTTTCGCAAGCAGCTCCCGGGTAATCACCTGCGTTCGCCACTCCTCCCCCTTCAGATAACTGAAAAGATAAGGATAGCTGATGTTAGGCTCGTTAGTAGGGTCGTAATGCCCATCGTCAAATACCTCCTGCAGCTTTTTTACAAACTTCCGTTTGCCGCCATGCATTTTTATCAACCCCTCCACATCGTGGGGCACCATAAATGAGTAGTTCCAGGAGCTCCCCTCGTGGAAACCGTGTACAGGCTCAAAATTCTCGCCCTGCTTGGGGTTGAAAGGCGACAGGAATTCACCGTCGGGCAGAATAGGTCGAAACACCCCATACTCCGTAGAATAGTATTTCCTGTAATTTAGCGACTGGCTGTAAAACCGATTTGCATCATCATCTTTTCCCAGAGCTTTTGCAAATTTTGACAAGGCATTATCGGCGATATAGTATTCCAGTGCGTGTGACACTGAATTATCAAACTCCTCCCTTAACGGAATATATCCCCTGGCAATATAGTCGTCAATATCTGGACGGATAAAATTATCTTTTCCCGGAGTAGCAGCAGATTTATACATAGCATTATAGGCAGCCTCTACATCAAAGTCGCGAAGACCTTTCATCCAGCTATCCACCAACACCGGGATGGCGGGATCACCCTCCATGGTGAGCGTTTCGCGGCTGTAAAGCTCCCATCTTGGCAGCCAACCTCCCTCTTTATACATGTTTACCATGGAGCGGACCATATTCAGCTGCTTTTCGGGGTAAAGCAGTGTTAAGAGCTGGTGTACATTCCTGTAGGTATCCCAGAGTGAGAAAACTGTGTATCGGGCTGAATCTGTTTTGCGGATTTCGTTACCTTCCATTTCGGGGTATTCACCATTCACATCATTCAACACATTCGGGTGAATGAGAGCATGATAGAGACTGGTATAGAAAATAACCTGCTGGTCTTTGGAACCTCCTTCAGGTATAACTTTCGACAAAGCATCGTTCCATGCCTTGCGCGCATCACGCTTAACTTTTTCAAAATCGAAACCGGGCTGTTCTGTTTCCAGGTTCAAACGTGCATTTTTGGTACTCACAAAAGAGACTCCTATCTGAACTTCAACCGACTCTCCCCCCGTCATATCATACATAAAAAATGCGCCGATATCATCACCGGCAATATCTCGGTCATACCGGGTATATAGCTTTCTTTTTCCACTGGTCTCATCCCACTGTGCTTCAACTCCCATCTCACGCTGCATCTTCCAATAACCGGCAGCTTTGGGGTTTTTGTTTACCCGCATAACAAAATAGATGGGAAACACCGCTTGAGGGTTATAACAAAACGAACCCAAAAGTTTCATACCTTCAACTTCGGTATCGCTCACTCGGCGCATCCAAGCTCCGGACTCATTGGTAAGTCCCTCACCCAGGTTCAGAATTATATTTGCCTCTCCTTCGGGAAAGGTGAAACGGGCAATGCTGCTTCGGGAAGTAGCCGATACCTCCGCTTTGATATTATACTTTGTGAGTATGTTGGAGTAATAACCAGGAGTAGCAGTCTCACTGGTATATTCACTCCCATATTCCGTGTAGTTTACGTTTAAATCTCCCGAGGTAGCCATCAACAAGAGTGAACCTGCTTCAGGGCAACCTACTCCGCTCAGATTCACATGTGAAAAACCTGTTAAAAAACGGTTCACATTTGAATAGGGTGTAGACCACCACTGCTTGTCCTTATCAAACTTGTTCTTATTAGATCCCATCACATTAAACGGCGATACCGACATCATGCCGTTCGGCAGCACCGGACCGGGATTTGTGGTTCCGTAATTTGTTGTCCCGATAAAGGGGTTCACCAAATCAGCCGGTTCACCGGGATATGCAAAAAGAGAGAAAAAGGCACACGCAATGAAAATCAGTCTCTGAAAACAGTTCATAATTTGCAGTTATAGTATTTGTAAAAAAACATCTGTAAACGTTCCTTACACTTTCAATTTATGGACTATCGCCTCTACTGCAGCACTCATCCCTTGTGCATTTTTACCTCCGGCAGTAGCAAAATGAGGTTGTCCCCCACCACCTCCCCGAATATGTTTTGCTGCTTCCTGCACCATCTTTCCGGCATGGAATCCTTTCTCTACCAGATCGTCACTAAGCATAACCGTAAGGCTGGGTTTCCCGCTTGAGACAGTGGCACCCACAAAAAGCATCTTCTCCGGGAACTGCCCTTTAAGCTGATATGCGATATCTTTCATAACTTCTGCAGAGCCCATCGGCAATATAATTTTAAAGAGAATCACACCATTGACCTCCTGCTTCTTATCGATAATCATCTGCTTTAGCTGCTCGGTTTTCTCTTTCACATACTCCTGGAGCTGCTTCTTCATATCCTCGTTATCTGAGAGCATCCGATGTATCCCCTGCATCACATCAGGCACATTATTAAGAAGATTCTTGATTTCGTACAACGCATCTTCCTTTGCATACAGATAATCTTCACAAACCTTGGCGGTTAACGCTTCTATACGGCGGACCCCTGCGGAAATAGCGCTTTCGCTGATAATTCGGAATGTTCCTATACGGCCTGTAGAGGATATATGAGTACCACCACACAGCTCAATAGAGGAACCGAAGCGAACAGTGCGTACATCGTCGCCATATTTTTCTCCGAACAGAGCTATTGCTCCCTGAGCCTTTGCCTCTTCAATGGGAACATGGCGATGCTCTTCTATGGGGAAGTTTTTCCTAATCCTGGCTGTCACCTCTTCCTCCACCTTACGGATCTCCCCGGGTGTCATTTTTTGAAAATGGGAGAAGTCGAACCGCAACAGTTCTGGTGACACATATGACCCTTTTTGTTCCACATGTGCGCCCAACACCTCACGCAATGCCTCATGCATCAGGTGTGTAGCAGAGTGATTGCACTCTGTTGCTGTCCTTTTATCCATATCAATTTTGGCTGTAAATGTACCTTCCAGGTTATCTGGCAGTTTATGAGTGAGATGCACCGCCAAATTATTTTCACGTTTGGTGTCGAATATCTCTATTTTCTCACCTTCATCCGAAATCAGCCAGCCTTTGTCGCCAACCTGCCCTCCCATCTCAGCATAGAAAGGAGAACGTGAGAGCACAATCTGATAGAAACTGTTTTTTTTCTGCTTCACTTCCCGGTAACGAAGAATTTGGGTTATACATTCCGTTTCATCATACCCCACAAACTCCGGATCACCATCCTGCACTTTTGTCCAGTCGCCCGTCTCCACTGCAGCCGCTTTGCGTGCTCTATCCTTCTGTTTTTGCATCTCTGCATTAAAGCCGGTCACATCAACCGTCATCCCATGCTCACGCAGGATCAGTCCGGTCAGATCAAGCGGGAATCCGAAGGTATCGTAAAGCTTAAAAGCAATCTCGCCACTCAACTCCCCACACTCTTCATCGGGCATATTTTTCTCAAGTAGTTTTATTCCGGTCTCCAGGGTACGCAGGAACGACTCCTCTTCCTCCTTCATCACCTTCTTGATAAGCGTTTGCTGAGCTATCAGCTCGGGATAAGCATCGCCCATAACTTCTATTAGGACAGGGATAAGATTAAACATAAACGGTTCATGCATCCCCAGGAAAGTGTACCCATAACGGACTGCACGACGCAGAATACGACGGATTACATACCCTGCTTTGGCGTTAGAAGGAAGCTGGCCATCGGTAATGGAGAAAGCAATCGTACGCAGGTGGTCTGCGATAACACGCATAGCGATATCGGTTTTTTCATCCTCTCCATATTGTCTTCCACTTATATCACCTATCTTTCGGATGACTGGCTGAAAAAGATCGGTGTCGTAGTTCGACAATTTACCCTGTACTGCCATACACAATCGTTCAAATCCCATACCGGTATCTATAACTTTCGCGGGTAAAGGTTCCAGCGAACCGTCTGCTTTACGGTTATATTGCATAAATACCAGGTTCCATATCTCGATCACTTGCGGATGACTTCTGTTCACGAGAGTAAGCCCGTCAACCTTCGCGCGTTCACTGTCGGGGCGGATGTCGATGTGTATCTCGGAGCATGGGCCGCAAGGGCCTGTATCACCCATCTCCCAAAAATTATCATGCTTGTTCCCGTTTATAATCCGCCCTTTAGGCAGGTATCGCTCCCAGTATGAAGCCGCCTCATCGTCACGCTCAAGATTCTCTTCGGCAGCGCCTTCAAAAACAGTGGCATACAGCCTATCCTTATCAAGCTTAAGTACTTCGGTAAGATACTCCCATGCCCATTCAATAGCCTCCCTCTTGAAATAGTCGCCAAAAGACCAGTTACCAAGCATCTCGAACATGGTATGGTGGTATGTGTCGTGTCCGACTTCTTCCAAATCGTTATGTTTACCGCTCACGCGCAGACATTTTTGGGAATCGGCAACCCTCGGATATTTTGCAGGCGTATTGCCAAGGATAATATCTTTGAACTGGTTCATTCCGGCGTTGGTAAACATTAATGTGGGGTCGTTTTTAATTACCATGGGAGCCGAAGGAACAATATGGTGTTCTTTCGATTGAAAAAAATCTTTGAACGACTGTCTAATCTCTTTGGAAGTCATCATACAAGTTATATGTTACACGTTAAAAACCAAGGATAGAAGTAATATGCCACGGATTAACCGATCTGGAGCGTAAGGTTTCTTTGCACCTTCTCCTAACCCTTGCTATGTTTTTTATTTCAAAACAAAATGCAAAGATACTATTTTCTTAGGTTTTTTGGAACAGGTTTTTTGGAACAGGAGTATTTCCTTTTACGAGGGACCCTTAAAAATTAATTCGGTTTAACAATACTCGCAACAGATGTTTTGCCAGGCCCAATAAATCTTTAAAAAAATACCAATATATTTATCGGCATTGGGTAGTAATTTTTCCAAATTACTCCAATAGATCTGATAATCTGCCAATAATTCATCAACCAGTACTCTTTTCAGATGCCGCTCGTAAAAATTTGCTTCATAACCAATCGCTCCACTATCTATACTTGGGTGAGATAGTGCTCTTTTAACACTATTTTCAACAGTTCGGCAAAAGCTACTATCATGATACAAATGTCTAGAAAAGAGATGATAATCAACCTGATAAATTAAATTCACGCATAGGTTCTATTTATCTATCTCTTAGTCAATGAAGCCAAAGCATTTTGCCCTAGAACAGGCAGAGAATTGTTTTACCTGTGGAGTATATTGTTATGTGTTTAGTAGACCTTAAAAATATGTTGGATAAACAAGTGCTAGAAGTAGTTTTCAGTGAATTTATTTACGAGGAAAGCCACTAAATAATTTAATTATAATTTGCTCATGTTTATTTTATTATCCATCTGTTTAAGTGATTATTTTTCGTTTCAACTACAAA
>ENA-UOOK01002938-UOOK01002938.1-fermentation-metagenome-genome-assembly--contig:-NODE-2938-length-20120-cov-13.905657_pt1 | contig 20120 bp, 15 predicted proteins | sample MGYA00245777_ERZ724023 | MGnify/ENA primary metagenome ERZ724023 (study PRJEB28704, sample SAMN03018312) | fermentation metagenome | biome: anthropogenic terrestrial biome; feature: soil...
GGCGGTGTTCAAAACCAGGCTGAACAGACCAAGGGTCAGGACGATAAAACCACAGGTCAGAGTCTTGAGGATTGGAAGCAAAATCGCGTTGAGCAGCGCGAGTACGGCTGCCATAATTGCATAAGCGACCCAACCATCCTGACTAACATTGATACCTGGTACGACCAGGGCTGCTACGAAGACAGCGAGCATAATAACAAGCCAGCGTTTAAAAAGATTCATCATACTCCTTTCTATTGATGCAACCTAATTATCACCGAAAAAACCATCTGGTGCAGTAGATAATCTAAGGTTATTTTCCGATATGGAGCACGTTGGTTTAGATGGTCACAATGACTACGGCTTGAAGTGTAAATTTGAACTAACACAGAAGAAAACCGTTAAGATTTAATTCTGATCGAAGCTTGGAGAATAAGGCGCCGCAGTTACGAGGTGCTGCGGGCAACGAAACAACAACATGGTTCATCAGCCCAGGATCCACTGAAAACCCTGACGCTTTTGCCGCTTTCGATGATCTACAAGACGGCGTCAGCGGGTTGGGAGCAACGCCATGAAAAAGAGCGACAATTAATGCGCATAGCCACAAAAGGAGATGAGGCAGGAGAGAATTAAGATGATGTTTCGCGTGTGAGGTTTATTGAAGCATACTTGTAGAATACATTTAGAGAAGGACCCGGGCTCATTGGCTAACACTTGTCATATTAATGCGCGTAGCCAGAATAGGTGATCCGATAGCGCTGATTTGAGAAATTAAGTAGAAGTGTGTGTTTCACTGTAATAAGTTTTTATGAATCTTGTGAGTAGAGGCATAGTAATTTGCAGGATATACATATTTATATTGCGCGTAGCCAGAATAGAGGGTAAGGCAAGAGATGATTGAGTAGTTATTTACGCGTGAGTGGTTTATTGAGGCATTTTTGTACAATACATTTTGGGAAGGAAGTGGGTTCAATGACTAAAACCTGCCATATTAATGCGCGTAGCCACAATATACATTTTGACAGCACAGATTCTAGCAAATATATGGGAGTGTGTGGTTAACTTTGGGAAGGAAGTGGGTTCATTGGCTAAAACCTGCTATATTAATGCGCGTAGCCACAATGGGGGAGGAGTAATGGAGAATTGAGATAATTTTTTCGCGTGTGTGGATTAGTAAAACAGTTTTGTTGAAAACATTTATGGAAGAAAGCAGTTCGATTCGCTAACACTCACCATCTTAATGCGCGTAGCCATATTAGGTGATTTGACAGCACAGATGCGAGCAAAATAAGGGATTGTGTGGTTCACTGTAATAAGTTTTTATGAATCTTGTGAGTAGAGGAATGGTAAATTGCAGAATATACATTTTAATATTGCGCATAGCCACGAGAGGAAAACCGGCTGCGTTGATTGGAGGAACTAACTAGAAACATGTGGTTTACTCTATTAAGTTTTTATGAAACTTGTAGGTTGGGGAATAGCAAAATACATATCTACGTTGCGCGTAGCCACAATAAAAAAGTAGCATCAATGTGTCGAATTGATTAGGGACTATAAATTTTGATTAAAGATTGGTTATTTTATAAAGACTTCTCAATCTCTGCAAGTGAAAGCGGTAACCTTCAAATTAGCAAATTCCAACCACGGAAGAGTGAAGGGCGATAAATAAAAACATACCCCCGGAAGGAATCGAACCTTCAACCAACAGTTTAGAAGACTGGTGCTCTGTCCATTGAGCTACGGGGGCGAGCCGATAGATTATATCGTTAAATCACCAAAAGGAATAACAAACGATGGTTTATTTTCACAAAGAACGCGAGAGATACGAGCCCATTCGTAGAGTACCCGGCTTGTCCCGTTCCGTTTTTTCGCAAGCGGTTCCATTGAGCGTGCAGAAGGGAGTAAACCCTTTTCTTATTGGAAAATCAGACCGGGCGGATGCCTTTATAAACCCTGCTCGAACCAATTGTACTCAAGATCGTGTTCGCGGGTCGGTGGATAATCTCCGAAAGCTCTTCAGAATCCAGTGGCTGATTGTTATTACTCAAAAATACTTTAAAAACTGTGTCCACCAGCGGAGCATTTGTGGTAATAAATTCGTCTTGTTTGGCGCAATGATGAATCAGGGTGAAGATAAGGGCATCACCCTGGCTGACTTCACCGGTTTCAGGATCAACAAGGTCCATTTCAGGGGTATCGACATGTTCGGCAAAGGTTTCGGCATGTTGTGGGCAAAAAAAAGTAATCAGAGAATTCCGCCAATTACGATCTTGTGACTTCCACCAGTCAAAATCGATATGAAATTTTGTGCTTTTAGTTGGCTTGATCAAACTTGCCCTTGTGACCATATGCTCTCCTATGACTTCTCTGTAATGTGGAAATAATTATCGCCGACGTGGAAGAAATCATCGCTGTCGATTAATACTTCCAGGAGGGCCATTGGCGCTGTCCGACGGATAACGTTGATCGCTGCATAGAGATCGACGAAGTGTACATGCCGTTGGTTGTTAAGTTTTGACAATTCGGTCATCATGCGCATAACATCAGCTTTGAGCGCATAGGTTTTGTTCTTTCGGGCATCCCAAACACTATCCAGTCCGGCAACATCAGGGATCGCGATAGCCATCCTTTCATGGAAGCCAGCTGAGATAGGCTGCCGCAGCAGAGCGAACACGAGACCACCATCCGCACCGACCAGGACGGTTTTAATCCATTCTCTGTTAACACGCTTGCGTTGTGGGCTTATGATCATCGTTCCGGGGTCATCGGTGGCAATAATGTCGATCAAACTGCCTGGGATCAATCCCTTTTCAACGAACCAATCCCTCAGACCGATGACGTAATTGCGGTGGCGAACCACCCACGCGGAAATCGATGATTGGGTTTGCTCGTCGATGAAGGTAACTTTAACGTTTTGCGATTCCAATGCGGTCGGTAACACCTGGTTTGTCTTTGGGGTCACCGGAATGCTGCCAGCCCGCCAATGGGGATAGGTGAGTGTCAGGCTGATGCTCTCTGCTCGTTCTACATCGTTGATCTCTTCGGTTGAGAAAGACAATTCATCATCGAGATCGTAGAGCAGGTTGTAGAATTCGTCGCTCAAATCCTCGTCGATTATCCGGGGGTTTTCAGCTTGCAGGTAAAGGGGTGTGCGCTGAACCTCTTCAGGCTCAAGCCGGCGTAAGAACCATGAGAACTTACCCGTGGAACCAACTTCATCGAAACGAGGGTCTTCCTGGAGCGCGTAATTTAGCGAGAACGCCAGCAGGTTTTTATTACCTGTCTCATCTGTTATCTCGAGTTGAGCGATCAATTCTTCGACCGTCAAAGGACCACCAGCCAATGAATCGAGGATCGCTTCGGCAATATTCAAATAACCAGCACCGAGTTCGATCAATAAGGAATGGGGGAACCAGGTGTCACCGATGCGGATCAAATCGGACTGGTTATCAAGAGCGGAACGCAGCTTTGAGCTAATTAGTTTGCCGTGCTCCCGATAAATAGATTGTGGATCCTGGTCGGCTATGGATTTTTTGGTGTAATCCCGCTCGTTAAGCTCATGTGTTTCCAGTTCTGCAGCGAAATCGCGTTGGCTGCCATCTTCAAATTCAATTTTGGCGACCTTGAAGTCACCCAACGCTGGATTGTCGCCATCCCGCAGTTCAACTACGATTCCAACCAGGTCGTCCAGTTCGGGAAATCTGACCTTATCACCAGGTTCATAAGAACCGGAAGGTTTGTAAACGATGCCGGAATCTGCTTCCCGGTTTGCCTCCGTGATGCGGATGGATTCAAGCCGGTTTTCAATCAATACCCGCGAAAGGTCTGTGATGGACAAGGGTTCTTCCGTTTCAAAAAGGTGATTGGTTAGACGCTGGAGATCGTCAGCAGTGACCTCCAACATTTTCCAGTAGTTCGAATACTTTTGATTACTTGAAACGGCCATAAAAACCTCGTAGAATTGCAGTTGTCATAAGATTATACATGAAAAAAATGACAGATAATTATAAACATGAAACCATTAACCCAAAAGTTAGAAATCTTGGCTTGGAAAAATTGGTTTTCGATCACTACCGGCAGCCGTAAGCATGGCACAACAGCCTGAAGCTGGAACCTTCAAGCTCTGGAAAAACTTTTCTCCACTGAAGCCGTCCATATAAAGTATCTTTGAGTTAATTTAAAAAGATCGATGACAGAAAAAACCTTGCCTCTGTCATCGAAGAGTTGTTGTTAAATTAAGTAACCTAAATAAAGAAGGCGATAAAGAATCCGATCAGCAGACCCAACGTTGCGATTGTGAAGAGCATCAATATCTGGGTTTTAAGATAGTCCATTTTGCCGACTTTGGTTTGGATGGTTTCGCCGTTCACTAAGACAGGGTTAAGCTCTTTGTGTTCAATTCTGACCGTTGGTTGAAAACTGAATTCTTCGGTATAAGAAGCAGTCATCATAATTTGGTTTACCGGAACGGCTTTATTTTCGTTAAAAACCCTTTGTGTTTCAAAATTTAGGGTGACAGGCTTCGCTAAATCAGGGACTGCTACAACCTTTTTTTTGGCTTTGCGCTCCACGCGGGACAACTTATTCTTGGTTAGTCTCAGGCTATCGGCTGTCACATGAACCTCATTAACCCCTGGAGGATGACATTTTGCAAATAACGCCATTCGCATCAGCAACAACTCTGACCGTTTGGAAAAGGGATTTCCCACCAGGCAGCTCGTCACTGAAGGAATATAACAATAGGTAAGTCCCCGGAGCAAGATTACTCACTTTTGGTTTTCTTCCAGAAAGCTTGGCATACTGTTGATATACTTTTTCATTCACTTTGCGAATAGCATCTGCGTTCATCTTGCCTACTTCCTCGTCCGACGGCGCATAAATGCAGGTACGGACAGATTGTCATTTGATAAGTTCTGGGAAGGATAGCGGTCAATACCAATTTCATCAAGCGGATCTGACACGACAGGTGTAACCTGTTGCGTCACAACAGGTGTGGCTTCGGGAACCGTATTCTGAGCCAACCCGCTGTAACTATTTTGCGTAAAATTTGCTTTTGGTGCACCGATCCCTGTTACTATCAAAATCAACTGGACGCGATCTTCCATTCTTTCGTCTGTGATGATACCTGGGATAACATCCGCGTGACCGCCAGTGGCATCCTGTAAGGTCTTGAGAGCATCAGTGACATCTTTGAAAGACATATCCTGGCTTCCGGTGAAATTCGCGATCATTCCGGACGCAGAATAGAGGTCGATGTCATCAAGCAAGGGATGGTGCAGGGCTTTTTCTATCGCCTGCTGAACCTTATTTGGTCCACTGCCAGTTCCGATCGACATGAGGGCGCCGCCTCCGCGGGTCATAACATTTTTGATGTGAGAAAAGTCGACATTAATCAGACCGGTCTCGGTGATCAGCTCTGAAATTCCCTGGACGCCCTGCCGCAGCACATCGTCCGCGAGCGTGAAAGCCATCTCCAGGGGCAGGTCGCGAGGGGCAATTTCGATCAGCTTATCGTTCGGAATGACGATCAATGTGTCGGTATACTCTTTCAGTTTCTCCAAACCAGCCGCCGCGTTTGTCTGGCGACGACCAAGCTCGAAGGTGAAGGGCTTGGTTACTATCGCGATGGTCACCGCGCCGCAGGCTTTGGCTACTTTGGCAGCAATCGGGATCGCTCCCGTGCCGGTGCCGCCGCCCATTCCGGCTGTCAGGAAAACCATATCAGCTCCCTGAAGAATGGCTGCCAACTCCCTGGAGCTTTCTTCAGCAGCCGATTCGCCCACGGTGGGTAATCCGCCAGCACCCAAACCACGGGTAAGCTTGGGACCGAGCTGTATCTTGTGGGGCGCGTGGTTATTTGCCAGAGCCTGGGCATCTGTGTTTGCAGCCACAAAAGTGACTCCCTGCATGCCGCCTTCGATCATCCTGTTGACGGCATTGGAACCACCGCCTCCCATGCCAATAACAACGATTTTTGGTTTAGCCAGGTGGTGTGGATCGTAGTTCGAATATGATGTTGAGCTGTTCATAATTTCTCCTTCGGCTTATACGCTGATGCTTACGCTGTTGATGGTCAATTCATCAATCAGGCAACCGGCTTGGCGTAATATTTCGATATCATGGACGCTGAACGCGCCGTTTTCATTCCAGATGGTGACCTTGCGGGCATTGGTTGCTTCGATCAGTGAAAACCCGATGGTCGGGCGTGAATCCCGGATGATAGGGCGGATGCGGTCAAGCGTATTTTCCGGAATCCCCCAGTCATACGAAGGAAGCAGAAGATAATGGTCAATCGGATAAATCCATTCAGCCAGCTTGTCTGAGACCGCGTATTCCAGGTTTTGTTTCCGTGTTTGTTCGAGTTTTTGTTTGTAAGCCGGTATCGCCGCGTTTTTAGGCTGACCACTAAGGTCAAAGAATGCAGTTCTTCCCTCTACCTGTTCTTCACTTGAGCTTAAAATCCAGAAGAGACAGCCGAGAATATTGTTCTTTTGGTCGGCAGCTCGTCCGGCTTCTTCTGAGGGACTGAGAGCGAAATCGATTAATTCTTCGAAAGTCGCTTTTGGGTCGAGCACACTCGTGCGAATGTCAGAACTGCCGAAATAAAACAGAAAAATCTTCGGGTCAATTTCGAGAATGCTGTATACAAGGTCTGCGTACCATTGCCACGAATTGAAACCGATATGGTCCTCTTCACCCAATTCTGTCTTGGAATAGGGTCGGGGGACTTTCCAATTGCGCTTTCCACCGGCTCCCCAGCTGAGAGGGTGATTGAAGGTTTGGGAACTAACCGCAATATGCAGGTTGGATATAAAATCGAGCGACCGGCGCTGTTTCACCAGGGTTAGCACTTTTTTGAGAAACGATAAATCCCAATAATCGCCTCCAGGCTGCAGCGGAGGAAATACCGGGATCAGACCGTTTTGCTCTGCCACGCGCACGAAGGGAATATAACGATCCAGAAAACGCTCAACGAGATCGCCTTGTGACCAGGTGTCTGGTTTCCAGGCTGACCTCATATTGGGTTGGTTGAAGAAGACCACGTATTTCACGCCCCATTTGGCATAAGAACTGAGCAGGATGCGAAGATCTTCCGGACGCACATCAGTATTAACCTGAAAATCAAAATGGATAATCGGCTGAACTCCCGAAAGCAACAAACCACGGATAAAATCTTCCGGGATGGCATGGGTGGGACTGGCTTTTAGCACCAACCAACCTGCATGGAGAGATTCAAGCTCCGGCTGCCAGAGTTTCAGGTCTTTATCCTGGTAATGGTCCAGATCCTGAAAGTAATGAAAACCAATTTTCTTTTCCATATAAATATCCATTTACTAAGTTTAGCTATCGTTTAAAGTGCAAGTAACATGCCAGAAGGAAGATACAGTGCTATAATAGCCGGCATGATTTTGGTGACGGGAAGCACAGGTTTTGTCGGCAAAAAATTGATCGACAAATTGGAAGCCAATAGTTTGGAGTACCGTTTGTTGTTATCGCCGGGTTTTGATCAGCAAAACCTGCCGAGGGGAAAAGATTATGACATTGTGCTCAGCTCGATCGGCGATGTGGGCAGTTTGCGTTCAGCACTTAACAAGGTGGATGTTGTCATACACCTGGCTGGCGGGGAGGCATTTGGATCCAAAGCTGACCTCGCCAGGCTCGAAGTGCGCGACCTGGAGGTGTTCACCAACATAGCCAGGAATGCGGGCGTGGGGCGTTTTTTTTACATCAGCCACCTCGGTGCAGACCGTAATTCTGCTTATGGACTGTTGAAAGCCAAAGGCAGGGGCGAGGAAGTTGTCAGAAAGTCCGGGATCCCCTACAGCATTTTTCGGACAAGCAGGTTATATGGGGAAGGTGATCGGTTCACCGAATCAATTGCCAGGCTGTTGCGAAAGTTTCTTGGGTTTTTCTTCCTTCCGGGAGAAGGCAAAGTCTTGCTGCAGCCTCTCTGGGTGGAAGATTTTGTCACAGCTCTGATCTGGTCGTTGGACAGACCTGACCTCGTAGACCAAACAATTGAGATAGGCGGTCCGGAACAGTTGAGTTACCGTGAAACAGTGCAGCAAATCGCAGAAGCCATGGATAAAAAAGTGAAGTTCCTGAATATCACACCGGTTCAATATAGTTATTTCACCCAACTGGTCGAGTATTCGATGAGTCTGCCCCCCATCAATGTGTTTTGGATGGATTATCTGGCAGAAAACCGCACCTGCGCGCTGGACAGCATGTCGCGGATCTTTGAAATCAATCCGGCACGAATGAAAAATAAGTTATCCTACCTGAGAGGAACCACAAAACATAAATGAACCTTTGCATCCACGGACATTTCTATCAACCCCCACGAGAAGATCCCATATCAGATTATATACCGGCAGAGATTGGAGCGGAACCATTCAATAACTGGAATGAAAAAATCCTGGCTGAGTGTTATGAGCCAAATGCCCTTGCAGGCAATTTTGGAAAGATTAGTTTCAATATTGGTCCGACCTTGTTCCGCTGGATGTGGGATTATAAACCCGAAGTCGCCCAAATGATCGTTGATCAGGAAAGGGCGAATTTTAATAAATATGGGGTTGGGAATGGTATGGCGCAAAGCTACAACCACACGATCCTGCCGCTGGCGAGTTTACGCGATAAGGTCACCCAGGTACGCTGGGGGATCGAAGAATTTGTGTTCAGGTTTGACCATATGCCCGAAGGGATGTGGCTGCCAGAGGCTGGTGTTGACCTGGAAACACTGTGTGTCCTCTCAGACCAGGGTTTAAAATTCGTCATTCTCGCACCCTGGCAGGTTGAGGCGATCGATGACAGCCCCGGACCTTATTTAATAGATTTGCCCGATGGAAGGGATCCTTTTGTTGTCTTTCCGTATCGCAGGGATCTGAGCACAATGGTAAGTTTTGTCCCGTCGTCAACAGAGAACGGCGAGAGGTTTGTCTCCCTTGTGCGAGACAACCTGGCAGCCAGACCGGACAGGTTGAATATTATCGCGAGCGATGGGGAACTCTACGGGCACCACCAAAAATTTAGAAATCACTTTTTGAGTTATGTGCTGAACCTGGTTGAATCGGAGACAGATTTACATTGGACTTATCCGGGATTATGGCTGCGCGAAAATGAAGTTACAGCCAGGGCGAATTTGGTGTCGCCTTCATCATGGTCATGTTTCCACGGGGTTGACCGTTGGGCGAGAGAATGCTCTTGCACACACGGCGCGGATTGGAAAAAACCACAATTTATCGCTATGAAAGCAACAGCAGACTGGCTGGACGAAGTCTATTATTCCGCGGCAATCAGGCTGGTTAGCGATCCATGGGAGCTGCGCAACCGCACAATCAAGGTCCTTAATGGCGAAAAAAATGTCCACGAAATTAGTGAAGACCTGGTTTTTTCATCTCTCTCGGCTGGGGAGGTCGAATATTTGGAAATTTTACTCAAAGCTCAATATGCCAGGCAGCGAATGTTTACTTCCTGCGGTTGGTTTTTTGAGGAGTTTCACCGTATCGAACCACAGAACAATATCGCTAATGCCGCGTATGCCGTCTGGTTAACCGAAAAAATCACAGGCATGGAACCTAAGGCGAATATTTTAAAACTTTTTGGCGATGTCTACAGTAATAAGACAGGTCTGAGGGGAGACACGGTCTTCACTCAAACCTTGATACGGGCAAAAAACGAGACGTAGACGTTGACGATATTCCTGATCAACGTGTCCAGCTCCTGAATTTCCCATTATCCAAAAGACCTGATTTTAACGAAGAAGAGGTTGTTTTTAGGGACATTAAAATGAGAAACACAGGGTTGGCTGAATGGGTATTGCTATCATAGGGAACGTGGTTTATCGAGTTCCGGCGAAGCCATTTTTCGTAGGGAACACGGTCATGATATCGAGAGCACCAATGCGTCGATCTGCACTTTTTTTGTATTACTGCGTTTTTGTCATCCTGAGCCTCTTTTGCGAAGGATCTTTTCGATTGGAAGGGTAAGATCCTTACGAAGTACATTTACAAAGTTCTTTTCCCGTTCTGGCGGAGTGTGTTGTTGTAGGGAACGTGGTTTCTCCCGTTCCGGCGAAGCCATCATTTGTAGGGCGAGATTGAGGGGGTTGTAACCTTGGTGTGCCGGCGATGTTGCCCCCCTCAATCCGCCGTACACAATGACCATACACAACGGTGGATTGTGGGATGGCATGGCAACCGCGAACAGGGAATAGGAAACAGGGAACAGGGATTAGGAACCGGGTTTTGTCATTCTGAACGAAGTGATGCGAAGTATACAAAGTAAGAATCTGAACCTTTGCCAACAAGGAGCTTACCGAATTCGCCGGAACAGACATCACGCCATACGTTTGTTCGCGGGACGGCATGGCAGCCGTCCCCTAGACACATTCGTACGGACAAAAAGCGAATCTTACACGTCGGCGATATTCCCGATCAACTTATCCAGTTGGTATTCTGAGCTTTCTTCGGCTTCAGAAATCAGGTTGAAAGCTTTTTCATGTGAAAGAATCGCTTCGATGATCTCGATGAGGTCTGTGGTTTCACGCAAGGCTAATCCGAAATACTTCCCAGCCCTTTGGTACCAGATAAAGTCCTCAAAACGTTCTTTATTGAACCACCTGATGTCGTTATAGGTATTGACCTCCAGGTATTCGAGTACTGTTTGGTGCTTCAACCAGCTGGTAAGCTGTGTTTCTGGACTGTCCGCATTGCTGAGGGGCTGCAGACAGGTAAGTAAAACCTGTATGAGCTGCACATTTTTCCAGGCTTCATATTCTGTGAAACCGAGTTCATTCAATGTTTTGTTTAGCAAGCTAAAGACAGGTTTACGCAGGGCAATTTCCTGGTTCAGGCTGGCGGAGCTGGGCTGACTGACCGGACCTGCCAGGTTTGCCATGTATGCCCAGATTAGAAAAACATACTTTTTAAGAGGATCATCCACAAGCTCTTCCAGAATTTCCGAGACTGCAAGACTGGTGCTTTCCATTGCTGCCAGACCGTAACGTTTGCTCACTAATTCTGGGTCAAGTATCGCTTCAACCAACTTCCGGGCTTCTTGATTTGCCTGGTCCAGCCCTAACGAACCTGGTTCAGTCTCTCCGGCTCGATGGAGCGCTGCCAGATTCCGTGCCAATATGCCTGGATCGTCCGGATTTTCAACCTGCCTTTTGAGCTCGTAAGCATTGATCAGACCGCGCAAGGGATGTAACAATGGAGCAAGGGAGAGTTCCTCCAGAGTTGCCGCCAGGTCAGCAACACCTTCACCAGCCAGTGATTCGTGGAGGGCGGCGTAATGGCTGCCATAAACAACCTTGAAATCCAACAAAACCATGTGGCTGTATGCAGGCAATTCGAAGAACAGACCTCGTTCACGGATATCGGCAAGCGAACGAACATAATAGAGCCTGGAGACATTATCCCAATAAAGCACATAGGCGTCATTACCCCCTTGCAGGTTCAGGGCGTCTGTGAGATCGCTCTGTAACAGATGCCCGTCATGACCGTCTTTGACCAGGAACGGGGCTGATTGTTTGATCCACCCGGCAGTGTCTCCGGAACGGTTGTTATAGACGATTAAGGCTGATTGACCGTTGTGATGGTTGCTATAGGCGAAAACGTTTTCATCAACCGATCCGTTTTCGGTATAGAAATCATATAGCCGGAAATTGTCGGCTTCAGCGAATATTTGCCGTCGATGTAAAAGCGGGAATATGACCGAAGCGTGGTGATTTACCAAGCCCTGATCGGGAGTTTCATCCCAATAAGGACGGTAATATTCCATGCCATACTTTTCGGTGTAGCCTTCAACCTGACCATGACCAAACATTGGCAGCCCAGGCATGGTTGAGAGCAGAGTGCAAATCCCAAAGTATTTATCACCTTTTCCAAATTGTTCGGCAGCGGTTTTTTCATCAGGGTTGTTCATGAAGTTGACATAACGCTTGAGGATCTGTGGATCATAAGTTAAGGTGTTCTTAATCAACTGGCGATATTTTTCGTTTTCCTCGTTGCGAAGCATGTTCATGAAAGCACTGTTATAGACCCTGTGCATACCGAGAGTGCGCACGAAATAGCCTTCCATCAACCAAAACGCTTCAGCAAGCAGAAGAGTATCCGGCACTTCCTGAGCCACACGGTCGACAACCTCCCGCCAAAATTCTTCGGGCATTGCCTGGTCGAAGGTTTCTTTCGTCATGGCATGATCGGCACGCGACGGGATGTCACCTCCGCTGCCAGGCTGGGGGAACCAAAGCCGCTGATAGTGTTTTTTGGTCAGAGTCATGGCGGCGTCGAAACGAATGATCGGGAATTGCCGCGCGACAGCCAGGATGGTCTGAATTACAGCTTCCCGCACTTCGGGGTCCAGGTAGTTAAGCTGCGCGGTATCGTTCCAGGGCATGCTGGTTCCGTCGTTGCCGTGATAGATGAAGCGCGTTCGACCTGTATCGTGATCGTAATGCTTGAAAACCACCGCGGCATCAGACCGTGTGTAGTAATGATCTTCAAGGTTAATGCTGATACCCGGTCTGCTGGACAGATCCGGACCATCGAAGGTGTATACCGGGAAGGGTGAATGGTCAGACTGGATGAACCAGTCGGGATGGTCATAGACCCAATCGGAGTCAATGCCCATATGGTTGGGCACCATATCGCTCGCCAGGCGTATCCCTCGGGCTCCGCAGCGCTGGCTGAGGTTATAGTAAGCCGATTCACCACCGAGCCGTTCAGCAATTTCATAGTGGGAGAGAGAATAAGCGGACGAAACAGCGTCCGGGTTGCCGCACATTTGCTTAATCTTACGAGAGGCGTCACTGCGTTCCCACAGACCAATCAGCCATAAACCGGTGAAACCCCAGCGGGCAAGCTGATCCAGGGTTTCATCTGGAATCTGGTCGAGCCGTTCGATCGGGCGTTGATATTGGCGGGAGAGTTGATTTAGCCAGACAAAAGTGTTTTTCGCGAGCATGACCACGCGCGGCATCCAGTCACTATCCGGACTGTAATTTTCGGTTTCCACCAGGGGGGTTCCCCAGGCATCATAGCCGGCACGATATTCAGGGACATGGGTTTCAGGATTGGAGAAATCTGCTCCAGCCTGGACAAACATTGCTTTTGCCCTGGCTTCTTCTTTGAGCATATCGAGGCTTCCCAGTAAACGCAGAAGGTCATCCCCGAGATATTTGGACCACATTTCTTTGATGAATTCCAGCTGCCCGGTGAGAGAATCTGGAACCTGGGTCGCAGGTGTGCGCAGCATGGTGATGAGATCCTGACCGTCCGGACCGAAGGCAGGTTGTGTTTTGAAAAAAGATTGAATCGCGTCAATCAGACGGGCGTAGGATGTGGAAGAATAAAGCGGGCGATCGTCGAAAATCTCACGATAACGGGCTGCAGCAGGGTTCATATTTGTCAGCCAGGTCATGAGCAACTCTTCCAGTGTGACATCATAATTGGTCACTCCTTCATCAGTTCCTTTAAGATATTCCTGGACGGTTTGATTCCCGCGATAGACCTCCGAAGGGGGGAAAAGCTCGTTAAAACTGGTTAAAGTGGCAATCACCTCACTACGACCAAAAGTGTTAATCAGATGGCGGGCGAGGGCTGTCCGGATACTGCGACCATGGGTCTTATAGTATTCATCCACGACCTGGTGGAGAATCTCGTCGATCAGACCAAGTGCGTTAATCTCTGCCGGCGAGATGTAAGTCTCGGGATTTTGCGGATCAGGACGGAGTTGATTCATGCGGTGGGCAAAATCTCTGGATGCCTGGAAGTTTGCAAAAATTACATTGCCATTTTTGGAAAATAATATCTCATCAAATTGATATTTATCGCGTGACGCCTTGGTAACGTGGAACTGCTTCATCGCCGCTCTCCTTTGAGTTCTTTTGAGTTCTTTTTTGCGAATTGGTATTTAATTGTATCACTCGGACTGAAGTATATGGGTCACTATATTCGAACCTGAGCCACCAATGTTTTGCGTCATGGCATAACGATTGCGCTTTACCTGGGTGGGACCAGCCAACCCCTGTAATTGCAGCGTAGCTTCCACCAGCTGGTAGACTCCGGTTGCTCCAACAGGATGCCCCCGGGCTTTAAGTCCACCCATTGTGGCGACGGGAATGTCACTGTTGAACTTTATTTTGCCTTCCTTGGCGAGCCTGGGTCCTTCACCCGGAGCGCAAAATCCAGCAGCTTCGAGTGAAAGCGCCGACATGATCGAGAATGCGTCGTGATATTCGAACAGACCGATGTCAGAGGGTGATAAACCTGCCTGGGCGTAAGCAGTTTTGGCGGAGGCTTCGGCTGCTTTCAGATGGACAGCCTTTTCGCGATGTTGCAGCGAAAGCGTGTCGGTCATCGAAGCAGAAGCGACAACAGACACCGGTTTTCGACCGTTTTGAATAGGACGGGAAGATAAAATGATGGCTGCGGCACCATCTGACACTGGTGAGGCATCCAGCAGGTTGATCGGATCAGAGATCATCGGAGAACGGGTGAAAGAATCGCGGGTGATCGGATTCCGGAAACGGGCATTTGGGTTGTGGGCTGCGTTGGCGTGGGCATTGATGGAGAAGTCTGAAAAATCTTCATGCTTCCAGCCATATTCATGCATGTATCGGCGCATCAGCAGTGCGTTTAATCCGACGAAAGAGAGACCAAAATCGGCTTCAAGCTCAGCATCTGCCGCCGTGGCAAGGCTGGCAGTGATTTCGCTTCCGGGCGAATCAGTCATCTTTTCGGCTCCGATTACCAGCGCTGTTTCCATTTCACCGCTCGCAATTGCCATCAGCGCCATACGAAACGCAGACGATCCGGAACTGCAGGCAGTCTCTACTGCTAATGCCGGTTTGTGGTGGAAACCAAGCCAGTCAGCCATTAATGTGCCAAACTGAGCCTGGTGATTGGCTGTGATCGCCATCATGTTACCGACAAACAAGCCATCCGGGTAGCCAATGCCAGCATCTTCGATTGCCATCAAACCAGCATCGCCTGCTAATTCCTTTAACGACTTATCCCAGCTCTCAGAGACTGGCGTTTGACCAATACCTACAATGAAAACTTTGTTCATATGACCTCTTCAATTACAATATTGTAAACAATTTTGCTTGCGAAAACTATCAAAAGCAATATGTATGAGGAGTGAGGATGGAGATTATCGATATTTCAGTCGGAATCAGGAACGGCATGCTGCTTTGGCCAGGGGAACCACCAGTGGAAATCGCCTGGGAGAACCGGATTGACGAAGGCGCAGGTTTTAATGATAGCTTACTACGCTTCGGGGCACATTCCGGCACCCATATTGATATGCCTTTACATTTTATCAAAGGTGGCGCCAGTACAGATGACCTGGACCTGAATCGTCTGATTGGACCGGTGAACGTTGTTGAAGTGCCCGATAATAAAACCAGTATCGATGCCGAATTTTTGGAGTCGTTGGGTTTGGAAGATGTAACCAGGCTGCTTTTTAAGACCACCAGTGGAAAAAGATGGGCTGATTCTTCTTTACCATTTGATGAAAAACTTGTCGCGCTCGACCGAAGCGGAGCCAGGTGGGTGGTGGATAAAGGGATAAAATTAGTTGGGATTGATTATCTCTCAATTGCACCGTATGAAGATATCGAAGTTCCGCATCAGATCTTACTTTCAAACAACGTGGTCGTTCTTGAGACCCTGGATTTGCGGGAAGCCCGGGCAGGGGAGTATGAATTAATTTGCCTTCCTTTGAAACTGATCGGGCGTGAAGCAGCACCTGCCAGAGCAATTTTGATTAAAAAATAATCCAATCAATAAGGCTCTGACAGAATCAGGGAGAACGCCTGGATTCAAAAAGAGGGTGACGAGGATTACGAATTGTCACCTGTTTTTCCCCTTCAGTGTGTCAGCGCGTTTGATGATGTCTTTCCCGAAGCGATCGCGCAGGTCATCAACCGCCTTTGTGAGGTCTTCTTTTTTGGCACCATCATCGTCAAACAATCCGAGCTGGCGGTGGGGTTTGTCAAGGTTGGTTACGCCGACCCCCAGCAGCCTTACTGCCCGTCCTCTCGACCAGTGCTTCAAAAATAGGTTTTGAGCTTCCTCATAGATATTCTGGTCGAGATTTGTGCATTCTTTAATGCTGGTTTGGCGGGTGTAGGTTGAAAAATCGGAATAACGGATCTTGATCTGGACAACACTGCCTGCCAACTCCGCCTTACGCAGGCGTGAACCAACTTTCTCAGAAAGCCCCCGCAAAATTTTCAACAAATTCCCTTCATCGTCCTGGTCTTCATGAAAAGTAATTTCATTACTGACCGACTTTGGGTCACTGCTTTCAGGATAAATCGGCGTATGATCGATGCCCCTTGCCCGGCGACGCATCGATTCACCATGCTTACCAAAAAATATCCTGATATCGGCGTCACTCAATGCCGCCAGCCTGCCGATCGTCGTGATTCCCCGCTGGCGCAGGTGGGCGGCAGTTTTCGGACCGACTCCCCAGAGTGCCTGTATGTCAAGTGGAGCCAGGAATTCTTCCTCTTTGCCCGGTTCCACCACTGTAATTTTTTGAGGAGAACGACCGGATTTCACCTGTTTCTTGCCGAAATCATTCGCCATTTTAGCGACCAGCCGGCTGGTTGCGCAGCCCAGTGAGCAGGGCAACCCGGTTTCATCCATGACCCGTTTTTGTAAATCAAGCGCGATTGAACCAATCGGCTGGGGCATATCACTGACATCCAAAAATGCTTCATCTATGGATACCGCCTCAACAATTGGCGATGTGTCCCGCAGAATATCCATCACCTTTTTGGAATACTCACTATAATGCCGAAAACCACTGCGAACCAATATCAGATCAGGCAACAGGTGAAGGGCTTCGCGTGTGGGCATGGCTGAGCGCACACCGTGCAGCCTGGCAGCATAGGAAGCCGAGGTAATCACCCCGCGACCGCTCGGGCTTCCACCGACAGCGAAAGCTTTCCCTTTCAGAGTTGGGTCAAGCAACTCTTCGACTGAACAGAAGAAAGCATCCAGGTCAAGGTGAATAATTTTGCGTTCCATTGGTAGAAAAATCGCCTGACTACTCAGGCGATAATCCTTTATACATCCAGATTGCGAACCTCTTTGGCATGGGTCTGAATAAAACGCCGCCGCGGCGGGACTTCAGAACCCATGAGCATATCGAAGGTCTGATCTGCTTCAACAGCGTCTTCGATGTCCACTTGAAGCAAGGTGCGATTTTCAGGGTTCATGGTAGTTTCCCACAACTGTTCAGGATTCATTTCACCAAGACCCTTGTAACGTGAGAGGTTTACTTTGCCAATTCCACCCATTCTTGCCGCGATTCTTTCCATTTCGGCATCACTATAGGCATAGGCGACCTGGTTGCGGAAGCTGACCCGATAGAGCGGTGGCTGGGCGATATACAGGTGACCCTCGTCAATCAGCGGCTGCATGTATCTGAAAAACAGGGTCAACAGAAGCGTGCGAATGTGGGCGCCGTCAACGTCGGCATCGGTCATGATGATTACTTTCCCGTAACGTAAACCTTTCAGGTCAAAAGAATCACCTATTCCGGTTCCAAGGGCTGAAACCAGGGCTCTGACTTCCCGGTTGCCCAGGATCTTGTCCAGGCGGGCACGCTCGGTATTCAGGATTTTCCCCCGCAGAGGCAAAATTGCCTGGAAATGCCGGTCACGTCCTTGTTTTGCAGAACCTCCAGCCGACTCACCTTCTACAATAAACATCTCAGATTTGTTCGGGTCACGTTCGGAGCAATCGGCGAGTTTTCCGGGCAGGGTCATCGACTCAAGCGCTGACTTGCGGATCACCAGGTCGCGCGCTTTCTTGGCAGCATCACGCGCACGAGCAGAAGTCAGACATTTTTGGATAATCGCTTTCCCAGCGCTGGGATTCTCATCCAGGAAGGTGGAAATGGTCTCGCCAACGACTTGCTGGACGTAGGTTTGCACGTCCGCGTTCATCAATTTCACCTTGGTCTGACTCTCAAATTGTGGATCAGGATGCTTGATACTGATTATGCCGGTCAACCCCTCGCGTGTATCTTCACCAGTGAAGTTCTGATCGCTGTCCTTGAGCAAACCAGATTTACGACCATAATCGTTAATGCTGCGGGTAATTGCAGCCCGAAGACCGGTCAGGTGAGTACCACCGTCACCTGTGTTGATTGTGTTGGCGAAGCTGTAGATCGATTCTGAGTATGTGTCGGTATACTGGACGGCAAACTCAATATTTACACCAGCGACCTCTTTTTCTCCGTAAATCATGGGATGCAGGGTCTGGCGGTTGCGGTTGACATAACGCGCAAACGACGCGATTCCGCCTTCAAAATGGAAGGTCATCTCTCTGCCGGCTCTTTCATCAATCAGCTTGATGGTGATGCCGCGGGTAACGAAAGCCATTTCCCTGAACCTTTGGGCAAGTGTTTCAAAACGGAAACTGGCTTCTTCCAGGAAGATGGAGCGGTCGTACCGGAAGGTAGTGGAAGTTCCGGTTTTGTCACCCTTATAGGTGCCAACCGCGGCGACTTCGCCTTGCGGAATGCCTTTTTCATAGCGTTGGAAATAAATTTTGTGATCCCGTTGGACCGTTACTTCACACCATTCCGAAAGCGCGTTAACAGCCGAAACGCCAACACCGTGCAAGCCGCCGGAGACTTTATAGCTGCCTCCGCCAAACTTGCCGCCGGCATGCAATACCGTCATAACAACTTGTAAAGCTGATATTCCTTTTTCACGATGGATATCGACAGGAATGCCGCGACCGTCATCCCTGACCGTGACGCTCTCATCAGCATGGATCGTGACGGCTATCTCGGTAGCGCTTCCAGCCAGGGCTTCATCAATCGAGTTGTCCACAACTTCATAGATTAAATGGTGCAGCGCCTTGGAGTCAGTGCCGCCGACATACATCCCCGGGCGTCTGCGTACGGCTTCGAGTCCTTCCAGGATTTGAATGGCTTCTGCATCGTAATTGACAGAATTATTTTTTTTCAAAATGTTCTCCGCTTATTGATTCAGAGACTGAGGTATATCAGCGTCTGGAATTTGTGAATTTATTACGCTTTGTTGCGCGTCGATGTAGAAATGAAAACTGGCTACGTACATCAGCGTAGTTACCAGGGCATGCCCGATTATGGAAACGATCAGCATCCACGAATTGTCTGCTGGTACCTGCCAGAGGAAATTAGTTAAATAGGTAATCAGAAATGCCAGGAGAATAAAAATTGAGGTCTTCCCGTTTGTCGGTCTGACTGTCTTGATACTGTTCCTGATCGAGTTGACGAACTTATTGTCGAACAGCACGATATCGTGGGGTATAAAAAACAGGGGAATAAAAGCTGAAATAAGGATCAAACTTAAAAAGAAGTATCCAATCGATCCAAAAATTGGCACCAGGGCACTGATCACTGAGATCAGGATAAGCGCTGGTGTGATAATCAGGAAGAAAACGACAATCGATGAAAGTGGAATCAAAAATAATGAACTCAGATTATTAAGAATACTACTCTGCTTTGAATAGATTGGCTGTTTTGAAATTGACAAAGCGATCAGAATGAAGAATAACGCGCCTAAAATAAACCCAATCATCGAAAAAATGAGTATATATGCGAACGCCTGCCCTCCGCTTTGTACCTGGACGGATGTAAAGCTGCCCGCAGGGTTTTCTGACAGGTTTCTAAAGGCGAGCACGCTGGGTACTCCAATCGGGTAGCTGCGCAAAAAGGCGGACAGGCTAAAATTTTCGATCAGGGCGAGGATAGCCTCGGTCATTTCCTGCCAGACTGTGACAACCTCAGCAGAGGCAGTTGGTGGCAAAGTGAAAGAATTTAGAGCTGCTTCAAATTGATCAAAAATCAAAAACCGCTTGCCGAAAAGGAAGTATAAATCCAGTAAAATTGGGAATAGCAAAAGGTAAGCATGCCTCGACACGGTGTCTATCGATGCTTTAAAAGCCCGGAATACCTTAGGCTGAATTCGCGCTGGTGGGACGATTCTCATAACCTTATAATTATACCATTTAACCCTGTTTCCTGCACGCCACGGAGGCTATCTCAGCAATTCTCAATATGGAAAAATATGTTTATTTTTATGTTGTAGGGGACGGTTGCCACGCCGTCCCGCGAGTAGCTGTAGG
>ENA-UOOK01002939-UOOK01002939.1-fermentation-metagenome-genome-assembly--contig:-NODE-2939-length-20118-cov-5.601555_pt1 | contig 20118 bp, 15 predicted proteins | sample MGYA00245777_ERZ724023 | MGnify/ENA primary metagenome ERZ724023 (study PRJEB28704, sample SAMN03018312) | fermentation metagenome | biome: anthropogenic terrestrial biome; feature: soil; material...
CGCAAGGCAGTTGGCGGCCCACCGGATGTTGGTCGAAAATGTCCGCCGCGGATTGATTGCACCGTGCAACATTGACGAGGCAGTTGGGCGGATCCTTCGGCTAAAGCAAGAGTTGTTTTGCATGGAAAACCAGCCGCCGGATCTAGACGGGAATAACCGAGCCCTAGCCAAGGAGATCGCTGCCGCGGCTCTCACCTTAGTAAAGAATGAAGCTGGTCTGCTTCCCTTGAACTTGGGAGCCGAGGAAGAACTGGTCTTGCTTTCCTGCCAAAGTGGGGGGGTGACCTTGGCGGAAGAAGGAAACGGTGGGATGGTGGGCGGATTTGTCCGCGCGCTAATGCTACGGCATCCGTTAACGCGGGAAAGGAAGCTTTCCATTTCGCCCGAAGCTGGGGAGATTGACACCACCATCAGGGAACTCCTGGCCAAAAGACCCGGTCTGGTTCTAGTAGCAACGGCAGATGCGGGTTTATTTCCCGGCCAAGTAGCACTAGTGAAAAGGGTGGCCGCCACCGGTTTGCCCGTGGTGGCCATTGCCCTCCGTACGCCCTACGAATTAGCATTCTTCCCGGAAGTGAAGGCCTTTGTGGCGGCTTATGGCTTCCGGGCGGTGACTTTTGACGCTTTGGCCAGCCTTTTATGGGGGGAGTTTTTACCGGTTGGGAAGTTGCCGGTAGAGATTCCGGGACTTTACCCGGCCGGGCACGGACTGGAGCGGTTTTAGACAACGCCAAGCTTTACGGCTGGCGTTTTTTGTTGGCAAGGAAAATTAATCAAAAGAAAAGAAAGAGGGAATGGCAAATGGTGGAGCGTTGGGAAAAACTGTGTGCTAAATCCAGCAAGAAAGTACTTGGTCTTAACTCCGGTACTTCCTACGACGGGATTGACGCGGCGATTGTAGAGATCACCGGCTGGGGGAAAGCGACTAGGGTTCAGCTTTTGGCCTACCACAATTATGCTTATTCTACAGAAACCAGACGGTTAATTGCCGAGTTGTTTGACCCTGGGACTGGCGGGGTGGATCGAATTTGCCTCGCCAATTTTTATCTGGGGGAGCTTTTTGCTGGGTCAGCGCTGGGGATCATTGATGAGGCTGGGTTGTCCCCTGCGGATATTGACCTGATTGGTTCCCACGGGCAGACCATCTATCATTTGCCGTCACCAATTAAGGTCGAAGGGATCCCGGTGCGATCAACGCTCCAGATTGGCGAGGCGGCTGTGATTGCTGAACGTACCGGAATAACTACCGTTGCCGATTTTCGTGTCCGTGATGTAGCCGCCGGCGGGGAAGGGGCGCCACTCATCCCCTATGTGGATTACTTACTTTTTGGAGGGGATGACCAGCGGCGGGTCATTCAAAACATTGGCGGGATTGCCAACTTGACCTTAGTCGGGGGCGGACTGGGTCCGGGTGAGATCATCGCCTTCGACACCGGGCCTGGTAATATGGTAATCGACGGGGTAGTGAACCGGTTAACCGAGGGGAGACTTTTTTACGACCGTGATGGCTTAATCGCCGGGGCTGGTCAGAGGCATCCCGCCTTACTGGCAAAGTTGCTTACCCATCCTTACCTAGCCAAGCAGCCGCCCAAGTCGACCGGGCGTGAAGATTTCGGCGCGGACTATATCGGCTTTGTGCTGGATGAGAGTAACAAGTTCGAGCTTACCATTGAGGATCTGATTGCGACGGTCACCGCTTTTACCGTAGAGACCATCGCCCGCCATTATGAAGAGTATATTATCCCCCGCTACGGGATGGATGAGGTTATTATCGGCGGGGGAGGAGCCTACAATCCTACGCTCCTCCGGTTGCTGGCTGCCAGGATCGCCCCGGTTCCGGTTCGGCGGCACGAAGATTACGGCATCTCCAGTGATGCTAAAGAGGCGATTGCCTTTGCGATTCTTGCTAATGAAGCGTTGCACGGTGAGCCGACTAACCTTCCCGCCGTGACCGGTGCAAAGCGTCCGGTAGTTTTGGGTAAGTTCATTTTATAGCCGTCTGTTTAAATATAATTAAATAATTGGTAAAAAATCGTTACAAAAAAGAAGGAGTTGAAAGAAACCTTGACGAAATTTAATTATAGTTTCTTTCATTTAATTTCAGTTTGTTCTTAGCATTAGTTCTACCAGCCATCTTCCAATCTTAAATGAAAGGAGGGAGCATTACATAATTTAAATCCTCTTTCGGTAGAGCAAGATATTAAAATTCAGGAGGGTCTATCAGTGAAAAGAACGATTTTATTCCTGCTCATGGTGATGTTAGTAGTAGTTTCTATTCCGGGAATGGCGGCTCGTCAGCCTAATATTGGTTGTGCGATTTATAAGTTTGACGATACCTTTATGACCGGTGTGCGGAATGCGATTCTCGATACCGCTAAAGGTAAGGCCAGAGTTGAGATGGTTGACAGCCAAAACTCTCAACCTACTCAGAACGACCGTGTTGATCTGTTTATTACCAAAAGAGTAGATGCGTTAGCCATCAACCCAGTTGACCGTGCAGCGGCCGGTGTTATTATCGACAAAGCGAAGAAAGCCAATATTCCGGTGGTCTTCTTTAATCGGGAACCTTTTGCCGATGATATGCAAAAATGGGATAAAGTCTACTACGTCGGGGCGAAAGCTGAGGAATCTGGGACCATCTCTGGTGAACTCGTCGTTGATTATTGGAAAGCCCATCCTGAAGCCGACAAAAATAAAGATGGTGTTCTCCAATATGTCATGCTGAAAGGCGAACCTGGTCACCAAGATGCTGAACTCAGAACCGAATATTCCATTAAAGCTGTCAAAGACGCCGGAATTAAAGTGGATTGTTTAGCGGAAGATACCGCCATGTGGAACCGGGTAAACGGCCAGGAGAAAATGGCGGCGTTCCTTGCTGCCCACGGAGATAAAATCGAAGCTGTTTTTGCCAACAACGACGATATGGCTTTAGGCGCGATCGAGGCCTTAAGAGCCGCCGGTTACTTCAGAGGCGGAAGATACATGCCGGTTGTTGGTGTGGATGCTACCGCCCCGGCGCTGGAAGCATTGAAAGAAGGCACCCTACTCGGGACCGTGCTGAACGATGCGAAGAACCAAGGAAAAGCCACTTTAGAGCTTGCTTACGTTTTGGCGCAAGGCAAAACCCCGACCGAAGCAAACACCGGTTTTGAATTAACTGATGGGAAATACGTCTGGGTACCATATAGGAAGATCACAATGGAAAACTGGGATCAAGCTTTATAATCAAGCGACGGAAGTAAGATCTAAGTTATTGATTTAGAGCGAGCAGGGGGGCAATTTGCACTTGATTTGCTCCCTTGCTTTGTATTAAGCTTTTTGTGACAGCGCAAAAAGTCCGGATCAAACTTAAGAGAACGTCATCACGAAATGACGGGGGGCATTATGGTGAGTAATAATGAATTTATTCTTGAGATGATTGATATTTCCAAAGAATTTCCCGGTGTCAAGGCGCTTGATGGGGTAACGCTACAAGTACGTCCCGGCACCGTGCATGCTCTGATGGGGGAGAATGGCGCTGGTAAATCCACTTTAATGAAGTGTTTGTTTGGGTTATATAATCATGATGCCGGTGAGATCTTTTTAAACGGCCAAAAGGTGGAATTTCATGGGGCCAGAGAAGCCTTGGATCACGGGATCTCCATGATCCACCAAGAATTACATCCGGTTCCTTTTCGGACGGTCATGGAGAATATCTGGCTCGGACGGTTTCCCTTGAAGAAAATCGGGCCTTTGAATTTTGTCGATGAACGAAAGATGTACCAAGATACAAAGGAACTTTTTCAGGAACTTCATATGGATATCGACCCGAAGGCGATTGTGCACCGGTTGTCCGTGTCCCGAGTGCAGTCCATGGAAATTGCCAAAGCAGTCTCTTATGATTCTAAAGTGATCATTATGGATGAACCCACTTCTTCTTTGACTGAGAATGAAGTTAATCAGCTTTTTGCGATCATCCATGATCTAAGACAGCGGGGCGTGGCGATTATCTATATATCCCATAAAATAGAAGAGATTTTAAAGATCGCAGATGAAGTTACAATCTTACGCGACGGAAAAAAGGTAGGGGTTTGGCCTGCTGCGGAGTTAACAAACGACCTAATCATCTCGCGGATGGTCGGTCGGGATCTAACCAATAGATTCCCGCCGCGGGAAAATGTACCGGGTGAAGTGACTTTACGGGTCGAAGGACTGACTTCACCGTTTACTAAGTCTTTTAAAGAAATATCTTTTGAGTTGCGGAAAGGTGAAATTCTAGGGATTGGCGGTCTGGTTGGCGCCCAAAGGACAGAACTAATTGAGGCTTTGTTTGGGCTCCGGTCAATCTCGGCTGGGAAGATTTTTATCAATGATCAAGAAGTAACAATTAAATCGCCCCAGCACGCCAAAAAGCTGAAGATGGCCTTATTGACCGAAGAACGCCGTGTGACTGGGATCTTCCCTGTTTTATCCGTGCTGGAAAACGCCTCCATCGCTAATCTTCAAAAATATGTTAAGCCTAATCGGTTACTAAACGAAAAGAAGAGACGAGCCGACGGGGAAAAGTCTGTTCACCTGCTAAAGGTTAAAACTCCTTCGCTTAAAACGTTGATCAAAGATTTATCCGGCGGTAATCAACAAAAAGTACTGATCGCTAGGTGGTTATTGACTGAGCCTGAAATCCTGCTTCTGGATGAGCCGACGCGGGGTATTGATGTTGGCGCCAAGTATGAAATATATACGATCATGTCCGATCTGGCGAAACAAGGTAAAAGCATCATTTTCATCTCTTCGGAAATGCCGGAGTTAATGGGCATGTCCGACCGGATTATGGTGATGAGCGCGGGACATCTCTCCGGTTTTGTGCCCGGTCGGGAAGCGACTGAAGAAAAAATTATGCGGATGGCTACCCAATACTTATAGGCTAATCGAAGGAGGATCATAAATCATGAGTCGAATTGACCTGAGCAAAGTAAAAGAGTTTATGTCTACAAATGCGATTTACATTGTACTAATCGTACTGATCGGTGTCATCGCCTTTGTTGACCCCAGATTTTTATCCATCGTTTGTTTGCGTGATATTTTGATTCAGTCATCCACCCGGATCATCATCGCGTTGGGGGTTTTCTTTATCATCCTGACCGGCGGTACAGACCTTTCTGCCGGACGTATGGTTGGATTTGCCGCGGTCCTTTCCGCGTCGATGCTTCAGTCCCCCGATTATCTACGCCGTTTTTATCCGGAGTTACCGCAGCTGGCGATAGCGATCCCCATCTTACTGGCCATTGGCGCCGGGTTGCTGGTGGGTTTAGGGAATGGTTTTTCCGTCGCCAGATTGAATGTACCGCCCTTTATTGCTACTTTGGGTGGACAGGTTATCATCTATGGAATTAACTCTATTTATTTCGACATGGCACCAAATAATTCCCAACCCATTGGCGGCCTGCGCAACGATTTTACCGAATTGGGAACAGGGGTGATTGGGGAGGGCCTCTACTCCTTACCCTATATTGTGATCATCGCCTTGGTGGTGGCGGTGATCGTTTGGATTATCGCGAATAAAACCCAATTCGGAAAGAATGTCTATGCCATTGGTGGTAACGTTGAAGCGGCCAGGGTTTCGGGGATTAACATTAAAAAGAACTTGATGATTATTTACGCGATGGCTGGGTCTTTGTATGGCTTGGCTGGTGTTTTGGAGGCGGCGCGTACCGGAGGCGCGACCAATAACTATGGGATGGGGTACGAATTGGACGCGATTGCTGCTTGTGTAGTCGGTGGTGTTTCCGTCACCGGGGGCGTCGGTAAGGTTCCTGGGGTGCTGGCCGGTGTTTTGATTTTTAGCGTTATTAATTATGGGTTGACCTTTATTAATGTTAACCCTTACTGGCAGATGATTATCAAGGGTGCGATCATTATTTCCGCGGTCGCCTTTGATATCCGGAAGTATGTGAGTAAGAAATAAAAAAGGGCAAGGGGGGAAGAGGGGCCGGTTTTGTGGCTCCCCCCCTTTTTCCTGTCAGCAAGCATGATTTGATACTATTATGACAAGGAGGGTAGCTTAATGTTAAATATAAAATCCCTCTTTAAATTTTGGCACAAAAATTCCAGAAGAACGCAAAGTTCTTTAAAAACACAAATTATCTCTAGGTTAGTCCTGATTGTTCTGGTGATTGGGGGGGTCAGTATTGCCTCCTTTTTTGTGCTCCGCTCGATGATTGACCAAATGAAAGTCATGGTAGAAACGACCGTGATCGCTAATAATATTATCCAACCGGCCCAAGAGATCCCAAGTACGCTTTGGAGCTTCTATTACAATAAAGAAGAGGCGGATTTGGAGAAGATCCATACTAATTTAGCTTTAATTAACGAAAGTTTGGCGCTAGTCGAAGCGAACATTGAAAACGAAGAAGGGATGAATTCCTTTTATTCGTTAGAAGCAATTATAACAACATACGAAGAAGTAATTACTAAAGCTTTACTTTTAAACGACAGCATCAGCGTCGCTGGGGTTGGTGAGGTTAAAGACGGGGATGTGCAAGTAATCTCAAATTTATTCCAGGGGATGGTCCTTGAGTTCTCTGCTTATATGGAAAATCTGGTGCAAATATCCCGGTTTATCAAGGACGCAGTGGAAGAACTGATTACCACCGAATTAAGCTATTATCACACCATTATCAACCAGTTGGAGCAGCGCTCCAATTTCATGGGACTGCTGGTGTTAACGATCATTTTGGCGATTGGGATTTTTAGTGTGATTTATGCCATTATTTATTTCACGCGGATCACGGGAACGATCGCCAGACTAGCTTATGCGGCGCAATCAATTGCCAACGGAGATTTGGAAGTGGAAAGGGTTACTGCCCAGTCCGATGATGAAGTGGCGATCCTCGCCAAATCCTTTAATAAAATGGTTGATAATTTACGGATGTTGATCGGAAAAATAGTGGAAAGTAGTACCCAGGTCGCCCAAGCGGCAAAACTATTGAGAAATGTGGCTGAGCAAACCACGAAGGCCAGTCAACAAATTGCCACTAATATTCAAGATGTATCACAAGGTGCCTATGAACAATCGACCCAAACGCGGAAAACCATCGATGTGGTTAATCAACTCTTAGCAGGGAACCAAAATGTGCTTACCAATGCGCACCAGGTCTTGATCTCTGCCGATCAGGCGACCACGGCGGCTGCCACCGGTAACAACAAAATCCACGAACTGCTCACGCAGATTAAGATCATTGAAGAAAAGATTAATTCCATCCAAGCGGTCACTGATCTTTTGGAAAAACACACGGAAGATATCGGGATGATTCTTGAAGTGATTACCCAAATCTCAGCACAAACCAATTTACTCTCTTTAAATGCGGCGATTGAAGCAGCCCGCGCCGGGGAATATGGGCGTGGTTTCGCGGTAGTGGCCGATGAAGTCAGGAAACTGGCGGAAGACACTGGTAATCAGGTGGAGAATATTGCCGCTATTTTAGAAGCCATCCAAACTCAGGCCAAGCGGTTTACCGTCGAGATGGCAGTTGGGGTTCAGGAAGTCAAAGCAGGCACGGACGTCGCCGAAGAGGCCCTGGTCGCCTTTGCCCACATTGTTTCCACCAGTGAAGAGGTGAACAGTCAGATTAAAGCCATCAATACCGAGTTGGAAAGGATGAAAACCGAAATTCGCCAAGTTGAAGAAGGGAGTTTTAGTATCGCCACCATTGCGGAGCAGTCTTCCATGCGCAGTCAGGAAGTGGCGGCCTCAACCGAGGAACAAACCGCCAGTTTAGAGGAAGCGCTCCATTCGGCTTCGATCCTTTCCCAAATGGCCTTAGAACTTCAGGATATAGTTAAACAATTTAAACTATGAGTGTGGAAAGGGAAGGGTTACCGAATTCCAAACGCAGTTCTTGGCCATAAACATTAATGAGGAGAGGTTCTCCTGCTAGTAAGGCGATGGTCACCTGCGCTTTGTCAACGGAAATCTGTAGTTTCCGTCCACGGAAAGCGAGTTTGAACGAGTAACTTTCCCATGGTGTGGGAATAAAAGGAGAAAAGGACAGGCGGTCCTGGCGCACCGCGACACCGGCTAAACCTTCTACGATCGCAGTCCAACTCCCTGCCATACTGGTTAAGTGAATCCCCTCGTCCGTATCGGCATTATAGTTGTCCAGATCCAGACGGGTGGCTCGGATCAGCAGTTCGTAGGCTTTTTCATGCTCACCGATCCAACTGGCTACGATCGAGTGGATACTAGGGGAAAGAGAAGATTCGTGTACGGTCCGGGGTTCATAAAAATCAAAATTTCTTCGGATCGTATCCAGATCAAATTTTTCCGGGAGAAAATACAAGCCTTGGATGACATCTGCTTGTTTGATCAAACAGGAACGTAAAATTCGGTCCCAAGACCAGTGTTTGTTCAGGGGAAGTTCGGACGGGGAAAGGTCGCGAACCAATACTTGCTCTTTGTCCAGGTAGAGATCCTGCTGTTCAAAAATGCCTAATTCTTCACTATAAGGGTAATACATTTTATCCATTATGGTTTGCCAGCGACTGACTTCGTCTGGCGTGAGGCCCAATTTGGCTACCAAGCGCCCGTATTTTGCTTTCTCCGCGGTTGCTATTTCCGCCAAGCTGTTTAGGGTGTAATCTAGAGTCCAAGCAGCCATGGTATTGGTGTACCAGTTGTTATTGACATTGTTCTCATACTCATTGGGGCCGGTGACTCCGAGCAGCATATAGGAATCCATTTTCGGGTTATAGGTAACGCGATCAGCCCAAAACCGACTGATCTCCACTAATACTTCGATGCCATAATCATGCAAGTAACTGCAGTCCCCGCTATACCTGGTGTAATTATAGATGGCGTAAGCGATGGCAGCGTTACGGTGTATTTCTTCGAAGGTAATTTCCCACTCATTGTGACATTCCGCCCCATCAATGGTCACCATCGGGTAGAGGGCCCCTTTTAGCCCCAACTTTGCCGCATTTTCCTTGGCTTTATCCAGTTGATGGTAACGGTAAAAAAGCAGGTTTTTGGCAGTTTCGATCTTGGTATAGAGGTAGAAGGGTAAACAATAAGCCTCCGTATCCCAATAGACCGCTCCTCCGTATTTTTCCCCACTGAACCCCTTGGGGCCGATGTTAAGACGCGGATCAGCTCCCGTATAAGTCTGGAGGAGTTGAAAGATGCAGTAACGGATCCCCTGTTGGACGCGGGGATCACCGTTAATCGTTATATCGGTGTCCTGCCATTTCGACTGCATTTCCTGGTTATGTTCGGCAAATAATTGATCAAAACCGGAAGCACAGGCCGCTTGTAACTTAAAGCGGCTGGTGGCTTCCAGCTGATCCTGGGGAAAATCCCGTGAAGTGCAGACTGCCACTATTTTTTGGAGTTCAAACTCGGTATTGGTCGTCACCGGAATCGTAAAGCGGTAGCCGACAAACTCCTTTTCCGAGAGACATTCCTGCTTGATTGTGGGTAGGACTGAACCATCTTTCGACCGGATTTGGGCTGCCATGGTAGTGGCGACCTGAAAGCCGGTTTTTTTGGTTTTCATGGTAAGGAGAGCGGTTTCTTCATCGATCTCACGATTGATTTCGGTCCAAAATTTCTCGTTGTAATTGGTATCTTCATTGGTGACATCCCCGTCCAGATAAGGAAGGACGGTGATAGTACCATTAAAATTAAGCGGTTGAATCCGCACGGAAAGACAGGCAATGTTCTTCCGAGCCATACTCAAAAACCGGGAAAAAGCAAAGGCAATCTCCTGTCCATCTTCGCCAATCCAAACAAAGGACCTTGTTAAGCAGGCGGATTTCAGATCCAACTCCCGGCGGAATGCTTTAAATTTTGATTTTGCCAAATCAAGTTGGCGTCCGTTGATTTCAAGATCAACCCCAATCCAATTGGTGGCGTTGATTACTTTGGCAAAATATTCAGGATACCCGTTTTTCCACCAACCGACTTTTGTTTGATCAGGGTAATAGACCCCGGCCAGATAAGTGCCTGGCAAACTATCACCAGAGTATTGTTCTTCGAAAAAACCACGTAACCCCATATGTTCATTGCCCAAGGTAAATATACTTTCCGCAAAGCGGTTTTGTTCCGGGGAAAATCCCTCTTCGATAATTTTCCATTCATCCACGATTAAGCGGTGGTTCATTGCATTACCTCCTCAGGCTGATAATCCCGATCAGTTTAATCCATTATAAACGGAAGCTTTAGGAGTGTCAATCAAACGTTTGCGTAAAATTCGTCAAACATTATACATTGTAGCGAAATTTCTTTGGCTGGATACAACGCAAAAAGCTTATAATAGGCAATAGGATACTGAGTAAAGGGTAAAACAAAAAAAATCCCACAAAAAGCAGGGATCGTTGACTGAAAATCGAAAAAGGAATATTCAAGTAACGCAAACGTTGCATAAAAAGGACGGGGTAATAATGGTTACCATTAAAGATGTTGCACGCATGGCAAAGGTGTCGCCTTCAACTGTTTCCAGAGTGATTTCGGACAGTAAAAGCATCAGCGAACCCACTAAGGAACGGGTTAGAGCAGCGATGAAGGAATTAGGTTATCATCCGAACGTGATTGCCCGGAGTTTAATCAGGCGTTCGAGTCAGGCGTTGGGAGTTGTGCTTTCCCGTTCAGCGGAGAGCGCTTTTTCCAACCCATTTTTCGCGGAAATACTACGGGGGATCAGTAAGGTGACTCAGCGGTGTCAATATAGTTTGGTACTGGCGACGGCAGAGAACTATAAAGAAGAAGCCAGACAGTGTTTACAGATGGTAATGGAGCGCAGAGTGGACGGGGTGATTATCTTGGCCAGCCGGGTGAATGACCAACTGATCGAGAATCTTTCTGAAACGGAACACCCCTTTGTGGTTGTCGGGCGGGTAGACGGTGATCAGCACCATTATGCGGTGAACAATGATAATATCCAGGCCGCCTATTCGGCGGTTCGGCACTTGCTGAACTTAGGCCATAAAAAAGTAGCCTTTTTAAACGGTCCGGTCGAATATACTTTTTGTCAGGACCGCTATCAGGGATACGTTATGGCGTTCCGAGAATTTGGCCTTACCGTTGATGAACGCTACATTTGTCATGCAGAAAACCTGCATGCGGATGGGTATAAATACAGCCAACAACTCTTGCAATTAAAACCGCAGCCGACCGCTATTTTTGTCGCTGATGATCTAATGGTGATCGGCGCTTACCGGGCGATTAAGGAGGCAAAACTGGTGATTCCCGATGACATTGCGGTGGTGGGCTTTAATGATGATGCTTTTACGAACTTATTGGATCCGCCATTAACCACCATACGGATTCCCATCTATGAAATGGGGAAAGCAGCTGCCGAAACCATCATCGCCGTTCTCAACGGGGATCAGGTGATCCCTCCCCAAAGGATTTTATCCTCCGAACTTTTGATTCGAGATTCTTGCGGCGCAAAACGTCTGGTGCGGGTCTAGAAAAATAAATTTCGAAACTCAAAAAAAAATGGTAAAAACAGCAGGAGTTTAATAATTGGTAAAGAATAGATCTGTTTAGTTGCGCAAACGTTAGCGTTACAATTATTAGTGTCTTCTGCAATCGGGTGCCTAGGGCTTTTGCGTGCAAAATCCCTAGTGCGGAAAGGAGTTGATGGCTGGCGGCTTAGGTTGACAATTCAGGAGCAGTGCTTGATCTTAAGATTAGAAAGTAGGAGGTTAAAAAATGAAAGCGCGGTTGAGGAAAGTTCTCTTCAGTAGTTTGCTGCTATTGGTGTTGGTCGTCGGGATCTGTCCGCTGTATGCGGCAGGGAAAACCGAGATTGAGCTGTATTATTACAAACAAGAGATCGTCAAGCAAATGGAAGCGATGACGGTAGCTTTCTCCAAAAAAAATCCGGATATCTCGATTAAACTAACGATGATCCCCAATGACAATATGGTTACCTTAAAGGCTAGAATGGCCAGTGGGGATGCACCGGAGATCATTCAGCTCCAATCCTATGCGGCAGTCTTTGAGTTTGCTGCTGCCGGTTGGTTGGCCGATCTAACCAACGAACCCGTGATGTCGAAGGTTGTGGATGGGGCCAAAAATGCCGTTACATATAACGGAAGGATGTATGCCTTACCGATGGATTTGGCCGGGATTGGGATCATTTATAACAAAGAAATCTTTAATCAATACGGATTAAAGCCACCGACGACCTTTAGAGAATTGCAGAGCGTCTGTTCTACCCTGAAAAAGAATGATGTGGTTCCGTTTGCCGCTTTATTGAAAGCCAATTGGTCGATGGGACACATTATTTCCATGCTACATACCACCTTAGCTGGGGAGAAATTAATACCTTGGCTTGAGCAGATGAACCGAGGAAAAGCTTCCTTCGCTGATCCCATTGACAATCGGCAATTATACCGTTTGCTGGATTTCTATAAGGCGAACTTACATGACAATGCGGCCGAAATGGATCAAAGCGAACAACACGCCGCCTTTGCCTCCGGGGAAGCAGCCATGATGGTGCAAGGTTTATGGGCTTATCAGGCTTGCCTCAGCATTAATCCGGATTTGGATTGCGGGTTCATTCCGTTCCCCGTTAATGAGAAGGCGGCGGACACCAAACTCTTTGCTGATGTGGATTCGACCTTTGGTTTATCCGCGACTGCTAAACCCGAAAACATGCGGGCGGCCAAACTATTCTTAGAATGGCTGGCGACGCCGGAAGCTGTTAAAATGTGGGTGGAAGATTGTAAACTGGTTCCCACCTTCAAGGGTGCTGATGCTTCGAAAATGGAAGCGCCTTTCCAGGATCTGGTTGGTTATATGAATGCGGGCAAAACCAATCCTTGGGCTTTCTCCATGTATCCGGTGGCTGTTTTTGAAGATGCCTGTAAAACTGGCGCGCAAGAGTACATGTTAGGAATGCGGAGCCGTGACGGGGTAACTGAATTTATTGATGCAACCTGGAAGCGGGAGATCAATAGATAGGCATAGTGATGTAGGGGAAAAGGGAAGGGGAGGCTGCGGCCCTTCTTCTCTTTTCCCCACTGGTCTTATACGAAAAGGGGAGAAAACGATGGTTGCTTCCAAATGGAATAAGAAGTTCTACTTTTGGTTGTTTTTGTTTCCGGCATTGGCTCTTTATGGGATTTTTTTCATCTTCCCTCTAATCCAAGGGGTGCAATATTCCTTAACCGATTGGAATGGGATCGTTCCGGAAATTCCGCTTAGTATGAAAAAGGACGAATTTGACCAACAGGTCTTAGGGTCGCTCCATGACGGGCGTGACCGGGAGTTGATCACTAAGTATTATAAGCTGGAATCAACCGGTAGTTTTTATCAGTTGCAAAACTGGATCAGCGACGAGACGCTGGGGGGCGGCGCAACATCCAGACAATTAAATGAGAAAGAAAGAAGACAGATTAAGAGTATTTTAAAAAAGGTGGGGATCACCCCCATCAAGTTTATCGGGCTTGATAATTTTCGCGAGATGTTAAAAGACGAAAGGTTTCTCCCGCGCCGCACGCAACGTTTTCTCTTTAGCGAATTTGAGGATTTACCCGTAAGTTTTCAAGAAAAGGATTTTAAGCAAAAATTATTAGCCCACCTTACTGAAGAAGAGGAGCAGGCATTTCTGTCATCGGTTTATCATTTTAATGAAGCGGAAAAAGTCTATGCGCTAACCGCTGATCTGGATTTTGAACGGGAAGATCGGTTGCGGATGCTGCTCAGTGATAATTTGTATGAATACCGGTGGGAGCGGGGTGTGATTGGGTTCACGCTATTTTTCACTTTTTATAATGTGCTCTTTACGAACTTGTTGGCGCTAATTTTAGCTTTAATTCTCGACACGAAACTTCGGTTTCGTAACGTTTTACGGTCGATGTTCTTTTTACCAAATGTTCTTAGTCTGATTATTGTCGCTTATGTGTGGTCGTTTATGTTTAGATTAATCTTTCCGGCGCTTACTGGAATCTCGGTCTGGCTGGGCAGTCCGGATCTGGCACCCTATGCTTCCTTGATCGTTTCCGTCTGGCAAGGGTGTGGCTATTTGATGGTGATTTATCTGGCGGGGCTCCAAACCATCCCGGCTGAGCTGGTCGAAGCCTCTGCTGTGGACGGTGCCAACGGGTTACAGCGCTTATTTCACATCAAATTTCCCTTGCTGTTACCCGCGTTTACCATTTGTCTCTTCTATAGTCTTTCCAACTCGCTCAAAAGTTTTGACATTTTGTGGGCCTTGAATCAGGGCGGCCCCGGGTATGCTACCACCTCGATTGTGATTGATATTTATAAAACGGCCTTCATGCAAAACCGGTATGGATATGCCACCGCAAAAGCCATCGTGCTTTGTTTGGGGATTATTATCCTCACTAGTACGCAATTGTACATGATGAAGAAGCGGGAGGTGGAACTATGAACACAAATCAACCTTCCCTTGAACACTTGATGGAACGAAAGAAGTTCAACTTAAGAATACATTCCCGCACCATTGCACAGGTGGTAATGTTTATCAGCGCCCTTCTTTATCTTTTTCCAGCCTTTTTGACGCTCATTAATTCCTTCAAAACCGATGCGGAGATCATGATTAGCCCGCTGTCCTTACCTCAGCGGATCAGCTTTGGTAATTATCTGCAAGCCTGGAAAGAGATTAACTTCCCCGTCGTGGTGGGGAATACATTTGTCATTACCGCCCTAAGTACGGTGGGGATCATTATTGTCAGTTCAATGGCAGCCTATATGCTGGTGAGAACCCATTCTAAACTCAGCTTGGCGATTTATTTTCTTTTTGTCTTTAATATGGTGGTGCCCTTTCAAACGGTAATGATTCCGCTCAATGTCACCGCCGCAAACCTAAACTTAAAAAGCGTCTTGGGGATTATTCCGATTTATATCGGCCTCGGTTGTCCCTTGGCGGTTTTTATGTATCATGGTTTTATTAAAAGTATCCCGGTGCAGATCGAAGAATCGGCAGCCATTGACGGCGCATCGGTGATGACAATATATTTCCGTTTGGTCTTCCCTTTACTGGGACCGATCCATGCTACGGTGGCCATTCTTGATGTGCTCTGGATTTGGAACGATTTTCTGTTACCACTCATTATTCTTCCCAGCCGTTCCACCCTCCAACTGGCACAGCATATTTTCTTTGGCATGTATCGGCAGCAGCTTTCGCTGGCCATGGCCTCCCTGGTGTTATCAGCTTCTCCAGTTGTCATCTTCTACTTATGTTTACAAAAATATATTATTAAAGGCGTTGCCGCCGGTGCGATTAAAGGGTAAGATAAAAGAGGATTAAAAGTCAACGTAAAGACTGAAGGAAGCAGGATCCTCTGAATTTAAAAGCAACTCGTTCTTATGACAAGGATGGAGTTGCTTTTTGTTTTCGTTTACTTTAGTGATGCGAAAAAAGACAAATAATTTGACAGGAAAAGAAAATAATCGTAAAATAAAAGCAGAGGTGGTTAGATGTTTCCTGAAGAACGGAGAAAAGCAATTCTGCAAATTATGAATAAAGAAGGACGCTGCCGCGTGGCAAGCTTAGCCGATAAACTTGCCGTGTCGGAAGTTACGATCCGGATGGATCTGGATGTGTTGGAAAAACAAGGTCTCTTGCGCCGGACCCACGGCGGGGCGATTCAAAATCCGAAAACTGGTTTTGAACGGGCTTATCAGGAAGAGGAAGCTTCTTTTCATGAAGAGAAAAAAAGAATTGGTTGGCGCGCCGCGGAATTGGTTTCCGATGGGGATATGGTTATTCTTGATGTAGGAACGACTGTGATGGAGGTGGCCCGCCACCTCGTCCGTCATAAAAATATCACCGTGCTTACGAATGCGCTTAATGTGGCTACTTTTTTGGAGAACTATCGGGAGATTAGTGTCATTGTCACCGGGGGGAGATTACGTGCAACTCAACATTCGTTAGTTAATCCCTATGCCAATTTAATCCTGGACAAGCTTTACGCCGACGTGGCCTTTATCGGTGCGAGTGGGATTGATGCCCACTATGGTGTTACTAATGTTAATATTCCGGAAGCCGAGATGAAGATCGGTTTTATCAACGCCTCCCGGCGGCGGATATTGCTCGCTGATTCCAGTAAAATTGGGAATGTGGCCCAGGCTAAAGTGGGAAAACTGGAAGATTTTCATTTACTAGTCACCGATAACCAGGCTGAACCGGAACAGGTACGACTGCTGCAGGAAAACGGCTTACGGGTGGAGTTGGTTTAAGGCGATCACAGATAAAACCAGAGAGAGGTGGGATGACTGATGGCTCAGGAAGATACTTTTCAGAAAGAAATGACGACCAAAGAAGACGGACGCTATTTGATCTATTACAATTTTACTCCGTCCCCGTTGGAGCCAGAAACAAAGGAAAAAAACGTGACAGAAAGGAAATGAAGACATGTCGGAATTACGTTGGCATCCATTCTTAGAGCAATGGGTAATTACCGCTACGCACCGGCAGGATCGGACTTTTCTCCCGCCTAAAGACTACTGCCCTTTGTGTCCGACTCAGCCCGGAGGCTTCCCCACGGAGGTGCCGAAAGACCATTACGATATTGTTGTTTTTGAGAACAAATTTCCTTCGTTACGGAGGAATCCGTCTGAACCCAGTGTCCTACCGACGTCCATTTCACCGGTGGAACCGGCCTATGGCTGCTGCGAAGTTGTTCTCTACTCACCGGAGCATGGGGGTACTTTAGCGACGATGCCGCTGAACAGGATCGGGAACCTCATCCGCGTTTGGCAGGACCGGTACGAAGAACTTGGTGCCCACAGTAAGATCAAGTATGTTTTTATCTTTGAAAACAAAGGGGAAGCTGTTGGGGTAACCCTCCATCATCCTCATGGCCAGATCTATGCTTTCTCGTACATCCCGCCGACGGTTGAAAAAGAACTGGGCGCAGCAAAGCGCTATTATGAGCAGCACCAAAACTGCCTATTCTGCGCAACGCTAGCTGAGGAATACCAAGACGGACGGCGCATCGTCTTTGAAGGCGAACGATTTGTGGCATTTATCCCCTTCTTTGCCCGCTACCCCTATGAAGTATACCTCGCCCCTAAAAAACACCTGGCTTCCATGGCTGAGTTCACCGCGGAAGATCGACGGGATTTGGCCTTAGTTTTAAAGGGATTGCTACTTAAATATGATGCCCTTTTTGGTTTTTCCTTCCCCTATCTGATGGTCGTACACCAAGCACCGACCGATGGCGCCGAGTACCCCCATTACCATCTTCATTTTGAGTTTTATCCTCCCCATCGTACCGCGAAAAAACTAAAATACCTGGCCGGTTGTGAAGCAGGTGCCGGAAGTTTCATTAATGATACGTTAGCCGAGGAAAAGGCGGCCGAACTTCGTGGGGTCGGACCCCAAAGTATAAGCGAGGTTCAACTCTTAGATCAGGAGGGATAACGTGGAAGCGGTAGCGGTTTTGAAACAAGCTTTTGTCAAGACCTTTGGTCATGCTGACGGCTTAACGGTTGTCCGGGCCCCGGGACGGGTAAACTTGATCGGGGAGCACACTGATTACAACGGGGGTTTCGTCTTTCCCATGGCGATTGAATTCGACATGGTGCTGGCGGCCAGAAAACGCACTGACCAAGTGGTTAAGATCCATTCCATTGATTACGGAAGCACAGTGGAATTTACCCTGGACTGTCCGATCACCTATGACACGAAAGAACTTTGGAGTAATTACCTGCGGGGAGTGCTCTGGGCGATGCAGGGAGCAGGTGCCCACCTTGGTGGCATGGAGATTGCCTTCCTTGGTACAATTCCGCAGGGGTCGGGGCTGAGTTCCTCGGCTGCTTTGGAGGTAGCCACGGCGGTTGCGGTCCGGCACTTGACCGACTTTAACATTTCCCAGCCCGACCTTGCCCTCCTGTGTCAAAAGGCGGAGAATGAATTTGTCGGGATGAAATGTGGCATCATGGATCAGTTTATTTCCATGCTCGGAGAGGAAGGCCATGCTTTGTTGGTGGACTGCCGGACGCTGGATTATGAACCGATCCCCATCGACCTTGGCGGTTACCAGATTTTGATCTGCCACAGTGGAGTCAAACATAGTCTCGTTGACTCCGCGTACAATCAGCGGCGTCAGGAATGCGAAACCGGTGTCCGGATCCTAGCCGCTCACTTCCCGGCGGTGCAAGCTTTACGGGATGCGAATTTAGAGATGCTGGCGGCCTGTGCTGCTGCGCTCCCTCCGGTGATCTATAAACGCTGTCACCATGTCATCACCGAGAATGAACGGGTCCTAAAAAGCACCAAGGCGCTTAAAGCTGGAGATTTAATTAGTTTCGGACAATTTCTGAACCAATCCCATGATTCACTCAGGGATGATTACGAAGTTAGTTGTAGCGAGGTTGATCTCTTGGTGGACTTAGCTCGTAAGGTTAACGGAGTGCTGGGGGCGAGGATTACCGGTGGCGGTTTTGGCGGTTGTACGGTGAACCTGATTAAAGGGGAGGCCGTGGAGGAGTTTTTAGCCCAAGTTATCCCCGCCTACCAAAAAGAGACCGGGATCAAGGCTCAGGTATACACAAGCAAGGCCGCAAGTGGTGCGGAGATTTTATAAATTGAGGTGAACGCTTTGAAAGTATTGGTCACCGGAGGAGCGGGCTATATTGGCAGCCAAGTTGCTTTGGATTTGGCACGGGAAGGGCATGACCCGGTAATCCTCGATAATTTAGGTAAGGGACACCGAGAAGCGGTAATCAAGGGAACTTTCATCCAGGGGGAGATCAGCGATTTTGATCTGGTGACTGAGGTTATTGCCCGAGAAAAGGTGGAGGCCGTTATTCATTTGGCCGCTCATAGTCTGGTTGGCGAGTCGGTGAAAGATCCGGCGAAATACTTCCGGAACAACATCGGAAATGGCCAGGCGCTCCTGGACGCGTTGGTGGCGGGCGGGGTAAAGTATCTCGTTTTTTCGTCGACCGCTGCGGTTTACGGAGAACCGGAGCAGGTGCCGATTCCGGAGGACCATCCCAAAAACCCCACTAACCCCTATGGATTTTCCAAATTAACCTTTGAAGGCATTCTACAATTTTACGAGCAAGCCTATGGTTTGCGTTTTATGTCGCTCCGCTACTTCAACGCCGCCGGTGCCGATCCGGAAGCGGAGATCGGCGAAGACCATCACCCCGAATCCCACCTGATTCCCATCGTTTTACAAACAGCCCTGGGCGCAAGGGATCACCTGGAGTTATACGGGACGGACTACCCAACCCCCGACGGGACCTGCGTCCGGGATTATATCCACGTCGCCGATCTTTCCCAGGCCCATCTCCTGGCTTTAAAAGCCCTGGCAGCTGGGGGGAACTCAGCCATTTATAACCTGGGGAATGGACAGGGGTATTCCAATAAAGAGGTAATTGAGACTGCCCGCCGGGTAACCGGAAAAGAGATTAGAGTACTTAACGGCCCTCGCCGCCCGGGCGATCCGGCTGTCTTGGTTGCTTCGTCGGCGAAGATCAAGGCGGAGATGGGATGGAACCCCAAATATCCGGACTTGGAACAAATCATCGCCACCGCCTGGCGCTGGCATCAGAGCCATCCCCAGGGGTATTAATTGGGTATTACATATGATTAGAATAAAACCCCATCATTTTATGGATATAATAAAACTTTATGGTTCTGGACTAAATGAGTTTATTCCTGATCAAGTATACAAACATGATTTTTATTTAGTTGCAAACAAAGTTATAAATAATCATAAGGTTGAATTAACACTTACAGATGGGGAAGACGATATCTGTAGACCATGTAAATTCAATAAAGAAGGATATTGTACAGACTCCATATCGCATATACCTAATATCACATCAAAAGATTATTATAATCAGGTTTTAGATCATAGGCTAATGGATATGATGAATTTGTCATTTGATAAAATATACATTGCTTCTGAGTTATGTAATATTATGTATAAAAATAGAGACGCAATAATTTCGATCTGGGAAGAAGAATCCGATCCTATTACGCAAAGAAGGTATGAACTATTTTGTGCCGGGAGTTTAAGATATAGCAGTGCATACGAGTAAAAAATACGGGCAAGAGTAATTCACCGATGACCCTCAGTTTTTTCATTTCCTGTTGAGTCATGTTAAATGTTTCCTCTCTCATAGGTGACATTTTACCAGAATAGGTTCAA
>ENA-UOOK01002940-UOOK01002940.1-fermentation-metagenome-genome-assembly--contig:-NODE-2940-length-20108-cov-13.297811_pt1 | contig 20108 bp, 19 predicted proteins | sample MGYA00245777_ERZ724023 | MGnify/ENA primary metagenome ERZ724023 (study PRJEB28704, sample SAMN03018312) | fermentation metagenome | biome: anthropogenic terrestrial biome; feature: soil...
TTTTAAAGATTTCATAGCGTTGGAGTACCCTTTACACAAATCCAGAATTACTGCTGAACAATTTGATAAAGCGATGATGAAAAAATTCGTAGAATACCTGCAAAGTATCAGTAAAGGAGAAGGCGCCTTAACGCACTATAAACGCTTCAAAAAAATCATCAAATATTTGGTTGAAGAAGATTATCTCCGGAAAAATCCCTGTTTGAATGTTACATGTAAAGCTGATGAGGAAGCATTGAAAAAAGACATATTAAGTATAGAGGAAATGAAACAGTTGATCAGGACAACTTATCCTCAACAAAATTTAGAAGTAAGGCGAGCTTTTATTTTTTGCCTCTATACCGGTATTCGTTTTTGTGATGTAAAAGATTTAGCGTATTCAAATGTAGACTATTCAAATAAACTACTCACTTTTAACCAGAAGAAAACGCAAGGTCATAGTTCGAAAAGTTGGGTCACCATTCCATTAAATGATGGTCTATTGCAACTTATAGGAATCCCTGAAAAGAAAGAGCCAAAAGAAATAGCTAAAGAGAAAATTTTCAAGCTACCCAGCCAGACAATGTGTTTGCGTTCATTAAAATATTGGGTGAAGCGAGCAAAGATCAAAAAACATATAACATGGCATTGCGCCCGCCATTCCTTAGCTGTAAATATTTTGAACAATGGTGCTAATATTAAGACTGTTGCAAGTTTACTTGGACATAGCGGCATTCAGCATACCGAAAAATACACCCGCGCCGTGGATGAACTGAAACAAAAAGCGATTGATAGTCTACCGGAATTAGTTTTGTAAATCATTATTATTTTTTATCCATGCGATATTGCAAGTTTTTTTGTTTATTGAGAAATTGCGTAGGAGTGTTTCTTATTTTTATGTCGCCAAATGACGGTGAGAAATTGCTGTTCGTGTCCAATCACAATTCTACAATAGAAATAGCGATAAAACAAAATCCAATCTCCCGTTGTAACTTATTCGTTTTCCCTTTAAATTGAAGATTGCAATACAATGATATATGCTAAATATGCCTGATACTTAAAAAAGAACCAAGCATATTCATTATTATGTGGATACTCGCTAAATTAAAGGGGATAATCCAGTTTGCACGGATCGAAACTATTTCAGATTTATTTATATCCAAAAATTTGTTCTTGTGTAAGTTCCTCAATTGGGGCTATTTTTCGTAATTCTTCTATATTAAGATCATGCTTATTGCCAAGGATGCAATATACAAATGTTCGTCCTCTTATCCACTTTTTTTGAAAGTTAACAAGATCACTAAGACGCATATTTTGAACATCCCGATAGACTTCAATACGGGGGTCTGTTTCTAATCCTAAATCTTTAGCGTTAATATAAGCCCATAAAACATTCATTTTCGTAATTCGCTCAGTACGAAGACGATTTATTAATCCTTCTTGAGCTAGATTAAAGGTGTTCTCAGACTCAGGCATATCGTTAATTATATGATTAAACGTATTAATAGCATCAATCATTTTGTCGTTCTGTGTTATGATTTGTGTTCGCATAGTATAAGGATATTTTAGGAAAGTGGGTTGAAAAAACATGGCTGATGCAGAATAGGCTAATCCCCGTCTTTCTCTTAATTCTTGGAAAACTATAGAACTCATATTATAACCAAAGTATTCATTATACATTTCTCGTAAGGGTTCCGTTGAAGTGTTGAATTTTTCATTTCGATTTGAATATTGAGTCATATAAATTTGATTAGCATCATATGGAGCTAAATATATTTTTGTTGAAGGTGTTTCTAAACGTGGATAGCTATATCCTTCTGGTATATCTAATAGAAGATCGGGGATATTGTGATATCTATTAATTAGTGATAATAACTCATCTTCACTATTGGGGCCATAGTATAAAATACGATGTTTATAACTATTTAGACGATGGATTCGGTCAATCAATTCTTCTGGATATAGGTTTATTAATTCTTCTTCACTCAGTATATTTGTTTTGGGTGAATGCGAACCATAAATTGCATAATTTACTAGATTTGTAAAATTAGTTATTTGATTTAACTTGTCATCTTTACGGGTTTTTAATATACCATCCACCATTTTTTCGTAAGCTTCCTTGTTTACTACTGCATTCGACATCAAATTCTCAAAACACTGCATAGCTTTTGGTAAATTCTCATTTAACCCAGATAAAATAACATATGTTCGCTCCATTCCTGGATGAACAAAGAAAGTACAAGCCAGTTTATAGAATTCATTTTTCAATGTTGCTGGGGACATCTCTGATGTTCCTAAATACTCAAGGTACTTAAAGGCTACACTTAATGCTTTATCATGACAATTGCCCATTTCAAACATATAAATTAACTCGAATAGATCATTGTCTTCATTTTTTTTATAAATGAATGGAATATTACTTTTTGCAGTCATTAATTTAAGGTCTTTCTTAAAATCTAGAAAAACTGGTTCAATTGCTTCAACTTGATTTTTCATTATTTCTTTGAAGAATAGACTCATCGTGTCGCGATTTGTGATAATAGGAGTTATCTCGGGTTTAGCTATATTTACTTCGTTTGGATCTTTGCCTTGTCGTTTATATACAGCAACATAATTATCATCTTTAAGCCAACTCTTTACTAAATTAACAATATCATCTTTTGTTAATTTAGCCATATTATTAATTGAGTTAACTTCATCTTCCCATTTTATATCATAAATAAAACTGTTTAGTAGCTTATTAGCTCGACCTTCGTTGGTCTCAAGCTGTTGTATTTCAGTTAATTTAAAGTTATTAATATTAGCCTCTAAAATGGATTCATCAAAAATTCCATTTCTTAAAGTGTTCAATTCATTTAATAATAATTGTTTTAATTCATCTAGGGTTTGTCCTTCTTTAGGAGTTGCTTCCATCACAAAAGCTGAATAATCAGCAAATCCTAACGGATAGCAGTATGCACTTAAAACCTTTTGTTGTTGGTTTAAATTTAAATCAATAAGGCCAGCTTTGTCATTAAATAAAATCTGAGAGACAACTTGTAATGTTCGGAACTTATCACTTCCAGCGCCCGGAAAACGCCAAGCTAATACTAAACGTTCAGCACCAAGTCCCAATACTTCTTTTGTTATTGGAGACAAAATGGGTATTTCATTTGATTTATTAAAAGTAGGTAATGAGTGATTGGCTTTCAATGAACCGAAATATTTATCAATGATAGCTATAGATTCGTCAGGGTTTAAATCTCCTGAGAGACATATTGCCATGTTATTAGGAACATACCATGTTTTAAAAAAAATTTTTATGTTGGTAATTGAGGGATTTTTTAGTTCTTCCTGTGTTCCAAGTATTGTTTGTGTTCCATATGGATGATTTGGATATAATGAGGATAATATAGTATCAAGAACCTTGTTATCATCATCAGTTAAAGTCATGTTTTTTTCTTCATAAACGGTTTCTAATTCAGTGTGGAAACTACGAATAACGATATTTTCAAATCTGTCTGCTTGGATCTTTGCCCAGTTTCTCTATTTGATTTGAGGGTATGTCTTCCAGATAAACAGTTTCATCGTAGGATGTATAAGCATTACTCCCATTAGACCCAATATAAGTCATTAGTTTATCATATTCATTCGGAATGGTGTATTGTGATGCTACGTAAGAAAGGCTATCTATAATATGGTAGATGTTTTTACGCTTTATTTCATCTTTTTCATAACGGTATAATTCAAATAACTTTTCGATCTTATCCAATATAGGTTTTTCTAATTCATAGTTAACAGTCCCATATTGTTTTGTCCCTTTGAACATTAAATGTTCAAAATAATGCGCAAGTCCAGTTGTTTCAGATGGATCATTTTTTCCTCCAGCGCGAACTGCAATTAGAGTTTTTATGCGTGGAGCTGTTTTGTTCACTGTCAGATAGACCTTCAAACCGTTCTCCAATGTATATATCCTTGCTCTTAAAGGATCATTGTCAACACTTTCATAGATATACCTTTTTTGTGCACTACTATTGACTATAGTACAAAATATAAAAAGGAAAAGGCAGAATATTTTTAAAACTTTCTTCATAATATAATAATTGGGGATGATACAATATTATTCTTTATTGTTCAATATACTTTTGCTGATATGTTTTAGTATACTATCATTCGATATTAAAATATATCCTATCCCATTCAATCCATGTTTGAGCGGGATGAGTTTGTGGCTTGTAGAATCATCTAAGTTAATTATAACCATAAAAAAATTTTCTCCTTCTTTCTTGACTACATTATTATCAATAATTGAAATATGTCCATCAAGCGTTCCAAATAAGTGGGAGTCATAACCCTCCAATTCAATTCGTACCAGTAAACCCTCTTTGATTTTCGTAATAAATAAGTAAGGTATATATGATATAACCTTTACATTATTTTCTGTTTCACAGTTGATTATTTCAATGTTTATAAGAATATTTTCGGGATAAGAAATATAGGCTGAAGCAGTTAAAAATCCGATCAATATAACTACAATAATTGTAATTCCACTACGTATTAGAAGTGGTGGAATTCTCCCAATAATACTCCTAACCTTTTCGCTTCGTAATTCAATGACTTCATTTTTCTCCATACTAATTACCTAATTCTAGTTGATTTTTTACTAAATTAAAATATACTCCTTTTTTCTCAATTAAGCTCGTATGATTTCCTATTTCAACGATTTCCCCTTTGTTGATAACAATAATTTGATCAGCATTTTTAACTGTACTCAAACGATGCGCAACGACTATTACCGTTCTACCTTTATAAAACTCATTTAAATTCTCAACTATAATCTTTTCATTATTAGCGTCAAGAGCATTTGTTGCTTCATCTAAGAAAATATATTCCGGATTCTTATATACTGCGCGAGCAATTAAAATACGCTGTTTTTGCCCTTGACTCAAACCAATTCCGTCTTGGCCAACTAAAGTGTCATATTTTAAAGGAAGATTTTCAATAAAATCCGCAATATTAGATATTTGAGCAGCATGAAGTAAACGGCTTTTATCTATATCTTTATCATCTACCGCTATATTACGGGCAATTGTTTCAGAAAAAATCACACCATCCTGCATTACGACACCGCATTTTCTTCTCCACCATTTTAAACTTATTTCATTGAGATTAGAATTTCCTATAAGGATATTACCATCAAGAGGGGGATAATAACCTAAAAGCATTTTAATAATGGTAGTTTTCCCACTTCCACTCGTACCAACTATTGCGGTAATTTTCCCCTTAGGAATATTTATATTGATATTTTTTAAGATATTTTCTTGTCTATGTATATCGTACTTGAAATCAACATTTTTTAAATATATACTCTTGTCTTCATTTCCGAAACAACTCAAATTTTGAGAATTCTCTTCTTCATTGCGCAATTCATGTATGTTATTAATTCGTTCCAGACTTATTTGGACATCTTGTATTGAGTATAAAAACGCCATAAGTTGTTCAACTGGAGCATTTAATTGACCTATGATATATTGAACAGCCAACATCATTCCTAATGTCATTTCACCATTAATTACCGCAGTAGCTGCTAATACTGTTATTATAATATTTTTTACCTCATTAATAAAAACACTGCCGGCTTCTTGAGTTTGTTGGAGTTTTAGAGATTTCATGTTAACCGAAAAAAGGTCTGCTTGTACATCTTCCCATTCCCATCGACGACGTTGTTCACAATCTTGCAGTTTGATTTCCTGCATGGTAGTTATAAATTGGTAGGTTTTGCTATTATTTATAGCTTGTTTCTCAAAATATAAGAAATCTAATTGTTCTCGTTTTTTGAGAAAAATAGCTATCCATAAACCATATAAAATACTTCCAATACAGAATACACTAAATATCGTTCCACTATAAGCTAACAATACACAACCAAAGATAATAAATCCGAATAGTGAAAACATAATATTAAGAACTTGCGTTGTAAGAAATCTTTCTACTCGACTATGGTCATTCATCCTTTGCATGAGATCGCCCATTAACTTGGTATCAAAGAAGGACATTGGTAGCTTCAACAATTTAATAAAGAAGTCTGAAACTAAAGATATATTTATGCGCATACTAATGTGCAATAGAATCCATCTACGAATAAAATCGACGGTTGCCCGACTAAAGGTTAACATTAGTTGTGCAAAAAGTATTAAATAGATGAAATCAATATTTTTGTGAGTTATACCAATATCAACTATTGCTTGAGTTAGAAAGGGAAAGATAAGTTGTAGAAGGCTGCCAATCAACAAACCCAATATGATTTGTCCAAAATAACGTCGGTATTGTTTAATATAACCAAAAAGAAATTTAAAAGATTTCTTTTGAGATATTCTCTCCTTTTTATTTTCATAAAAAGCAGGAGTGGCTTGTAGAAACATGGCTATTCCACTTTCAACTCCGTTGGCTTGTCCACTTATCCAATGTTCCTTAAAATTTTTTTTCGAATAAATGAGTAACCCTTTCCCTGGGTCAGCAATATAAAAGCGATTTTTTCCCTTTATTTTATAAAGAACAACAAAATGATTTTGCTCCCAATGTAATATACAGGGCAATGGCGCATTATATAATTGTTCAATAGAAACATGTCCACATGTTGTATGTAATCCCAAATTACTTGCAGTTTCATTTATACCCAACAATGAAACTCCTTCTACTGTCGCAGGGCAATATTGTTCCAACTCATTTAGTGAGTAGGGATTACCTAAATAATTACATATCATCTGAAGACATGTAATACCACACTGCATTGTATCGTATTGCCTTTGAAAAGGAAATTTTGCCATAACTTACTTATTCCATGATGTATGATAGGGATCATAAGAACATTTGCTAGGTTTGGAGAATTTATTCTTAGCGAATGCTCTACAATCATTACAAACATTTCTATATTCACAATCTTTACATATGGAGATTTTATCTTTGGTTATATACCAAAAACTTCTAAATTTTTTGTTTTGATATACATCTATTAAAGAATCCGTTTTTATGTTTCCATAATTGATATTCATCGAGGGGCAGTTTTTTATTTCACCTGTTGAAGAAATGGATATTTTTCTATTTAAACATTTGTTTCTTATGATTCCTTCTATAAAATCTTTTGGAAATTTTGGAAAGACAAAGCTGTCTTTATTTATTATGCCACAACAGTTCGCTGAGGTTATGGTCTGTTCGGTATATTGCACATATCCTACTATAGGATAGATCCCTTTTAGCTTACTTTCAAAAAAGACATTATTAGGTGCGCTATGTACAATAAAAGAGACGGAAGGATTTTCACTGGCCAACATTAAATATTCCTCTTTATTTATTGGGGGGAAATACTTAACGATAAAATCGATACTCTCGAAATCTCTACCTTTGAAAACATGAATAATGTATGCTATCTCTGATAGATCTTTTTCACAGAAAAACCTAAACTGGATGTTTTTACAGAATAACTGTTGAAGTTCATTGGCAATTTTTATATAATTATGATTGCTATTTTCATCAACATCAATTATGGAATTTTCTATAAAATGCGGGGAGTCCCATTTTAATTCTATTTCGGGGAATAATTGTATATCATCAACTATCTGTCCACAATTGTTTGTTAATAAAAAGCCGATAAACTCATACAACTTAGATGAATCGATTATGCCTTCATTCTCAATAGAGTCAATTGTGTGTTTTTTGAATAATAGAATTAATTCATAATATGTATTTGGAATAAACTGCCATATGCCTTTTTTTAAGTCGCACATCATTGTTCTACAATACCCTTTTGTAAAGAATATGTCTGCATATATATACAAATACTTACCAACATATTGAGTCTTATCCATATTGCGATTATTTTTTTAGGTTACTGTAATCTATAATTCCAGAAATGGGTTTGGATGGGGCTTCGATTACTGCAAAACTCTCGTAAAGAGTCGATTGTAATAGAGTGTAGTCCGGTGAAGAAAAACTTGTACTCTTTATAGCATCAATATAATTATAAAAGAGTGGTACATTTTCCTGTATATCAGGTTTAATTTTTATTCGAGTTCTTTTAAGCTTCATAATTTTATAATGTTTTAGCAAGTTCTCTGTCTAAATAATAATTACAAAACTCTCCATAAGCAACGAACTGTCCTACAGGATTGACCTCTAAAAATATATATTGGTTATTCTGATCGACAATCATGTCTATTGACCCGGTATTTAATTGAAGTTTTTTCATCAACTTGTTTATTTTAACCCTAATTTCTGTAGGTAGTTTATACGGTAAATATCTAAAATCGAGAGCCCGTCTACAATCAATCATTCCATCTTCATTATTTTGTGAAAAGATGACACTTGAATATGTTTTCCCTTTTAAATAAAATATTCTGATTTCATACTTCTTCTTAATTTCTTCCTGAATGAAAGAAGCCATGAATATCTCAGGAATTTCTTCTTGGCTCGCAGATGATATTCTTGATGTATAAGACGTGTAAAAGCGGTTTTTTTCAGAATTATAGATACTTTCTGAGGCAGCCTTTGTAATTGCTTTTTTTTCTTTTATTACGTAAGTGAGATTCTCTTTTGTAGATACAATCGCTGTAAAAGGTACTTTTAACCCTACAGATTTTGCATGATTAATTACATCTAATTTATTAACTGAGCGAATGAAGTAACTGCCCATTCGTTTTTTGCAGTTCACTTGATTCTCAAGTTTTCTGTATATATGGTTCCGCAATACCTCAAACTCGGAATTGATCGGAGGTATAAAGCATCTAGGTATGTTTTTATCATTTGATAGTTTAATTGGATTACTTCCTAAGTGTAAGTTGAAAATACCATTTCGTCGATACCAGTAGCTATCGCATTCAACCAAATTTATAATTTTCCCATTCTTTTCAACCATTAGTTTATCCTCAGTTACTTCCTGTATCCTATAATTTTCATCGCCATTTAATCTGATAAACTCTTTTTTGAAATATGTAAGCCAGCTTATTACTTGCGTAGTAGCAAGGTCGCTATTTTGAGATATAATTAGAATCATAATGAAAATTATTTTAGTAGTAAAGGAGGAGATTCTCCTCCTTTACTTACACTATTAATCGAGTTAATTCAACCTGAAAGCTTATTTACTTTCTAATTGATTTGTAGATTGAGTTGGTTGTTCCGCATCACTGTCACTGTCCGTTTTCTTCTGTTTTTCCGAAGAAAGGGCAGCCGGAGTTAAACTGAGTGTTATGCTGAGTTTTGAACTGGCAGTACCACCCATAACGTTTGCCAAAGCTTCGTTGGCAATTTCTCTCTCAACTTGGAATTTTTTTGTTTTCATAATCTTACTTTTTTTGTTATTAATATTTATTTAATGAAAAAGGACAAAATTAGCATGCATTGATTGTCCGTTTTTTATTAAATTCTCTATAAATACCCATTAATAAGGATTTTATCTTTTAAATTAAAGATGTTCTATCTATATTATATTGTTAAATGGTTTATAATATTTATCAGAAAACCACACTCATAATCAAATGAAACACAAATATTATAATCTATTAATCTCTTCGATTGCTGCTCCTTTTCCTTTGTACCTATTTGTGGATTTATTGAAATAATATGTTACAGTAAATTGGATTTTTCTAGTATTCCCTTTAGAAGTATCAATCATTGATAATCCATTCGTATTTATTGAAATACTTTCTCTATATCTATTCAGTATATCTTTACATTCGAGTTTTAATAAAAGCGATTTATTAAAGAATGATTTAGTTACGGATGCCGTAAGATTTGTGTATCCATTTGTGTATGCAGTCGCAAAATTCCCTTTTGTTCTATATCCAATGGTAAATAAAGCACTATAATTATTTTTAAATTGAAAAGAATTTCTTTGTAATAGTTCGGCTATAGGTTTGTTATAAGAAATAAGGGGGGGGCCGTATTTTAGATCTTGATATTGGATACAAACATCAAATGATGGTTGCCAGAGACCAACTTGAATATTATATGAAACATCAATTGCATAAGAATTATACGTTGGTAAATTTACCGGAATTATTAGTATTACATCTTGTTTATCCTGATATTTTTGATTTACCTCAAATATCTGTTTTCTGACGCGCTCCATCGTAGCAATGATAGTCAGATTATTCCATGAAAATTGTATGCCTAATTCAGAATTCACAGATGGTAGTAAGAATGGATTACCTGACCATCTAGCACAATAAGCTACATAAGATATTTTGTTGCTTAAATCATCATATGAGGGTCTATCTATATACTTCCTGTAGCTAAGTTCACCCTGCCAAATTTCACCTTCATAACCGAAAGTAATGCTAGGTAATAGTTCATTGTATTTTTTTGATTGTTCAGCAACTTTGATATTATCTTCGAAATAGTTAAAAATAGTTCGTTCATATCTTAATCCCAATGAAGTGTAAAACTCTCCCAATGTTAAATCATAATTGGCGAAAACAGCTCCGAATTGTTGCTCGTTTTTGTTTGAGGATGAAAAAAGATCATCAATATTACTTTCTGGTAAGACATTTTGAACACTCTTCCTGTCGGTGAAGCTATATTCACCTCCTAAAAGGAATGTATGTGTGTGTATTGGATATTTTAAAAAGAGTTTTGATGCAAATAGATCATAGTTATCACCGTAGTTAAAATCTGCAAGTTGTTCCTCCTCCTTAAATTCTACAACAGAGCTATTACCTGTTTCTTTCCCTGAACTATAATCAGCATTAAAATCAATGTTGATGTCAGATACTTTACCATTGTAATAAAAATTAAGATAATTTCTATAGAGTTTGGACTTTGTTTTGCTAAAACTATTGTATTCATTATTTTTATTTTCGATTACGATAGAGTTTTTCTCATCATTATCTTTTGGAACTTTTGTTAGATTATACCTTAAACCTAATGAATGATCTGCATTCATTATATAATTGACTCCTCCTCCAATATGCCCTATCAAACGATCTATTTTAGCCTCGCCACGGTATCGATCTGAATTTATACTAACATATTCAGTATTACGAATATAATCTCCCTTATAATTCAAAACATCCCCATCAAAAAATATATCAAACCCTTTATATCTATACTTTAGACTGGCATTCATATATTCAGATAAACGCTTTGACATAGAACCATAAGCTTGGAAATTTCCACTAAATCCTTCTCCTTTTAATGGAATTGTGCGTATTTTAATTACTGAATTAATTGATGAGTTATATTCGACGCCAGGAGTTGTAATAATCTCAATACTCTTTATTTCGTTTGATTTTAATCTTTGTAATTCGCTATTATCCTCAATTGGGCGGCCATTGATATAAATTAATGGCGTTCCTTTACCCATAACTTGCAAATCTCCATTGTTTTCAATAATGAGCGGTAGTCTAGTCAGAACATCATTTGCACTGCCAGAAAATGATAATGGCGAGTTTTCAATAGAAGCTATTATTCGACCATTGCCCTTTTTTAGAATTTTTCGTTGACCAATTATTACAACTTCGTTAAGTAGTTGTGTGTCTGAATCTAGTTTGATTGTATCTCTCAAATTATTTATATTATCAATATAAATTGTCTTATAAGTTAACGATGAAACTTTAGCATAACACATTTCAGGATTTGAAATAGACAGTGAGAAATAGCCATTGCTATCACTAACAGTTCCTTTAATCATTGTTGAGTCTGACTTAGATAATAATATAATATTTGCATATTCTACAGGATTATTATCTTGATCGTAAAGATAACCTGAGAAATCTTGACACATTATATCAGTCAATGAGAATACTGTTATTAATAAAAAGTATATTTTTTTCATATCTTTGTTCTTTTAGATCAAATTGCTTTATATTTGATTTAATGAAGTATTTTAAATCATTAAATCAAATATGCCCTATCAATTGTACGGCTTCATTGGAAAATTTACACTTTCATCGTTTATTCTATTTGTTGATGCGAAATTAAAGACTCATTTTACTGCTTACAATACCCAAATGGGTAGTTTTATGCTATGTATGAAATAATTACCCTTTTGGGTATATCTGGTAAATAATAGTTTTTTCTTATTTTTGCATAACCTTTCGATGTCTAGTTCAAACAACGATGGCGTGACGGCTCGTTCATGTACTTAAGTCAGTGAAAGATTTTTTTATGCACTTTTTCTTTGATTAAATCCGGAATCCGAATTTTGACTATAAGTATTTAAACTCTTTTCTACGTGTAGAGCCAATTTACTGTTTCTAGTTACAAACTCTACCATTCCTTTACGAGTAGCATACATGGGAATTGTAACTGAACCCAAATATTCCATACCGTTGTTTAGAGCAATTGCATTTAATCCCAGGCAATTTACTGTTTTAAAGAGTTTGCTGTCGCATTCAGCAAACATTATACCCTTTTCATATTTACAAATTGGGCTTATAGCATACATCATCAGTACTTTAAATAGCATTATTCCGCATCTGCCTAAGTCGGTGCTTACTGCAAACCGTCCAACGTGCCAAATATGGGCATTGCTGTCTTCAGGTGAAATTTCTTTCAGATTTGTTACTCCAAATAATTTTGTGATTGGTAATTCATCCATTCTGTTCCATTCCATTACTCGGATAGCACCGATAATTTCATTTCTATTATCTCTCGCAACGTAAATTTTGGAGTGTTTAAAAAATCCTAACTCCTCACTATAAACTTGCCTGATTTCTCCTCTGCTGATTGAATTGTCAACTTGTTGTTTTTTGTGATGTTTATAATTCTCTAAAACCACAAATTTTGCCAAATCCAATAATCCGCTCTTTGATAATTGCCAGATTGAATAATTTTCGTGTGATGCTATAAACCTATCCATATTACTTTTTGTGTATTTAAAAGTTAATTTGATAAAGCAAAAATAGTTTGTCATACATCACGTGACAATACCCAAATGGGTAGATTTAAGTTATTGATCAAAGAATTACCCATTTGGGTAATAATAATTATTTTTTTAGTATCTTTGTATGCTATCTAACTAATTTATTAGATTACACTATGGCAGAAATAAAGGATTTCTTTATTAAGGAAAATACTATTGAACACATTGGGGATGATGTGTATGATTCAATCACTCATATTATTGCTGATATAGATGCATTTTCCCGTTCGACCTATAAAAGTGTATATGTAATAGATTATTATAAACAAAATTTCTTGTACGTAGCTGACAATCCTTTGTTTTTATGTGGGATGACTGCTGAAGAGGTAAGAGAGTTAGGATACAATTTTTATCTCAATCAAGTTATTCCAGCGGATTTAAATCTTTTACTAGAAATAAATGTTGCCGGATTCAAGTTTCTTCAAAATATACCAACTGAGGAATTGAGGAATTACACTGTTTCTTATGATTTCCATATTATCAATAAAGATTCAAATAAAAAGAGACTTATCAATCATCAGATAACCCCCCTACGTTTGACTGATAGTGGAAAAGTTTGGCTGGCACTATGTGTCGCATCAATATCATCTAGACACAAGTCTGGAAATATTATGATGACGAAGAATAAATCGAAAGACTATTGGTTATACAACAGGGAGAATAAAAAATGGATAGAAACCTCACGTCAGGAATTTAGTGAATCTGAAAAAGAAGTACTTAGGTTGTCTGCAATGGGGTTTACAATGAGTGAGATTGCTGATGAAGTACACCGCTCATTTGATACTGTAAAGGCATACAGGAAGAGCCTTTTTGAGAAACTTGGAGTGGAAAATATCTCGGAAGCTATTAGTTATGCGATGACTCATCGTCTGATATAAAAAAACCAATACAATTATAAATCGTATTGGTTTTAATTTTAGGTAACTATTGTTTAATTCAAATCGTCAATGATTGAAGATAAATAAAACTTTGGATAGCGTTTCACTTTTTGCCCTGTCGCAATACAAAATAAAAGATTAGTGCACAATCCGGCTACTATCCACGAAGCAATGGAGAGTTGAGGTGGGGGTAATATCGAATTTTCATTTTTGTATTGAGTAATAATGTTTTCTATCCAGGGTTTTGGGTTTGCCCAAAATTTAAAATAATTTACAATGTGTTCAATAAGTTTGACTTCGAAATTTTCCCAAGTATCAGTAAAGTCCTTCAGTTGGGGACCTGTTGGTTCAACAAGAATAGCTAATCCGCCCCATCCAATATTAAATGGATGAATTACCGGGACATTGTATTTCTGACACCATTCATCGAAAACTAGTGGAATATCTGATTTGAAATCTAATGCATTTATGGCAACATCTTTTTCTCTTATTAATTCTTCCACGTTGTTGTTATCAATAAAACTATTTATCGTGATGATATTGGCGTTAGGGTTAATGTTTAACAGATGCTCTTTCAAAGCATCAACTTTAGGCTTACCGATATCTTTCATTTCATAATTCTGACGGTTGAGGTTTGATTCTTCAACCAAATCTCCATCTACAATTGTAAAAGTTTCAAATCCAAGACGTAGAGCACATTCGGCAATTATACTACCGATACCAGCACCCCCGAGTAAAATGCGGAAATGCTTAATTAATTGTTGTTCTTCGGGTCGAATATAAATGCGATTTCTACTGTATCTTTCTTCCATTTCTTTTAATTTGGATTTAGTGGTTTAATTAGTCTCACAAATTACGGCAAGAAAAATAAAACGTACAATACCCAAATGGGTAGTTTTTCTCAAATTAAATATCTTGTTTATTCATTCTGAAAATAAAATTATTTCAAGCATATGCTAGGCTTCCCGAAGCAAGAAAAGAGCTTCAGAGTGTGAGGTACAAGTACTCAATAATAGGGAGACGAAAATCAGTAATATACCGTAAGAAGATATAAGCATCTCTTTTATCATACTGCTAACGAGTACAAAGATATCGCTATATTGTATTACCTCTGTTTCACTCTTCCCGCTTCTTCTTTCAACCTTTCTGCTTCCTGTTCTTTTAGCCGTACCCTTTCCAGCCGTTTGGCTTTCTCAATAACTGTCTTTTCGTGTTGCTCTACCTGTTTGCGTATCATTCTCACGCTATCCCTCCGGTTCTCGAAAATACTGTCCAGATTGAATACTCCTGTAGGTATGATTTCTCCCTGCATTTGGATGTAGCGGTATTTTAAATCGTTATCCTTGTTGGTCGCATTTTCTTTCCGCAGGGTGAATACGGTGAAAAGAAGAAACAGGCATACGATACACAATCCGATTACCCCGATAAATACTTTACTGGAAGCAATACTGAAAATATGATGATGCTCCGTTTTCACCGGTTTGTGGATTTCCCAAATGGCTTCATCCAGTTTGCGGGATAGTTCCGATATTGCCGATAAGTCCGGCAACTCTATTTCTGGTTGGATAACAGTGTTATTTTGGTTACCTGTTTTTACAAGTTCTTTGATTTCTTCAAAAAGCGTGTATACTTCCGTTACTTCTATATTCTTCATTTTTTGATGTGTTATTGGGTTATTGCATTCTTGCTTTGATACTTTATTGCATTTACCATCTATGCTTTGATGTTTTCATACTTGATACTTTTAAATCCTTGTACCGGACAGGCTACATCTGCCGTCCGTATTTACGTTTCTTTTTTTTCTTCGGTTGCCGGTACAGGTATTCCTGATCATCATTGTTTCCGCTTGCCGGCCGGATGTCGAACAGTCCTCCCAATCCAGACATGATGGTTTCTACTCCCGTCTGTACCGTTATCGGTATCGATTGTGCCTGTTCCTGCTGCATGGACTGTCGGGCGTTCCGTTTCAGTTGGTAGTCGATTTTCGAGTAGCTGAACATCCTGTCCACTTTCGAGCCGTTGAACGTGTATTCTCCCTTTTTAAACCGTACTCCCTCTATGGTAGTAGTATTGCCTTTGGTTTTGAATTCTGTCTTAATTCCTGCCTTGTCAAGTTCCCGTACCAACTGTTTCCAGTCCCTGCATATTGGAACGGATGCTTTAAGTCCATCGTAAATCTCGTATCTGGTCTTGTCCGGTTCTTTCAGGCGGTGCTGCTTCACATTCTCCTTGCCGGTGGAATAGTATAATCCGTACTTATGTGTCAATTCCTTGCAGATCTTCTCGCTCCGGTAACGGTCGTTACTATCGGAAATGGTCTTACCGTTATTGTCAACCCTGTTGAACACTAAATGGATATGCGGGTGTTCCCTGTCGAAATGCCTGGCGATGATATACTGCGTGTCGGTGATCCTCATGCGTTTCATGTAGTCTCGTGCGATCCTCACCATGAGCTGGTTGGTTAGTTTCTCCCTGTCCTGTACGGAAAAATCGAGTGAGATATGTCCGACCGGTTTCGATACCCTGCCGTTCATCCCTGCCTGCATAACAAAACTGTCGATGACGGATGACAGGCTTTTCATCCGTAACCCGTCCGCATCGAGTATCTGCGTCTTTTTCTTTTCATCGATGATGTATTTCACCACACCTTTGAAAGAACTTCCCTTTGTGATCTTAGCCATCATTCCGTATATCCTCTATCACATCATCGATCTTGCCGGCAAGATCGAGGTATTCGCTCCTTGCCTTGGTGTATCCCTCCGCATTTGCCCTACGTGCAATCTGGTTCAGGTTGTTCCCCATCCCCGCCAGTTTACGGATATGGCCGTTCAGTTCGGGTGTCAACCGTGGACGGATTACGCTTCCCGATATGGACTGCCGGATATATTCGCTCCGGCTGATCCCTGCAGTATTCGCTTTCGTTTTGAGTGAAAGGTATTCCCTCGTGTCCAGTTTCACGCTGACCGTGTACCTGCGTTTTTCACCCAGTTTCTTGGCGGGTCGTCCACCTCTTTTTATCGTATTCATAATTTTAGTTTTTCAACATCATTTTCATTCCAGACCAGCGGGATTCCTTCTCCCTTTTTGGGGAGCAAGTGGGTTTTGGTACGACCAAAACATAAACTTGCTACTACCAAAAACATAAGACATCCCATTTTTTGCAGCATTAAATTCTCAATCCCCTTTTTGGTTTTTGGTTTGGCTTTTCAGGGGCTTGCCGGGATTTTAAATGTGCCCCGGCACACAAATATTCATTCAAATCCTTGTACCCCGAATAGTGTTTTGAGGAATCACGCACACGGTAACCCAATTCTTTTTCCATTTCCCTGAAAACCGTCATCCCTGCCTTGTCATTGTCAAGGAAACAATACGTCCAGTCGTAATCCGCCAATAGTGGTAATGCTTTTTGCAGGTTTGCCGTGGAGTTGAGTATGATATTGTCGTGCCAGTTGGAACCTGGATATTCAGGATTGAGTTGGTGCCTTATAGTAAGCAGGGAGAGATAGTCCATAAATCCCTCGAAAACGAAACAACTTGCGTTTTTCTCCTCCTGCCGGATATGGGTGATGTCCTTTGGGGCGATGCATCCCTTGAATGACGGGTTGCGTATTTCATACCCTCCGGTATCGTTGGCGAAGCCGACGGCAAAGTAGTTACGCCCTCCTACGCTGTAATGTATCTCCCTGCAATGTTTAACCGCTATGGGCAAATCGATCTTCCGGCTTTGCAGGTATTCCAACAGCTTGGGATGCTCCAGCAGTTTTTCTTCCATCAGGGTGATCCCGTTGTTTCTTGCTCTGTTCCGGTGAAAGGAAAAGGATAGTTGTTCTTCCACAGGTGTGAATGACTGTTCTCTCAAATGTTCGATGGCATCATTGAACGGGCATCTGTCCAGTTTCATCACCAGATCGATGATACTTCCTCCCTCATTGCTTCCGAAGTCGTACCATAAATTTTTAGTATAATCGACTTTTAAACTCGGCGTATCTTCTTTACGGAATGGACTTATATACATTCCATAGCCTGAATATTCCCTTGCGGGATGGATTCCCCGTTTTTTCAGGTAATCCTTTATGGGTCTTGTTTTTATTTGTTCGTCTGTCATAATTTTTGAATTTTTTCTAACTTTTGGTGGTTTATCTTACCACACGGTTATTTAACCCCAAGTATTTGACAATGAAAGGAAAAAATGTTGTAATACCTGTTTTTGTAGTAACTACTACATTTATTGGGGTTTGTAGTGAGGTAGTAAGTATGTAGTAACGATCTTTTTCATCCTACGACCCTGTAATCCTTTTTCTTTCATTGGATTATATACTATTGTAGTAATGTAGTAACTACATTCCATTGTAGAGTTAGGTTGTAAAGGGATTGGGCGTGATTTTGCGGATATGGTACACATACATGGGGCTCCCGCCCACACGTCTCGATTTCCGTTCAAATCCCGCTTTCTTTAGTGCTTCCCCCATCCGTTTTTCCTGCAGGTTCAGGTTTGTATAAACCCGTAAATAGGTGAGGATTTCGGATGTGGTCATAAACGAATCCGTTCCCTCTTCAGGCTTTTCAAAACCTTTGAGCAACATTTCATACTCTGCCGTCTGCACGTGGAACGCTTCGTTCCCACGGTGCAGCTCTGCTATCTCCGCTTCATCGAACCAGTACCGGTAACCGTTTTCCCAATACCAGACTGCTTCCGCATAAACCCTGTCCATATCCACCCGCCCGGCGGCATCCAGATCAATACCCACCACCTCGAAAGGCAGGAAGCGGCGGCTTCCGGTGGGATCGGTCAGGAAATCGCTTCCGTTGACCGATGCCATGAAACTTGCCAGATGGGGATATTCTTCGATGTATACGTCATACGGGCGGCGGTATTTTACACGTGGAGTGGTGATCAGGTTTTTCAATTCGTTTTCATCCCGCTTGTTCAGGGCTTTCAACTGGTCGTCGATGTTGATCAAAAGGCATTCGGCGATCAGTGTCTGCACATCCTTTCCCTGCGGGTCGATCTTGCCCGTAAAGAGGTAACTTTTCAGGCTTTCGGGACAGAGCAAATCCAGAAATGTTGTTTTGAACTTGCCCTGTTCACCTGCCAGTACCAGGCATGTATGGTTACGGTATTGAAAATCGTCCATTGCATTTGCCACCACCGCCACAAGCCATTTCAAGAGGTATTCCTGCCATTTCCCGGGATTCCGCAGGGATACGCACTCCGACAACCGGTAAATCTCCGAACTGTCCTCCGCATGAAGTTTGGGCAACGACCTGAAATATTCCTGAACGGGATTGGTCTTTGGACAAAAATCGCTTTCCAGTATGGAACGGATATTGTCTGCCGAGGTGTTGAACCCCTGTGATGCGTCCAGTAGCCTGCGGATCGAGTTGATGTCGAACTTGGTGAGTGGGGAGAACATTCCGTCCGTTCCCGACGGACGAAATTCGGTACGGCTTTTCACGGTATTGAACCGGAAATCGTACCGTTCCCGCAGAAAAGCCTCGATACGCTCGTTCTTCGACTGTTTACCCGTTACGGACCCTTTGCCAGAGTTGTCACCCTTTTCCATCACTTTTTGCCATGCCGGTGTTTCATAATGTAGGCGTTGGCATCCATTTCGATCTGCTCCTTTGTCTTTACCGGATTCTGCCGGAGCCATTTCTCCAGCTCCTCCCGTTCAAAATAGACCATCTTCCCGCTCGGTTTATAATGCGGGATGGCACATGCCGATGTAAGTTTATAGAGATAGCTTTTCGAGAAGTTGAGGAAAGCGCAAGCTTCCTCGAAACTTAATATCTCCTTTGCCCGGTACAGGCTGTTCTCCAGTTGTTGGACACGCTGTTCCAATGTAGTTGAATTTTCCATTTGTCTTTAATTTTAATGCGTAAATACAAATGGGTCTGCAAACCCTCGTTTTGTTATAACGGGGGCAAATATAGGCGATATCGAAAGGGATGGGGATTGACAATGATTGAGGTATCAACCTATTCTCAATGTTCTTTCAGTTGTTTAAGGTATTTGTCAATGGTTTCCGAACCGATAGGCGGTGTGACCTTAATTTCGGAATTTGCCGTGGATAAATCGGATTGTTTGAGCGGTTTACTCTTCCCCGATGATAGAAAAAGGCGGTTTTTATCTATGACCGATTGCCAGTTGCGTGTGATCAGGCTGCGGTCGTCCAGGGCTGAAAAGAAATAGACCAACAGGCGGTTGTTGCGTGCTTTTAATGGTTGGGATAGGTTACAGGAGAATATATTTTCAAGTGTCTGGTTTGTAATGCTCTCCGGAAACATGCGTACATCATTCAGGCATTCGGACAATAATTTGATTTGTGCGGTATTGAGCTGCGCTTCAAAAGTGG
>ENA-UOOK01002941-UOOK01002941.1-fermentation-metagenome-genome-assembly--contig:-NODE-2941-length-20108-cov-6.285344_pt1 | contig 20108 bp, 21 predicted proteins | sample MGYA00245777_ERZ724023 | MGnify/ENA primary metagenome ERZ724023 (study PRJEB28704, sample SAMN03018312) | fermentation metagenome | biome: anthropogenic terrestrial biome; feature: soil; material...
TTTCAGAAGGCGCATACGAGGCAGCGGCATATTTTTCACCTGCCTTTCACTGTCCCATAAAACGGACAGTGATTTTTTGATGGGTTGAAATCTGGCTAAAGTGTGTTATGCTGAAATCTGCAGGATCTCCCGAATAGCGCTCTCAAGCCGCTCGCTATGGAGTTGTCCAGTCATGAGCTTGTACAGGTTCGAGCTGTCAACATACATTCCGGTTTTTTCTTTGGCTTTTTTGATCAGCCATTCCTGCGTTTCATTGAGTATGATCAGCTTTGTCTTGATTTCAACCCCTAGAGGTGTCAATGACCTCTTCAGCATAAAATCCCTCCTTTTTCTATAAATGAGTATTGACAATTACGGAAATAGGTAATATACTTTTCTTGTCTTCAAGCATTATTACTGCATTCCGTCTCTACGGTAAGTATATTACCGTTTTCGGTAATAGTCAAGCCATATTTAAGGATTGCAGTAAATTTGTCATTATGTCCAACTGGAGTGACAGTTTATGAGCAATCTATATAGCAGAATAGAAGATCTATGCAAAAAAGCCGGAATCAATGTAACTCAAATGTGCCGCGAGGCAGGAGTAAGCCGTGGAAATTTAACTGATCTCAAAATGGGCAGGCAAGTCGGTCTTTCAGCTAAAAACGCAGATAAAATTGCATCCTATTTCGGCGTTACAGTTAGTTACCTTTTGGGTACAGAGCAAAAAGAAGCGCCCGTCCTTACAAAGAAAGACGAGCGTGATATATCAAAAAAGATGCAAGAAACGCTTGCACAATTAGAAGCACAGCAGTCCGGGCTAATGTTTGAGGGGGAGCCGCTGGATGATGAAACTAAAGAATTGCTTGCTATTAGTCTAAAAAATAGTCTTGAGCTCGCCAAGAAAATAGCGAAGCAGAAATACACACCAAAAAAGTATCGAAAAAAGCCGGAGTGAGTGCGGATGCGTATTGAAAAGGCAGTTGATTCCCTTTGCAGGAAGTATCAGAGCAGGAATCCGTTTGAAATTGCTAAAGGCGAAGGAATTATCATATTGGACGAGCCTTTGGGAGACGTGAAAGGATATTATAATAAAGCCTTTCGGCAAAAAATGATCCACTTAAATCAGAGACTTGTTGGGGAGGAAAGGCGAAGAACTTGCGCACACGAACTTGGGCATGGTGTTCTCCATCCAAAATCAAACACTCCATTTTTGAGAGCAAGGACTCTTTTCCCAATAGGGCGGTATGAAACAGAGGCTGATCGGTTTGCGGTTGATTTATTGTATTCGGATGAAGATTTAAAAAAATATCTTCAATTTTCATCTTGTCAAATTGCTGAATTTTTGAAGCTGCCATTACCGCTTATCGAATATCGTTTAGGTGTTATGGAAAAGCAGCTGAAAATTTCGGTATAAAAAATAACCGCCCGCCCCGTCTTGCACGCGGAACGAGCGGCTACCATCAGCAGGGCTGACAGTACGATATTGTATCGCAGTAATATTGTACCAGTTCGGCCCGGAATAATCAATATCCCGGGCATTTTTATGCCCGAAAATGGAGGCATAGGCATGGCAACAATCGAAAAGCGGGGGAAGAGCTACCGGATCACAGCGTCCTGCGGGTATGATGTGGACGGCACGCAGGAGCGCCCACGGATGACCTGGCGGCCGTCCCCGGGAATGACGGATCGGCAAATCGAAAAAGAGGTAAACCGGCAAGCGGTTTTATTTGAAGAGGAATGCAAGCAAGGCTTTTCTGAGAGAAATGTTAAATTTCAGGATTTTGCGCAGAAGCAATACTTTGTCGATTATGCGCCCGAAAATTTGAGGGAAACAACGATCCAAGGGTATAACTGCCTTGAAGCTCGAACTTATAAGGCCCTCGGGCATTTGAAAATGGACAAGATTACTCCAACACATATTCAGCGCTTTATCCGCAGCCTTTTAAAAGGCGACAAGGACCATAAACCGTTGTCGAAAAAATCCGCAAAGAATTACCTATCATTTATATCCTCGGTTTTTGAATACGGAATTCAAATGCGCGTACTTAAAGAAAATCCATGTCACGCAGTAAAGATCAAAGTCGGTGAACGTCCGGAACACGACTGCTATACCATTGAGGAAGCTCAGCATTTTATCGATCTGTTGCGCAGCGAGCCGCTCCGGTATCAAGCCTTTTTTGCCTTGGCGATCTATGGTGGGTACCGCCGCGGGGAACTTTGCGGGCTTGAGTGGAAGGGCATCGATTTCGATACTTGCGTTGTGAGCATTCGGCGGGCATCGTAATTACACAAAAAAGGAGGGCATTTATACCGATGATCGAAAACGAAAAAGTCGCGTCGGAGTCTGAAGCTGCCGCGAGAGGTTTTGCAGGTTGTCCTGAAATACAAAATCGAGCAGGCGCAGCAGCGGCTGAAATGCGGCGACAAATGGGTTAATTCCGACCGATTGTTTACAAACTGGTGCGGTGAGCCGATTGATCCAAACACCCCATATAGCTGGCTCAGCCGCTTCTGTAAACGAACTGGAATGCGGAGGGCTAAATTTGCAATCCACAGCTTTCGGCATCTCAATGCTTCGCTGCTGATTACGAGCGGAGTAGACGTGAAAACAGTTTCCGCCGAGCTGGGGCATTCGCAGGTATCTACCACTCTAAACATTTATGCCCACACGTTTGAGCAAACACAAGCTGCCGCTTCAAAGGCAATTGCGGAAAAGCTGCCCCTGAAAAAGGCGGCGGTAAACCCCAAATAAACCCCAAGATGGGATATGTTCAGAAAAAGAAATCCCGGAACCCAGCGCTGATGCGGGTTCCGGGATGTTTACTTTGGTGCGCGAGATGGGACTTGAACCCATATGACATACGTCACACGCCCCTCAAACGTGCCTGTCTGCCAATTCCAGCACTCGCGCAAAAAATTGTTCCCCACGATCTATCCGCTGGGACAACGGGTTTATTATATCACCGAAGCCGCGCGTTTGTCAACCGGAAATCCACCTTTTTCGCGTCCTTTTTGTTTGGGCTTATGATCCGTTCCGGATGCGGAAGGAGGATTGAAACTTTCGGGAGCGGCGGACCGATATGCGCGCTGGTCCTCCGAAGATGGGCAGCCCGCGGTGAGAACACATATATTGAAATGCCGGGCGAATCCGGCGGAAAGGCATGGCGCACTTATGAATCAAATCGATTGGAAAAACAAATTGACTTCCCGTAAATTCTGGCTGGCGGTCGCCGGCCTTGTTGTAGGCGTGTTGGCTCTGTTTCAGGTGGACGCGAGCATATCGGAACAAATCAGCGGCGTCATCCTGTCCCTGGGCTCCGTCGTGGCCTACATCGTCGGAGAGGGCCTCGTGGACGCGGCGGCTGTCTCCACGCAGGAGCCGCCCAAAAGCGGGGAAGACGCGCCCAACGACAAGAGCGCGATGCAAAAGACATCCCAAGAGAATAGATAACGGATAAACAGCGAGCGTCATAAAGAGGGAAGGCGTACCGGGCGTTTTCCGGTGCGCCCCGCAGATTGCAGACAAAGCGCCGTCTGAGGTTGAGGCCCAGACGGCGCTTTTCATGGCGGTGCGCACGGAGCGCGAGAGGCCGGCCGCTCCAATCATGGGCGGTCTCTTGCTCGAAATTCGCTCGATTCAGTCGTCCTTCGAGCCGTGCAGGTAGATGCTGCAGGGGCCGGAACAGTGTGTGCCGGCGCTGGAAGGAAGCTTGCCGTAAGCACAATACTTGCAGGCTTCGGGCAGGTCCCTGTCATAAGTCCTGTCCATCGCGTGGGTTGTATCGTTTTCGAGATAATCGTAATTTTTCATAAAGCTGTTCAACCTTTCTTCATTTGGCATTCGGCGGATTTTACGCCGACCGGTTGCCTTGCCATTTTTGCATAAAAAACCGGAGGCACCGTGTTTTCCAGCTCCGCTCCGGGAACTGCGCATCACACGATGCCTCCGTATATGATTGCCGGGAAAACGGCTGCCTTACGGCAGGAGAGTTTTTCGTCGGCAAGGAACGGGAAGGCGCGTTTCACGGTATGCGCAGAGTACACCGAAGCCCACGGTCCGTACAGCGGAGAGTCTTCGCCCGTCGCGTCGTCCGGCCCTTTCGATGCTGCGGTATGCCATGAAAAGCCCTCCTTCCCATATTCAGTCGATAGGATATCCTTTACTCTCTCAATTTATTCAATAAGATACCACAATGTTCGGTCCGCGTCAAGGCAAACTTGCAAAACGGATGCATAAATATAAACGCAATGTTTCACAACGAATTGTGAAAACTTACGGGATGGAGTACAATAGAAGAAAAATGCGGCTGCATTTATTCATGCGGAACGGGGGAAAAATTCATGCCGATCCTTCATAAAATCGTTCTGGCTCCGGATTCCTTTAAGGGAACCATGTCTTCTGCGGAGGTTTGTTCCATCATGGCGGAGCAGGTCCGCCTGCACATGCCGGGGGCACAGACTGTTTCCATCCCCGTGGCGGACGGCGGCGAGGGGACGGTTGACGCGTTCCTCGCCGCAATGCCCGGGGAAAAGGTCTTCCTGCCAGTGCGGGGGCCATACGGGGAAGAGGTGCGGGGCTTTTACGGACTTTTGGACGGGGGAGAGACGGCGGTCGTGGAAACGGCCGCCTGCGCAGGGCTGACGCTGGCGGGTGAAAACCGCCGCGCGGAGAAAACGACCACCTACGGCGTGGGGCAGTTGATCGCCGGCGCGGCGGAGTCGGGGTGCGAAAAAATCATCGTCGGTCTGGGCGGGAGCGCAACGAACGACGGGGGAGCCGGCGCGGCCTGCGCGCTGGGCGCCCGCTTTCTGGACGCCGCGGGCAGGCCGTTTGTGCCGGTGGGGGAGACGCTGGGAAGCGTCGAAACGATCGACCTGTCCGGCTTATGTCCCGCGCTCAGACGTGTCCGCCTGGTCGCGATGTGCGATATCGATAATCCGCTCTGCGGTCCGCGGGGCGCGGCGGCGGTTTTCGGGCCGCAGAAGGGCGCCGATGCGCGTACCGTCCGGCTCCTTGACCGGAACCTCGCGCATTTTGCGGCGGTGATCCGCAGGGACCTCGGCAGGGACGTTTTGAAGATCCCGGGAGCCGGAGCAGCCGGCGGAATGGGCGCGGGGATGGCCGCGCTTCTCGGCGCGGAGCTGTGTCCCGGCATCCGGACGGTTCTGGACGCGGTCCATTTCGACAGCCGGGCGTCCGGAGCCGACCTGATCTTCACCGGCGAAGGGAGGCTCGACGCGCAGAGTCTGCAGGGGAAGGTGATCTCCGGCGTTGCGGCCCGTGCCGGAAGGCTCGGCGTTCCGCTCGTAGCCGTCGTGGGCGGGATCGGCGACGGGATCGGGCCGATCTACGATATGGGCGTCTCCGCCGTTTTCAGCATCAACCGGCTGCCCGTGGATTTTTCCATAGCAAAGGCAGGCAGCCGTGAAAATCTCGCGGCGGCGATGGAAAACATCCTGCGCCTGATCGCCGCGTTTTAAAGCGAAAGCGGCCGGGCCCAAGCTCAAACGGTTTCCACAAGGCCGTCGTGCGCCACGAGGATCCCCTCGGCGGCCAGCTTCCGGGACGTCTCCCTGTGCGGCGCATGGAGGGACGGCGCAAGGTGCGAAATATAGATTTTGCAGTTGTCCGCAAAAACGCCCAGGGGCTTCATGGAAACAATCAGTTTCCGCACCATGGGGATGCTGTTGTGCTCGCAGATGCGGAAATCGCCGTCGTAGTCCCCCACGGTTCCGTCGAACACGAACAGGGAGAAGCCGGCGTGCATCAGCGCGTAAAAAGTCGGGGTCAGGAACCATGCGCCGTCGCAGCCGTAGAAGATTTTCTTTCCGCCTTTTTCAAGGACGTAATGCACCGGCCGTTCCTCCGTGCGTTCCGTCCGGTGGTTCGCATACAGAGCTGAAACCGAGAAACCGCCGATCTGCTCCGGCTCTCCGCAGCGCAGGCTGTGGACGGCATAGTGCGCGCTTTTCGGGAAGAAGGCGGCGGCGGATTCATGGCACCAGACGTTGAGTCCGCCGGGGACCGCCGCCGCGAGCTTTTCAATTAGATCGGGACGGCAGTGGTCGCGGTGCGTGTGCGTAATCAGCAGGTCGGCAATCTCCTTTTTCTTCACGCCGGCGATGGCGAGGGAGTTCAGAGCGTAGTCGCCGCAGTCGATCATCAGACGGCCGTCCACAAGCACGGACGAGGAACGCCGGCAGTCGCAGTCGAATTTGTCCCGGTACTGTCCCTCTAGCCCCGGCTGATAATCGAACGCACCTGTCCCGAGAAAAAGAATTTCCATACGGAATTCCGCCTTTCGTATGCCCGGATGCCGGGCACTTTTTTCGTGAGGCTGGGCGCGTTTCCCACAGCCCGGTCGTCCCCAGTTTACCACAAAAGGCCGCATACCGAAAAGAAATTTGCAGCTGGGTCCGGCTTCAGGCGAAACAGCGGTTGGGAATCCGTCGTAAGCCTTTTTTGCACGCTGCTTGAATCTGGCGGGGAGGCCGGATATAATGGAAACAGAATCCCTTACATTCGTGCTTTTTCGCCTGGAAGGCCGGGGCGCCGCCCTGCCGTCCCGAAGCCGTGCGGGCGATGATGGGAGGCGTGTGCGTGCAGACGATCGACGAGGCGCTGGAGAAGCTGCAGTCTTCGCCCTTCCGCGCCGGCTTTTCCCTGACCGAAAAGGACAGGGCCTATGTGCGGGCGAAGGGCATGGATACGATCCGCCGTCACGCACGGGATTTTGTGCGGCGGAGGCTGGCCCCCGCCGTGATCCCGAACGACGGCAGACAGACGCCCATGCGCGGGCACCCGGTATTTTTGGCGCAGCACGCCTGCGCCTGCTGCTGCCGCGGCTGCCTCAACAGATGGTACCGCGTGCCGAAGGGCGTTGCGCTGACTGCGCGGCAGCAGGAACAGATCGTCGCTCTGCTGATGGCGTGGATCGAGCGCCAGATGGGGGAAAATGAGAACGGGGGAGTAAAATGAACGAAATCGGGCAAGTGGCAGTCGGGATCCTGATTCCGCTGCTTGGCACAACGCTGGGCGCGGCCATGGTCTTTTTCCAGAAAGGCGAAATGCGGCAGAGTGTGCAGAAAGCGATGCTCGGCTTCGCCTCCGGCGTGATGATCGCGGCGTCGGTCTGGTCGCTGCTTCTTCCGTCGATCGAGATGGCGGAAGCGGCGGGCGTGACCGCCTGGCTCCCCGCCGTCGTGGGCTTTTTGTGCGGCACGGGCTTCCTTCTTGCGCTGGATATGCTCATCCCGCACCTGCACCTCGATTCCGACCGGCCGGAAGGGCGCCCCTCCCGGCTGAACCGGTCGTTCATGCTTGTTCTCGCCGTCACGCTGCACAATATCCCGGAGGGCATGGCGGTGGGCGTGGTGTTGGCCGGCATGCTCAGCAACAGCGCCGCGATCTCCGCCGCCGGGGCGTTTGCCCTTGTGATGGGCATCGCCATCCAGAATCTGCCGGAGGGCGCAATCATCTCCATGCCGCTCGTAAGCTCCGGCATGACGAAGAGGCAGTCGTTCGCGTACGGCTTCCTGTCCGGCGTCGTGGAGCCGATCGGCGCTCTGGTCACGATTTTCCTGACGGCGCTTGTCACGCAGATCCTGCCGTATATCCTTGCCTTCGCGGCCGGCGCCATGATCTATGTGGTCGTGGAGGAGCTCATCCCGGAAGCCCAGTCCGGCGAGCATACCAATGTGGGGACCGTCGGCGCGGCTTTCGGGTTCGCGCTGATGATGCTGCTCGACGTGGCGCTGGGCTGAACCGGTTCCGGAAAACCGCGCCGCGGCGGCCGGCCGGGCTCATCTTTCTCCTCGTGAAAATCATACACAGAAAGCGTTTCCCGTCGAAATCTCTGTTACCATGGGGATTGGTGATGGAGAATTATGAAATGGAATGATAAAAACGCTGTTTTCAAAAGCGTCCTTCTCTGCGCGCTTTTTCTCGCCGTGGTGCCGGCGGCTTCGGGCAACGCGCAGGCGGGCGAAATCTCGGTCTCTTCCGGGACGACGGCGGGGGAACTGAGCGGCTCTCCCGATCTGGCCGGCAGCGGCGTGAAAGTCACCGTCGTCGGAAAGGACGGGAGCGCTCGGACGGGGGCGCTGCAGGACGGTGACACCGTCCTTGTGCGGGATGCAGCCGGCAATGTCACGGGCAGCTACCGGATTTCCCTGTCCGGCGCGGATTCCGGTTCTTCCTCCGGACGGGACGAAAGTTCGGGCGCGGACGCCCCGCCCGCGGGCGGTTCTTCCGGCGGTCTTTCCGGAGCGTCGGGGAGCGCGGGCTCCCGGGTGTCGGAAGAATCTTTTCCTTCCGCTTCGCAGCGCGGCGGGCTTTATCTCTTTTCCCAGCCGGTAACGGTGGAGGATCTGTGCCGGCAGCTCAACTCCCAGAGTGGAAACGTCGCGCTGCGCGCCGTTGTCACAGCCTTTTCCGGCGCGGTGAAGGGCAGCGGGCCGGTCTGCACGGGGGACACGGTCGCGGTGAAGGATGCTTCCGGGGCGGAGGTCAGCTCCGTCACCGCCGTGGTGCGGGGCGACCTGACGCGGTGCGGAGAACCGACGTCGGCCGGCTGCTCGCTTTTGTACGACTGCCTGACGGGGAAGCGGAGCCTTTCGGCCGACCTTTCCGAGGCCGCCGACCTGAACTGCAGCGGCGGCGCCGATACGGCGGATTTGCTGCTGCTGAAAAAGCTGGTTTCCGGCGTCCCATGAGTCCTATTTTGTTTGTCAAAGCGCGGAGCGAAGGATCGCCCCGCGCTTTTTTTATGCCCGCCGGCGCAAAAAAGCCGCGGAAGACAACTATTTGCGCACGTCCGTCATAAATCAGACGAGTCCCGAATACCTTTTCTTAGAAAATGGAAAAGGAGAGAGCTCTATGGATTATATGCTTGAGCGCGAAAGGATTGCCGTCGGGGAAACAATTTTCGACGGCTGCCAGGAACAGCCGGTTGACATAGACATCAATCTCCCGGATTACTGCCCGGATATCCAGCGGATCCTGAAATGCCAGATCTATCCGCGGATCTCCTCGCAGAGCGTTACGGGGGACCGTCTGATGATCGACGGGAGCTGCGGCGTGAAAATCTTTTACCTCGACCCGCAGAGCGCCTGCGTCCGCTGCTTCGCGACGGAAGAGTCCTACTCCGCCGAGATTGCCCTGAAGCAGCAGGCGGACAACGCGCTCGTCCTCGTTTCGCCGCGCGTGGAATATGTCAACTGCCGCGCTTCCAGCCCGCGCAAGCTGAACATCCACGGCGCCTTCTCCCTCTGCGCCAGAGTCGTCGCAGCGGGGCAGGACGAAGTGGTCGGCAACATTGCGGGCGACGACGTGGAGCAGTTGAAAACGACGGTTTCGTTCAGCCAGTTCGTCGGCTTTTCCCAGCAGCAGTTCAGCGTGGACGAAGTGCTTGAACTCCCGCAGGGGAAGCCGCAGGCGGACACCATCGTCCGCGCGGACTCGCACGCCGTGCTGCAGGACTGTAAGGTTACGGCCGGAAAACTGATGACCAAGGGCGAGGTCAGCGTCAAGTTCCTCTACCTCGCGCCCGGGGACGCCGCGCCGATGGAGACGGCGGAGTATTCCATCCCGTTCACCCAGATGCTGGACTGCGGCGGCGCGGCGGAAGACTGTATGTGCTTCGTGCGTTTTGCCGTAGCCGGCGTGGACGCGCAGGTGAAAAACGATTACTCCGGAGAAAACACCTACTTCGACACGCAGGCGAAGATCCGCGCTACCGTGCGGGTTTACCGCAAAACGGAGACCACGTTTGTGAACGACGCCTATTCCCGCCGGTTCGACATGAATATCACGGCGAAGCAGAGGACCGTGGAGAGCCCCTCGGAAAATCTCTCGGACGTTCTGGTCCATAAAAGCGAGATCGGCGTGGAGGACAACACGATCGCGAAGGTGATCGACGTCTGGAGCGAGATGGCGAACGCCAACGGCTCGGTGGAGGACGGCAAGCTGGCGCTGAAGGGCAAGTACAGCCTCTGCGTCCTGGCGCAGGACGACAAGGGCACGCCTTTCTACTTTGAGCGCCTGATCGATTACGAGCATCAGATGCCGTGCGCTTCCGCGGGCGACCTGAAGTGCAGCGCGGACGCGTCCGTGGGCGCGGTCAGCTACCGCCTGGCGGGGAAGGGGATCGAGGTCAAGACGGAGCTGCACCTGGAGGCTGAGATTTCGCAGCGCATCACGTTCAAGGCGATCTCGCAGGTGTCCGCGGACGAGACGAAGCCCACCGCGAAGGACGACGACGCGCCGCTCTGCCTGTATTACGCGGAGGCGGGCGAAAGCCTCTGGAACATTGCGCGGGAGTACCGCACTTCCGTGGAGAACATCCGCGCCGAAAACGATCTTTCCGGAGACGCGGTGGAAAACCGCGGGATGCTGATGATCCCAGTGTAAGCGGCCCGGAAAACTCCGGGCCGGTGATCAGACCGAAAATTCTCTGCCTTGAGGGGGAGGTAAAATGGAAGAACAGAATATTTACCGGGATATCTCCGAACGCACCAACGGCGATATCTACATCGGCGTCGTCGGCCCGGTGCGCACCGGGAAATCGACGTTTATCAAGCGCTTTATGGACACGGTCGTCGTGCCGAACATGGATTCGCAGTATCCGCGCGAGCGGGCCATAGACGAGATGCCGCAGTCGGCGGCCGGCCGCACGATCATGACGACCGAGCCGAAGTTCATCCCGGAGAAGGCGGTCACGGTCCATATCGGCGAAAACGCCACGTTCTCCGTGCGCCTGATCGACTGCGTGGGCTATATCGTGCCGAGCGCCCTCGGCTACATAGAGAACGACAACCCGCGCATGGTCATGACGCCGTGGTACAAGGAGCCGATCCCGTTCAACATGGCGGCCGAGATCGGCACCAAGAAGGTCATTACGGAGCACTCCACCATCGGCCTCGTCATCACGACGGACGGCAGCATCAGCGACATCCCCCGCGCCGAGTACGCGGAGGCCGAGGAACGCGTCGTCGACGAGCTGAAAAAGATCAACAAGCCGTTCATCATGCTGCTGAACTGCGTGGACCCCGCGACGAACGAAGCGGCGCAGCTCGGCGCGCAGCTCCAGGAAAAATACGGCGTGCCGGTGATGCCGGTCAACTGCCTGAATCTGGAGGAGGAGGAAATCCGCGGGATCCTCGAAAAAATCCTGTTCGAGTTCCCTGTGCGCGAGGTTCGCTTCGAGATGCCGCGCTGGATTTCCTCGCTGGAAAAAGACCACTGGCTCCGCTCGTCCGTCTTTTCCTGCATCCGGCAGTCCGCCGCGAAGGTGTCTAAGATCCGCGACGTGGACAATATTGTCGCCGGCGTGCAGCAATGCGAGTTCGTCAGCGCTTCGCGCACCGTTTCGGTGGATCTCGGCACGGGGCGCGCGCGCGTAGGCGTGCAGCTGGCGCCGGATCTTTTCTACCGCGTGCTGGGTGAGAAAACCGGCCTTGCAATTACCGACGAGGGCAGCCTGATGGACTGCATGATGAAGCTGGCCGAGATGAAAAAGACCTACGACAAGATCGGCGCGGCTTACCGCGACGCGGAGGAAACCGGTTACGGCATCGTGATGCCGGACGTGGATGAGCTCACGCTGGAGGAGCCGGAGATCATCCACCAGGGCGGCCGCTACGGGATACGCCTGCGCGCCGCGGCGCCGTCCGTCCACATGATGAAGACGCGCATCACGACGGAGATCACGCCGATCGTCGGCTCGGAAAGGCAGTCGCAGGACCTGATTGATTATATCCTGAAGGAATTCGAGTCGAATCCGTCGCAGATCTGGGAGTCGAACGTTTTCGGCAAGAGCTTGCACGAGCTGGTCAACGAAGGGCTTCACAACAAGCTGTCGCGCATGCCGGACGACGCGCGCGAGAAAGTCAGGGAAACCATCGAGCGCATCATCAACGAGGGCTGCAACGGGCTCATCTGCATTATCCTCTGACGCCGGCATATGCGAACCACGGCCGGGCGGCTGCAGCCGCCCGGTTTTTCGTTTTTCCATGCGATCCTGGAATTTCACCTATATTCTACGCCGTTTCGGGTTGCAATGTCGGACATGATTCGTGTATAATAAAAAGGAAAGACTTATGACTTTTGAGGGTAGGAAGTGTTGAAATGTTTCGGATTCTGCAAAAGCGCAAGCTCAACGATTCCATGACGCTCATGGTTGTCGACGCGCCGTATATTGCCCGCAAGGCGAAGGCGGGGCAGTTTATCATCCTGCGCGTCAACGAACAGGGCGAGCGCATTCCGCTTACCGTGGCGGATTACGACCGCGAAAAAGGAACGGTTACCATCATCTACCAGGTCGTCGGCAAGACGACGATGCTTCTGGACCGGCTGAACGAGGGTGATTCCATTCTCGATTTCATCGGGCCCCTGGGCAAGCCGAGCGAACTGGAGGGCTACAAGAAAGCGGCCGTCATCGGCGGCGGCGCCGGCTGCGCGATCGCCTACCCGCAGGCGAAGGCGCTGCATGCCATGGGCACCAAGGTGGACATGATCGCCGGCTTCCGCAGCAAGGACATCGTTATCCTTGAAGACGAGATGCGCGCCGCGTCGGACAACCTCATCATCATGACGGACGACGGCTCCAACGGCAATCAGGGCTTTGTGACCGACGCCCTGAAAAAGCAGATCGAGAACGGCGCAGGCTACGACCTGGTGGTCGCCATCGGCCCGCTCGTGATGATGCGCGCCGTAAACAACGTGACGAAGCCTTACGGCATCAAGACGATTATCAGCATGAACCCCATCATGATCGACGGGACGGGCATGTGCGGCGGCTGCCGCCTGACCGTAGGGGGAAAGACGAAGTTCGCGTGCGTGGACGGGCCGGACTTCGACGCGAGCGAAGTCGATTTCGACGAGGCGATCCGGCGCTCCAAGACGTATTTCGAGATGGAGCGCGCCGCGGCGCGCGATTATCAATGCCATTTAATGGAGGCTGCCAACCATGCCTAATATGACTCCGAAAAAGACATCCATGCCCGAGCAGGAACCCTCCGCCCGCAGAAACAATTTCAACGAGGTTGCGCTCGGCTACACCGAAGAGATGGCGCGCGGCGAAGCCACCCGCTGCCTGCACTGCAAAAACCAGCCGTGCGTGAAGGGATGCCCCGTGGGCGTGCATATCCCGGATTTCATCCGCTCCATTACGGCGGCCGATTACGAAGGCGCATACCGCACCATCAAACTGACGAATTCCCTTCCGGCGGTCTGCGGCCGCGTTTGCCCGCAGGAGAACCAGTGCGAGCGCAACTGCGTCCGCGGCATCAGGGGAGAACCCGTTGGCATCGGCCGCCTGGAGCGTTTCGCCGCCGACTGGCACTTGAAGCATGGCGAGGACGAGCCGTTCCACGCGGAGCCGAACGGCCACAAGGTCGCCGTTGTCGGCTCCGGGCCCGCCGGCCTTACCTGCGCCGGCGACCTCGCCGCCATGGGCTATTCCGTCACGGTGTTCGAGGCGCTCCACGTCGCCGGCGGCGTGCTGATGTACGGCATCCCGCAGTTCCGTCTGCCGAAGGAGATCGTGCAGAAGGAGATCGACGCGCTGAAGGCGAAAGGCGTAACAATCGAAACGGATATGGTCATCGGCAAGGTGCTTTCCGTGGACGAGCTTTTTGAGAACGGTTTCGAGGCCGTGTTCGTCGGCACCGGCGCCGGCCTTCCGAGCTTTATGAACATCCCCGGCGAGGGCCTCGTGGGCGTCTACTCCGCCAACGAGTTTCTCACCCGCGTGAACCTGATGAAGGCCTACAAGCCAGGCTACGACACCCCGATCATCCGGCCGAAGGTCGCCGCCGTCGTCGGCGGCGGAAACGTCGCGATGGACGCCGCGCGCACCGCGCTCCGCCTCGGCGCGGAGCATGTCCACGTCGTCTACCGCCGCGCGGAAGAGCAGATGCCCGCCCGCCGCGAGGAAGTGCATCATGCCAAGGAAGAGGGCATTGAATTCAATCTCCTCTGCAACCCGGTGCAGATCCTCGGCGACGAAAAGGGAAAGGTGAAGGCGATCGAGTGCATCCGCATGGAGCTGGGCGAGCCGGACGCTTCCGGCCGCAGAAGGCCGGTCCCGATCGAAGGCTCCAACTTCCAGATCCCGGTGGACGCCGTCGTGATGGCCCTCGGCAACACGCCGAACCCGCTGATCCGCACCACGACGAAAGGCCTTGAGGCAAACAGCCATGGCTGCATCATCGTGAAGGACAGCATGGAGACGACGCGCGAGGGCGTTTACGCCGCCGGCGACGCCGTAAGCGGGGCGGCCACGGTCATCCTGGCCATGGGCGGCGGCAAGCAGGCCGCAAAGTCCATCGACGAGTATATCCGTTCGAAATCCGGAGTGAACCGGAGCCGATAAGGAAACGAAACAACAAAGAACCCGCTGAAAGCAACGTTTGGCTTTCAGCGGGTTCTTTCCGTCGGGGTTCCGGCCCGTCCGGAAAGCGCCGTCCCGTTTTTCGCGGCTGATTTATTCTTGGAACCGGGTTCTGAGCCGCCCTACGCACACATACCATTTGGTACAGGCCATGACGAGGAAAATCGGGCCGGCAAGGGGAGTGCAAAGGATGGCAGAAAAATACGGCAGCCCGGATCAGCCGCATGATGCGCCGGCGGCGGAGCAGAATCCGGAAGCGGCGGAAGACGAGGAAAGCGAATTTGAAGAAGAAGAGCGCACGCGCGAGTCGCGGCGCGGCAACGCAAAGCTCCTGACCACCATCCAGATCATCGCGTGTCTGGTCGTGCTTGCGGCGGCGCTCGCACTGCGTTTTTCCGGCGACGGGGTCTATCAGAAGGTGCACGCGTGGTATCTTGCGGCGGTCAACGATTCGCTGATTGCGGAAGAACAGACGGCCCAGGCGAAGCGCGTTGTCGTCGGTTTATGGGATAATCTGACGGCCTCCCGCCCGGAGGTGTTCGGGAGTTCGTCGCAGGCGGCAGCGTCGCAGTCATCGTCGCAGGCGGCAGCGTCGCAGTCATCGCCGCAGACGGCGTCGTCGCAAACTGCGGCGCCGCAGTCCGGCGGGGCTTCCGCGCCGCAGTGACGTTTTGTGTCGGCAAATGCCGCGTCTCGGTGGGGGTTCCCTTTCTTGCCGTCGTCGCCCTTCTGCTTGCGCTGGACCGGAGCGGAGCGGCGCAGGCCGGCCTTGCCTGCGCCGCGCTGCATGAAGCGGCGCATCTGGCCGCGATGAGGTTCGTGGGGGAAGCGCCGCGGGAAGTCCGCTTTACGCCGTTCGGCATCGATATCGTGCGTTCCCGGGAAGGGCGCAGCTACGGCAGGGACGCCCTTGTTTCGCTTGCCGGGCCGCTCGCCAACCTGGCAGCCTTCGGCGTATGCCGGATGATCCCGGGGGAAGGCGCGGCTCTTTGTTCCGCCGGGAACTTTCTTCTTTTCGCGCTGAACGCGCTCCCCATCGCCCCGCTTGACGGGGGCCAGGCGCTCGGCGCGCTGCTCCGCGCCCGCATGGAGCCGGAAAAGGCGGAGCGGATCGTCGGAATCGTCTCTTTTTGTATTTTGCTTCCGCTTGCCGCCGCCGGTTTTTACGTCCTGCTGCAATCCCGGTGGAACTTCACCCTGCTGTTTGCCGCCTGCTACCTTTTTGCGCTCCTGTTGATGAAAAGGGAGTGGTGAGCAATACGCCGGTTCGAAGTAAGTATATTTTTAAGTATATATTACAAATGGTATTTTTACGGGCTCGCCGGGGCGGGAACCGGCAACCCGGCCGGAGACGGAATGGTCGGCGGCGGAACCGTAAAAAATACCGCCGCCGCGGGCTGTTTCCGTGGAAGCGGATGGAAAATATGGATCGGGGCAGGAGCGGGCCGTCAGGGCAGCGGAGCTTCCTTGCCGCTGAACACGATGCCCCGCACTGCGTCCACCGTCACCGTCGTACCGCTTTTCAGGATGCGCGTCGCGTTCTGCACGCCGACGATTACCGGTTTGTCCAGCACCATGCCGACGATCGCCGCGTGCGAGTTTGTCCCGCCGCGCTCCGTGATGATGGCGGATGCGGCTTTCAGGTAGGGAAGAAGCTCGTTTGTCGTTTCCGGGATCACGAGGATGTCGCCTTCCGCGAAGAGGCGCTTCACTTCTTCCTGCGTTTTGCATACGCAGATATTGGCGCAGACGGTCCCTTTTGTGACGCCGGTGCCGGAGACGAGGATGTTGCCCACAAGCTGGACCTTCAGCAGGTTCGTAGTGCCGGACATGCCCAGCGGCACGCCGGCTGTGATGACGACCAGGTCGCCGTCCTTTACCAGGCCGGTTTTTTTGGCCGCGTCCACCACGTTGTCGAAAAGCTTGTCCGTGTCGCGCTGTTCTTCGACCATCACGGGAGTCACGCCCCAGGAAAGATTCATCTGCCTGCGGACGGTTTCGTCCGTTGTGCCGCAGACGATCGGGCAGCTTGGGCGGAAGCGGGAGATCATGCGCGCCGTGCGGCCGGATTTCGACACGGTGAGGATCGCCTTTGCGCCGAGGTCGTGCGCCGTGGTGCAGGTGGCGTGCGAGATCGCGGACGTCACGTCCGGCTGGCAGGGGAACTCGCGCTGGCGAAGTCGCTGCTTGTAGTCGATGTCCGATTCCGTGTATTCCGCGATTCTCGCCATGGTTTTTACGGCGAGCACGGGGTATGCGCCCGCCGCCGTTTCGCCGGAGAGCATGATCGCGCTGGTGCCGTCGTAAATGGCGTTGGCCACGTCCGTCGCCTCGGCGCGCGTGGGCCGGGGATTTTTGATCATGGAGTCCAGCATCTGCGTCGCCGTGATGACCTGCCCGCCGGCGTTGGAGGTTTTAAAAATGATCTTTTTCTGGATGCTGGGGATCTCCTCGAGCGGGATTTCCACGCCGAGGTCGCCGCGCGCGACCATCACGCCGTCCGAGACCCGGATAATGTCGTCGATATTGGAAACGCCGTCGGAGCTCTCGATTTTCGCGATGACGCGGATCTTGTGGCAGTCCAGCTTTTCCAGCTCGCCGCGCAGGTCGATGATGTCCTGCTGGCTGCGTGTGAAGGACGCGGCGATGAAGTCGAAGTCCTCGCGCACCGCGAACGCGATGTCGGCGCGATCCTTTTCGCTGATGAACGGAAGCGAGAGGTGGATGCCCGGCACGTTGATGCTTTTGTGGGAGGACACCTGGCCGCCGTTCATTACGGCGCAGCGGATTTCGGCGCCGGAGGAGGAAAGCACCTTCAGCTCGATGAGCCCGTCGTCGATCAGGATCTGGGAGCCTCGCACGACCTCGGAAGGCAGCCGGCCGAAGGAAACGGAACAGATTTTGTCGGTCCCGGGGACGTCGCGCGTCGTCAGCGTGAATTCGCCGCCCGGCCGCAGCGTGACCGGCTTTTCAAAGTTCCCCGTGCGGATTTCCGGCCCCTTTGTGTCAAGCAGCAGCGCGACCGGCAGGTCGAGCTCGGCGCGGAGCTTTTTTACCATATCGGCGCGCCGCTTCTGTTCTTCGTGCGTTCCGTGGGAAAAGTTCAGGCGCGCCACGTCCATTCCATGCAGTATCATCTGCCGGAGCACGCTCTCGTCGTCCGTGGACGGGCCGAGCGTGCAGATGATCTTCGTCTTTCTCATAAGCGACAACCTCGTTTCTGATATTTGTCGTTATCCGGTTTTCAGCGGTCGAGTCGGGAGAATAAAACTTCCCCTATTATTATCATACTCGAAAAGGTCTGCCAATTCAATCTTGATTCCGCAATGCCTCCGCCGAAACCGGAAAAAACCGTATATTGCAATCGGATGGGATCCGTTATACAATAAAATACAAGGAATCCGGAAATCCGGCAGGGAGGCGCGGACGGCGGTGAAGAAGAGGGGAGAAAAGGTCATAAAAGGCCGGGTGCAGTGGAGGAAGGAAAAGGAAGTCCACAAGCTGCGCATCGTCTTGACCGTGGTGGCGGTTTTCCTCTGCGCCTCGGTCGGGGCCGGGGCCTTTCTGGTGTGGCGGCAGTGGGACGCCAACCGGAAAGCGGTCCAGGAAGCGGTGGCAAAGGTGTCGGCGGCGTCCGCCGGTTCCGGGGAAGTTTCGGCGCAGACAGAAGATGACCGGGATCTTCTTCTCGTCAATTCTTCCCGACGCGTCCCGGAGGATTACCGCCCGTCGCTGACCGGATACGGGGGTGTGCAGGTGGACTCCCGCATCCTCCCGGCGCTGAAAAAAATGATGGGAGACGCCGCTTCGGCGGGGTATCCGCTGAAGCTGAGAAGCGGATATGTGGACGAGAAGTCGCAGGAAACGCTTTATCAGGCCGAAGTCAAGCGCCTGACGACGGAGCAGAAAATGTCGAGGGTGTTTGCGGAGAACAAGGCCCAGTCCACCGTCGGCCGCGGGGGATACAACGAAAACCAGACGGGCCTTGCGGTCGAATTCGCCGCCGCAGGGGAGAAGGCGGGGCAGAGCTTCGCCCAGACGGGGCAGTACCGGTGGCTGGTGAGCAACTGTGTGAATTACGGCTTTATCCTGCGCTATCCGGACGGGAAGGAATCCGTTACCGAAGTTGAGCCGAATCCAGCGCATTTCCGGTATGTGGGGAGCGCGCATGCCGTGCAGATGCGCGCTTACGCCATGTGCCTTGAGGAATACGCGGCTTATCTTTCCGATCGGAGCGATTCCTGAGCGGAACCCGGCGGCGGCATGGCGCGATATGCCGCTTATTTTATTGTAAGGAAGAGCGATGCCGTTACGCAGTCGGAAAAAGAGCCTGAAGACCCGATATTTACCCGGAAGCAGCTTGTCCTTTTGATCTTTCCTCTTTTGGTGGAGCAGCTCCTTGCCATCACCATCGGCCTTTCCGACACCATCATGGTTGCGGGCGCCGGAGAAGCCGCCGTTTCCGGCGTTTCCGTCGTGGACGCGATCAACGTCCTGCTGATCCAGATTTTCACGGCCATGGCCACGGGCGGCGCAGTGGTGGCGGCACAGTATATCGGCAGCGGCAACCGGCAGGGCGCGTGCGATTCGGCCAAGCAGCTTATGTATGTCACCGCGATCATCGCCCTGCTGCTGATGGCGCTCTGCCTTTGTTTTCTCAGGCAGATCCTGCACATCGTTTACGGCGACCTTTCGGCCGACGTGATGGGGAACGCGGTGGAGTATTTCCGCTATACGGCGATTTCCTATCCGTTCCTTGCGATTTACAGCGCGGGGGCCGCGCTTTTTCGGGCGATGGGAAACAGCCGCATCTCCATGTTCGTGTCGCTGATGGACAATGTCGTCAATATCGGCCTGAATGTGCTGTTCGTCTACAACTGGGGCTGGGGAGCCAAGGGCTCCGGCATCGCCACCCTTTATGCCCGCGTCGTCGCGGCGGCGGTGATGGGCGTCCTCATCTGCCGCGCCGGCAACCTGATCCGGATCGAACGGCCGTTGCATTATGTCCCGGACTTTCCCATGATCGGCCGCATCCTTCACATCGGCGTGCCGAACGGGCTGGAAAGCAGCATGTTCCAGATCGGGAAGCTCATCGTGCAGAGGCAGGTCACCGCGCTGGGGACTTCCGCCATCGCTGCCAACGCCGTTGCCGGAACCGTGACCAATATCGCCAATATCCCGGCGAACGCCATCGGCCTCGCCCTGATCACCATCGTCGGGCAGTGCGTCGGGGCGGGCGACTGCGACGCGGCCGTGCACTTTACGAAACGCCTGATGGCGGTTACGTACGCGACCGTGGGCGCGGTGTGCGCGCTGCTGTTCGTGTTTGCGGGACCGATCATCGGCATCTACCGTCTGTCGCCCGCGGCCGCTTCGACCGCGATCCTTCTCACCCGGACGTTTTCCGTGGCGGACACCCCGCTCGCGTTTCCGGCGTTCACGCTGACGAATGCGCTGCGGGCCGCGGGCGACGTGCGGTTCACCATGATCGCATCCACCCTTTCCATGTGGGTTTTCCGCATCGGGTTCAGCTTTATCCTGCTCGGCCTCGGGATGCAGGTGCTGGGGGTCTGGTGCGCCATGTATATCGACTGGCTCGTGCGCTCGGTCATTTTCATCCTCCGGTTCCGCAGCGGGAAATGGAAGACGAAAAAAGTGATTTGAAGCCGTTTCCGCCCGGTAAGTTGTAAAATAAAATGGCCGAAAAGGGATCCCATCCTCAAAGGCTCTGGT
>ENA-UOOK01002942-UOOK01002942.1-fermentation-metagenome-genome-assembly--contig:-NODE-2942-length-20105-cov-5.251322_pt1 | contig 20105 bp, 19 predicted proteins | sample MGYA00245777_ERZ724023 | MGnify/ENA primary metagenome ERZ724023 (study PRJEB28704, sample SAMN03018312) | fermentation metagenome | biome: anthropogenic terrestrial biome; feature: soil; material...
GGATCAGAAGTTCAAGATGAGATCCGGACGGGGACCTGCCCGCGACACCGAGATCAGAGCTGTTGGCGCTCCCATTGTGCTCGGCACAATTCCTGGAATCATCGCTCTGGTCGGATGCAGCAACTATCCCAACGGTACCAAGGAATGCTACGACATCGCCAAGGAGTTCGTGGACCGGGGCTATATCGTCGTCACCTCCGGATGCATGGCCATGGATATGTCCCTGTACACCGATGAAGACGGCAAGACCATCTGGGAGCAATATCCCGGCGGCCTCGATGGCAGAAACATCCTAAACACTGGCTCCTGTGTATCCAACGCCAACATCGGCGATGCCGCCATCAAGATCGCCACCATATTCGCCCACAGAAACCACAGAGGCAACTTCGACGATATCGCTGACTACATCCTGAACAAAGTTGGCGCATGCGGCGTGGCCTGGGGGGCATACTCACAGAAGGCAGCATCAATCGCCACGGGCTGCAACGCACTGGGCATCCCTGTAGTCGTTCAGCCTCATTCCGTCATGTACCGACGTACATTCATGGGCAGGACGGACAAGCCTGAGGACTGGATGGTCATAGATGCCAGGAACGGCTCAATGCAGCAGATAGAGCCTGCACCTGAAGCCCTGCTTTACGTTGCAGAGACCAAGGAAGAGGCAATGATGGAAATGGCCAAGCTCTGCTTCAGACCCTCGGACAACAGCATCGGCCGGGCAATCAAGCTGACCCACTACTGCGACATATCCATGAAGTACTGCGGCAAGCTGCCCGATGACTGGCACATCTTCGTCCGCGACACCAAGGACCTTCCTCTGACCTACAAGGAGCAGATGATGAAGGAGCTGGAGTCCAAGCACGGCTGGCAGGTTGACTGGAAGGCCAAGAAGTTCATCTCCGGGCCGCTGAGACCTGCGGATGTGAGCTTTGATCCGACCAACCTGGCAAGGAAGATCAGGACCAAGAAGTGAGGGTGAAGGAGGATATAAAAATGGCAGGAGAAGTTAAGAAGGGAATTGATACCACCAAAAACGCAATTCCCTTTGAGATGGCCCAGATTCCCGGGCCAGAGATGGCCAAGTGCTATATGCCCAAGGTCATGGGCGCTATAATCAAGAAGGCGAAGAGGCCTCTGCTCGTGGTAGGAGCAGAGCTCTTCGATGACCCCATCATGTTCGATAAGATGATCGAGATCGGCAAGATGGGAATTCCCATTGCCGCCACAGCGCATTCCGTCAAGGGCTTTGTGGATAGGGGCTACCTGGATAACGTTTATCAGATCGGCCTGCATCCATTGACCGCAAATCTGCGCTTCCCCGACTGGAAGGGCCTGGATGGACAGGGGCAGTATGATGTGGTCATATTCATGGGAATCTTCTACAAGTTCGCCAATGCGATGTTCTCAACGCTGAAGAACTTCAACCGGGACATCAAGCGCGTCTCCATTGACCGCTACTATCATGTCAATGCCAATATGACCTTTGGCAACATGGCCTTCAATGCAGACGACTATCATGCAGCCGTGGACGAAGTAATCGCAGCGATGAAGAAATAAAGTTTATCCAATAACAGAAGAAAACAGAAGAGGTGTATTAATGGCAGATGTAAAGTTGGACATATCCCCCATGTATGAGGGCGAGAGAATCAGAAAGGACGATCTATGGGTAGAGCTTGGTGGCCCCAAGGCAGATGGATTCGAGCTGTCCCTGGCCGCACCTATGGATGAGATCGAGGATGGAAAGGTAACAGTCATCGGTCCGGATCTGGGAGAGACCCCCGAGGGCACCACCATGCCTTTTGGTATGATCTTCAGAGTTGGCGGCGAGAAGATCGAGAAGGACCTGGAGTCCATCATCGAGAGGCGCAACCATGCCCTGCTCTCCTACATAAGTGGCCTCATGCACCTCAACCAGAGATACGATATCTGGATGAGGATTGGCAAGGGTCTCAAGAAGAAGGGAGTCACCTCCTGGAAGGAGATCTACACCCCGGTCATCGACCTGTACAAGGCAGAGATGCCATTCATTGAGAAGATGGACATCACCATCGTCACCGATCCAGCAAAGGTCAAGGAAGAGCTGGCCAAGGCCATGGCCGTATACAAGACCCGCGATGAGCGCGCCAAGGGACTGCACGATGAGGATGTGGATGTCTTCTATGGCTGCACTCTCTGCCAGGCATTCGCTCCCACCAGCGCCTGCGTGGTCACCCCGGACAGGCCGTCCTTGTGCGGAGCCATCACCTGGTTCGACGGCAGGGCAGCCGCTAAGGTGGACCCAGAGGGCCCCCAGTTCCCCATAGAGAAGGGCACGGCAGTGGATGAGGTAAGCGGCGAGTATGCCGCCATCAATGAGATGGCTGAGAAGAGGTCTGGCGGCGAGTACAGCAGAATGCTGCTCTACACATTCTTCGATGCACCCCACACCTCCTGTGGCTGCTTCGAGACCATCGGATTCTTTATGCCTGAGGTTGACGGCATCGGCCTTGCCGATCGTGACTTCAAGGGCGCAACCCCCAACGGACTGCCTTTCTCCACCATGGCAGGACAGACCGGCGGCGGCAAGCAGGTCGTGGGCTTCCTGGGCATGGGTATTCTCTACTACTTCTCCCCCAAGTTCCTCCAGGCGGATGGCGGCTGGAGAAGGATCGTCTGGATGTCCAAGGGCCTCAAAGAGAGGGTAAAGGAAGGCATTGATGCTGACATGATGGACAAGATCGCCACCGAGGACGATGCCAAGGACATCGCAGCTCTCAAAGCATTCCTGCTCAAGGTCAACCATCCCGTCGTGGATGGCGTCTCCAGAAAGGTGGACGGCAAGAAGATCACCGAGGGCTGGAAGCTTGAAGAGGTCGATGATGATATCAAGGGGAAGGTCATGGCCTATATCGAGAAGACCGGCGGAGACATCAACATGGATACCGTCAAGTCCGAGCTTGCCCTGACCGAAGGCCAGTTCATGCAGGTCGTCGAGGCCTTGCAGGAAGACGGCGTGCTCGAGTGAGCAAATCTAAGAGAGGGTGTTAAACTATGCAGCTAAAACTCAAACCCAAGGCACCTGCAGCGGCGGCTCCAGCAGCCGCACCTGCAGCAGCAGGCGCAGCAGCACCAGCCATGAGCATGTCCGGCAGCGCCGGCGGCATAAAGCTGATTCTGAAGGATGCCAAGATAAGCATAGATAAGGTAGTACTCGCCAAGTAGAGTGCCGCCTTTTTCTCCCTTTTTTGGGAGATGCGGTTTTCCTGCGAGTGCAGTTATCTGATCAAAGAGTGAGGGAGATATTATGCAGCTTAAGCTTAAGAAAAAGGAAGCGGCTCCGGCCGCAGCAGCAGCACCTGCAGCAGGCGCAGCAGCTCCGGCTTTCGCTATGCCAGCAGCATCGGGTGGGATGACCATTGAACTGAGGGGCGCATCCATCCACGTAGCGGAAGTTGTAATAAAACCGAAAAAATAAGGAAGGCTAGACTTTGGGGAAAGTAATAGCGATAACTGGCAAAGGCGGCACCGGCAAGACCGCAGTGACCGCAATGCTCATCAGACATCTGAAGAACTCCGGGAAAAAATTTCGAATCCTTGCGATCGATGCCGATCCTGATGCCAATCTGGCGGATGCGTTGGGCGTTCAAGTGGGAAAGACCATCGGCGATATGAGAGAGTTCATGCAGGATTCCAGGTTCACAGCTTCTCCTGATACTGATAAGCAAGCTCTTTTTGAGGCCAAAGTCTTCGAGATCCTTTTAGAAGAGGATGGCTATGATCTTCTTGTAATGGGCAAGCCCGAGGGTTCTGGATGTTACTGTTATGTCAATAATCTTCTGCGAGCCATTTTGGATAAGACCGCAACAGATTATGATCTGATCGTGATCGATACCCCTGCGGGCCTCGAGCATTTCAGCCGGAAGATCTTTCCGGAACTCGACGACCTTATCGTTGTAACGGATGAGTCCAGAAGAGGGCTTACCACCGGCGAGAGGATTCGGGATATTGCCCGAGAGATGGGACTGAAGTACAAGAATCTGTATGTGATCGTGAACAAGATCACCACTGTCCGGCGGGAGAAGGTTCTCGAGAACGCAGCCAGCCTGGGCCTTGAGGTTATCGGTATTATTCCCTATGATGAGAGCTTAGCCAAATTCGATTTAGTGGGAGATCCATTGATGGGCCTTCCCGATGATTCGCCTGCAGTGCAAGAGATGGTGAATGTTGTCGGGAAACTGGGCCTGTGAGGGTGATTCGAATGGCAGAAAAGATCACTTTATCTGACCTGAATAAGACATTAACAGAGATGAATGTTCAATCCCTCGAGGGACTGAAGATCGAGGGAGATGTTGAGATAGACCTGGACGTGGGCGCAGGCGGCGTAGGCCCGCTCTTTGCATACTACTTTGGAGAGCAGGCAGCCAAGATCGCCATGCAGCTCATGGAGTTCGCCAAAGCAGTGGGATATCCAGTGCAGAACCTGATGCAGCCGGTGGCTGTCGCTCAGGCCATATCCCCGGCGCCCAAGGACATAGCAGCAGCCGCTGCAGCAGTCCCTGCCTTTAAGGTGGCCTCGGCGTTAGCTAGCGCCAAGTTCAGCGTGGGCGTTGACAAGACCTGGAAGCATCCCATTCAGGAGGTAACCCTGGGAGCGACCAAGGCGGACGGCGGAAGCCGCGGCCATGTGGTAAAGCTGGGCGGCGAGAAGGCCATGCCCTTCTTCCCGGATGCAGCAATGCCCCATGCCCCCAAGATCACCATGGACGTCTTCGACATGCCCATCGGCATGGCCAAGGCAGTCAAGATGCATTATGAGGATGTAATCAACTCACCAGGCGAGTGGGCCAAGAAGGCAGTCAGGGATTTCGGCGCCGACATGGTCACCGTTCACCTGATCAGCACTGATCCGCTCCTCAAGGATACTTCCGCCCAGGATGCAGTCAAGACGGTAGAAGAGGTCCTGCAGGCTGTGGACGTGCCCATCTGCATCGGCGGATCAGGCAACCCGGACAAGGATCCGGTAGTGCTATCCAAGGCAGCTGAGGTCGCTCAGGGCGAGCGGGTTCTTATCGCTTCCGCCAACCTGAACATGGATTGGGAGAAGATCGGCAAGGCCTGTGTGGACAACGGACATGTCTGCCTCGCCTGGACCCAGCTGGAGATCAACTCTCAGAAGGAGCTGAACAGAAAGCTGATGAAGGTCGCCGGCGTTCCGCGCGAGTCCATCGTCATGGACCCGACAACCGCAGCTCTCGCCTACGGCCTGGACTTCGCCTACTCCAACATGGAGAGAATAAGGCTCGGCGCTCTGAAGGGCGACGATGAGTTGACATTCCCCATGTCATCCGGCACCACCAACGCCTGGGGTGTCAGAGAGTCCTGGATGGTCCGCTCACCGAACAAGGACGACTCCGACTGGGGAGACAGAATGCTGAGAGGCCCAATCTGGGAGATTCTGACCGGCTACTCTCTGGCCATGGCCGGAGTGGACATCTTCATGATGATGCATCCAACGGCGGTCGCATATCTGCATGAGATCACCCAGTCTCTGATGGGAAGAATAGATGCCAAGACGCCCGATGCCAATGCCTGGCTCAAGATGGGGGTGTGAGGAACATGAAGGAAACAAGCCCGCTTAACCTTTACAAGCAGCTTCCACAGACCAACTGCAAGAAGTGCGGAGAGGAGACCTGCATGGCCTTTGCTGCTGGCCTGATCGCCAGAACCCGCAAGGTAGAGGAGTGCACTCCGTTAATTGAAGAGAAGAAGTACGCCAAGAAGCTTGCGACCCTCAGGAGCACCGTCGCTCCCGAGCTGAAGATGGTCTATGTGGGGGTCGGAGAAAAGCAGGCCAAGGTAGGTGGCGAGGATGTCATGTACCGCCATCAGATGACCTTCTTCAACAAGCCGCCATTTGCCTATGATGTTGCCGACAACATGGAAGAGGCAAAGCTCATAGAGCGGGTCAAGAAGATCACCACCTGGCGAAAGTTCTACATCGGCAAGTGGCAGGGCGTGGAGATGATTGCCGTCCGGTCTGTGACCGACGATCCGGCCAAGTTCGCCGCCTGCGTCAAGACTGTCATGGCCAATGGCAATGGCTTCCCCCTCATCCTCTGCTCCTTCAATCCGGCAGTTCTCAAGGCAGGCCTGGAGGTCGCAGCCAAGGAGAAGCCCCTCATCTATGCCGCCACCAAGGACAACTGGAAGGAGGTCGCTCAGCTGGCCAATGACTACAAGGTCCCAGTCACATTGAGCGTTCCCTTCGACCTGGATGGACTCAAGTCCATGGCCGTCACCTTCGCCGAAATGGGACTGACAGACCTGGTCTTAGACCCCGGAACGGCACCCAACGGCAAGATGCTGCAGCAGACCCTCACCAATTTCATCAACCTGAGGAGGGCGGCTGTGGAAGAGGCCCAGAGGGATATCGCTTATCCGGTAATGGTCCTGCCCATCAACGCCTGGCTGACCACCGATGATCCGGTTCGTGCTTCTTACTGGGAGTCAGTGCTCACCGCGGCCTTTGTAATTCGCGGCGGTGCAATCATGATCAAGCACTCCCTTGAGCCGCACAGCATGATGCCCGATATGCATCTGCGCTTCAACATCTACACCGATCCCAGGACGCCTGTGCAGGTCAAGCCCGGCATCTACAAGGTCGGCAACCCCGGACCGGAGTCGCCAGTATTCTTGACCACCAACTTCGCCCTGACCTACTACACAGTGGAGTCGGACGTGGCCTCAAACGGCATCGATGCTTACATCATCGCCATCAACACCGATGGCATCGGCGTGCAGGCATCTGTCGCTGGCGGCCAGTTGAGCCCGGTCAAGATTCAGGACTCCTTCAACGAGGCAGCCTTCGATTGGTCCGGTCAGAAGTACCCGGCCATGGTTCTGCCCGGAATGGCAGCCAAGTTCTCAGGCGAATTAGAGGACCTCTTCGCAGGCAAGGCCAAGATCATGGTCGGCCCAGAGGACTCCGGACGCATCATCGGCTGGATGAAGGACTTCTGGCCACCCAAGTAAAGCGGACTCGAAAAAGGGTATTGCATGTGCCCCATAGCGGGCACATACTCTCATTTTATGGCTTCTTGATCTGAAAGTAAATTTCAGGAGGAAAACGATCTTCTATGTTAGCCCTAAAAAATTCTGCTTTGAGCCTGGCTCTGATGCTCTTCATTCTGGCAGGAAGCGCCCAGGCCCAGTCGTCTGATGGGGCGGAGGTCTATCTGGGTGAACTCGATCTGCTGGCAAATAGCAGCTCCACGAATTCCAGCTTGATAAACAGCACCCTCACAAATAGCACAGCGGCCAATAATTCAACATCGATCGATGTCGTTCTTGTCCCGCCTCAGAACCTTTCTGCCTCCACCGGAAAGGAGGTTCTTGACCTCACCAGCTATGCAAGAGACAGGGTAAACAAGAGCCTGGCCGGCTACACGAATATCATGTATCCCATCACCGGCTCTCGGGGAACCACTGCTTCTACCTCAGGAGGAGGCGGCGGTGGAGGAGGATGCGGCTGCGGTTAGATTCCAGCGCGTCAATTTTTTGCGATGTCTATATCTTCTTGCATAGATACAGGCCTAAGAATCCCTCTTTTTGTTCCTCTCTCTCGATCACAAAGCCCGCCCTCTCGAGCAAGCCGCGCATGATCCAGTCCATGGTGGAGAATTCCTTATTGATGTGGCTGGTCATACTCTGGGCAAATCCAGGACCCGCCTTCTCCATCGTTCTGGATATGAACCTCTCTATCTGCCTCTCATAGTCGCCCGGATCGAAGGAATAGACTACGTCCCTCAGACAGAGCCTTCCTCCCGGCCGCAGCATGCTGGCTATGTTCAGCAATGCGATCTGTTTCCAAAAATCTGGCAGGTGGTGCATGGCTATCTGGCTGACGATGGCATCAAGCGGCCCGTCCTCGTGCTTATAGGTGAGAAAGCCACCAACTCGAAAGCTGATGTTGGAGATTCCCTGCCCCTGGGATTTTTCCCGAGCATACTGGAGCATCCCTGGGGATATGTCGATGGCATAGACCCGGGCGCAACGGCGGGCGGCGGCCAGGGCGAACTCGCCAGTGCCTGTTCCTATTTCCAGCAAGGAATGATGGGGCTTGATCTCCAGGAATGATAGGATCTCCTCTATCTCCCCCTGGATGTCTCTGAACCTTTGCATATTTCGGTCGTAGGATGGGGCGATGGCATCGAAGTCCATGCCGGGATGGTCCGGCTCGTGGTAGCACCATTCGGGTGGAGGTATTCTATCTTCTTTCATTGAGTTCACCTTTGATTGCACAGAGCATGGGTCGTCATATCTAAAAGTATGTATAATGTGGCTCAACAAAAATTAGTTATAAAATGCAGGATAGGTTATCTGAGGGGATCGAAATGCCAAAGATAGCCGTAATCTATGCCACAGGCATGGGAAGGACAAAGAAGATGGCAGAGGCCATTGCCAGCGGGGCAATGACCATCGAAGGGACTGATGTATTGCTGAAAGAAATCTATGATGCATCTTTAGATGATATAGCGGACGCAGATGCAATCGTTCTTGGTGGCTCGACCTATAACTATAAGCTGATCAAGTCAATGGATCCATTCTTAAAAGAGATGGTAAAGCTCGACTTGAATGGGAAGGTGGGAGTGGCATTTGGCTCGCATGGGTGGAGCGGTGAGGGAGTTGTGACCTTGATCGCCCGCATGAAATCCTTTGGCATGCGAGTAGTGGAGCCAGGGACGACAGCCATACAGGTTCCGGGCAAGGAGGATATTGAGAAGTGCTTCCATCTGGGAAGAACGATCGCGACGGGATTGGGAAGCTAGGTCCCTTCCTGGATGGCCAAGAAAAAAAATGCGGATGCACTGAGGCTTAGGAAATAACTCAATAATCCAATCAGGCCTCAGGACATCCACCGTCAATCCATTTTCCATAGAGGGGTTCTGGCACATTCTCTGCTGGGTCCTGGCAGCGATATACATAGCCGCACCATCGATGGACCTTCCTGTCAGTCCCTGCAACTATTTGCTCCTGGCACCAGAGCTTCAGGCCGCATCCATCCGCCAGGCTGAGCTGCTTTATCATCTCTTCCTGGCTTGCCCCTTGGCCGAGCAGCTCTTTGAGTCTCTTCTCTGTCTCCTCCAGTGTCATGATTAATAGATATGTATATTATCGGATTTAAACTTTGAGCTTCTAGATGTGAGATAATGGCTTTTTTAGTTTCAACTCATACTTCCATCGCTCTCTCCAGCTCCAGCGCTACCATTGCCCCTGCCATCCTCTTCTGCACCGTCCCTGCCAGCATCCGGCCCGCCCGGGCCCGAGAATACTGGTCCACTTGCCAGTCCAAGCCATCGTAGCCCACTTCCATGAGAATCAGCCCCTCTGCTGGGGCGGTAGGAGCGCCGTGGTTCAATTCGGGACGGAGGAGATCTCTAAACCAGCGCATATCCTTCTGGCCTGAGCCCACCTTTTCGGTGGCTCCCACGATCTTTCGCACCATATTCCACAGAAAGCCGTCTGCCCGGATGTCGAAGATGAAAAGGCCGTCTCTCTCTGATATCTCCAGCTTCTCTACCCTCTTTACCGTTCCCACCTTGGCGGAGGAGAAGTTTCGAAAATCGTGCTCCCCCAAGAGCATCTCCGCTGCCTCTTCCATTAGATCCCTGTCCATGCCGGGGTGCCAGAGAAGATACTGGTACTCTCGCCACAGGGCATTCCAGCGAGCAGAAAAGCCCACTGGGGCGATGGACCATGCCCAGGTCCAGATGTCCCGGGGCAGCCTGCCATTCACGCACCGCGGCCTGGTCAGATCGACCTTATCCTCGTCTATCCAGAAGTCGATCACCTGGCCCAGAGCTGAGACTCCCCGGTCCGTCCGGCCGGCATAGCAGAAGTCGCCGTGGATGACTCCTATCTGGGCCAGCGCCCGCCGGACCTGGCTGTCCACAGTTACTCGATCGGGCTGCTTTTGAAATCCATAATAGTTATCTCCCAGATAGGCGAGCTTGAGGGCGACCTTCATCCTGATCTTATCCTGAAAAAAAAAGATGGATTGGCTGGCTTTCCCAGATCCCTTCTCAGATCTCCCTGGGATCGGTGATATAGCCGGTTATGGCGCTCGCTCCCGCGGTGGCGGGGGAAGAGAGGTAAACGAAGGCCTGGGGGCTTCCCTGCCTGCCCACGAAGTTGCGGTTGGAGGTGGCCAGACAGCGCTCTCCTGCCCCCAGGAGGCCGAAGCTTCCTCCCATGCATGGGCCGCAGCAGGGCGACTCCACCATCGCCCCCGCCTCCATGAACCTCTCCACCAGGCCGGCTCGCAAGCATTTCATGTACTCATCCCGGCTGGCGGGGACCACGATCATCCGTACTCCTTTGGCCAGGGGCTCATTCTTCATCATCTCGCTGGCAAGCTGCAGATCCTCGAATCGGCCGTTGGTGCAGGAGCCCAAGAATACCTGATCGATCCGGGTTTGGGGAACCTGGCTGATGGGCAGGACGTTGTCTACATTATGGGGCATGGCGATCTGCGGCTCGAGATCGGATACATTCCACTCCCTCCGGGAGAATGCTGCATCCTCGTCTCCATTGATGAATCCCGCCTCAATTGCCTCTCGATCCTGGACTCGTCCCTCCAGGTAGCTCTTCGTCGTCCCGTCCGCCGGGAAAATGCCCACCTTGGCCCCCATCTCTATGGCCATGTTGGAGACCGTCATCCTCTCGGGAATGCTCATCCTCTCCGCGGCCTCACCCCGGAACTCACAGGCCAGATAGTTGGCCCCGTCGGCACTTATATCGCCGATGATGCGCAGGACGGCGTCCTTTGATGTTACTCGGGAGGGCAGTCGGCCCTCGATCATTATCTGGAGGGTCTTGGGCACCATAAACCAGAGCTTGCCGGTGGCGAAGACTGAGGCCATGTCCGTCGAGCCGACGCCGGTGGCAAAAGCCCCAAAGGCTCCATAGGTACAGGTGTGAGAATCGGTGCCCAAAATCACGTTTCCAGGAAGCACGTGCCCTTTCTCAGGCATCACCTGGTGGCATACGCCGCAGAAGATATCGTAGTTGAGAATATCCTGCTCGGCAGCAAACTTGCGCAGCTGGATGTGGTTTTCTGCTGCCTTCAGGCTGTCTGCCGGGACCTGATGATCGAAGAGAAGAACGATCCTGGTTGGGTCCCAGACCCGGGCATCCCTGCCTGCAATCTCATAGAATCCCTTCACTGCCAGGGGGCCGGTTATATCATGAATCATGGCGCCATCTACATTCGCCATGACGAACTCGCCCGCCTTTACCTCTTTGTTTGCCGCTCTGGATAATATCTTCTCAGACAGGGTTTGGCCGCTCATGGTGACTCTGTTGCCCTTCATGATAATAAATCTTGACCTTCCGCCCGGCCATGCCGCGGTTCATGCCCGGCGGCTGAGATGTTCGCTGTTCATTCCTCATTCAGCAGAGCGTCCTTTGATAGTTTGAGGCTCTGAATCTTTGCTTCTCTTAGGTCGGAGACGAAATCCGCCATCAGATTTCGGTTTCTCAGGACGGCCGCCGGATGATATGTCACAAGAAAGCGATCGCTCAGAATCCGGCCGCGCAGGACAGTAACCCCCACAACTCCCAGGACGGCTTGAATGGCAGTGTTCCCCATCAGGCAGATGATCCTGGGGCGGATGGCATCCATCTGATCCTCTAGATAGGGCAGACAGAGCTCGATCTCTTTTTTCTTCGGCTTTCTGTTCTGGGGCGGACGGCATTTGATGACACTGGTTATGAAGACATCCTCTCTTTTCAGGCCGGCCTCGTCCAGAGCCTCGTCCAGCAACCTTCCCGCCCGGCCGACGAACGGCAGTCCTTTTAGGTCCTCCTCCCGACCAGGGGCTTCTCCCACCAGCATGATCTCGGCCTCGGTTGGGCCGCTTCCGGGCACAGTGAGGTTTCGGCTGAGAGAAAGAGGACAAAGCTCGCAGGAGGCGATCTTTTCCTGCAGCAGGATCAGGTCTGGCGGGCACATGCTGGCAGCCATTGAAGCTTGCCATTGATAACCCTTCTCCATTGATCCTTCCCCTATGAAAAATCAATCGCAACGAAAGGTTCTTATTTATTCAAGCCCTCTAGCCAGATGAGGAGGGTACTGATGCAGTTCGCAGAGTGGACATATCCCCTGAGGAAGTTTGACGATATATATTATACTATTGAGAGAATAGTTTATGGCAAAGGGGAGCTGAAGGGCTTCACCACCGAAGATATCTACAATAACCTGCGGGATAAGCGCTTTTTCAATGATGTGCAGGATCTGAATCGATATCTGCTGGAGAACGGGCGGAAATATAAGATAAGAAAGATAGATGAGGCCTGGGAGCGCTATTACTAGCGCTTCATCTGATCTTTTCTTTGAAGTAGATATTTCTCTCATCTATTCCCAGTTCATTGAACCTGCCAGTGGCCAGGATGCTATGGCTGTACTTGAGCAGGGCTACCCTTACACCAGGTGCCACCACAGACTCCGAGGGGAGGATCACATTCTCGCCAACAACCGGAACACCCCCATTCGGCCCATTATTCACTCCCAGAGCACTATGCTCCTCTAAGGTGCAATGGCGGCCCACTATTGCTCTGTTGATAGTAACTGAATGCTTGATATGAGCAAAGCTCATCACCATGCTATCCTTTATCTCAACATCGCGGTCGATGAGGCTGGTATGGCCGATATGGGAGTTCTCAATGACTACACCCCTCTCTATGCGGCAGTTTCTGCCTATGGAGACATTCCCTTTCAATACAATATCCCCTGAAGCAAGATCCGGCTCGATCCTGGCCAGGGTGCTGGGATGGATCCACTGATTGGTCCTGTAACGGTACTTGCGGTCGAAGTGCCTGACCCGACCGGAGAGGCAGTCCATAGCCGCCTGATGCAGTCTTTCCGGTGTCCCTATATCTATCCAGTATCCCGCGACGGGGAAGCCGTAGACGGGATAGCCGTTCTCAGTCAGGTAGGGGATCAGATCGCCGCCTATGTCCCTGGCCTTATCACCCATCTTAGCCAGGACCTCCCGGACCTCGGGGCTGAAGAGATAAAAGGCGGTGTTTATCATCCGGCTGGGCTCGCTGCCCGGCTTTGGCTTCTCCACGAAACCCCGGATGCGCATATCCTCATCCACCCGCGCTACGCCGTAAGATGAGATGCTCTCCCCCGGTGCTATCTCCTTTAAAGCGACGGTCAGAACCGGCTTATGCAACTGATGGAACTGGACTATGCTCGACAGATCGATATCGATAAGGTTGTCTCCCGACACCACCAGAAGGTCATCTTTTATATCAAAATAGTTCATGCAGTAGCGCAGAGAGTCGGCACTGCCTACGTCATCATAGAGCGGCTGATAGCTGAAATCCTGGTGGTCGGCGATTCCCAGACGCTTGAAGAAGCCCTCACCGGCCTTGAAATAGTTGCTCAGGTTGAGGGTATTGCTCGCTCCCTTGCTGCCTAAAATGAACCGGCGACAGCCCTGGCTGGCCAGAACCCGGAAGAGATTGGCAATTATGGCCGTATCGCATAGCTCCACCAGCGGCTTGGGCTGGTCCAGGGTCAAAGGATACAGGCGCGTCCCCGAGCCGCCGACGGTTGCTAGAACCTGGGGAAACATGCTCCATAATTGAAGCTGGCAGGAATGATAAACCTATCCCCGCAAATCATACCGATTGCATCTGTTCTATCTCTTCCATTCTATATTCAGTACCCCCGCATGATCTTCATAATGATGCGGGCGATCATGAAAGCGATAAGGAACAGAATAGCATAGAAGGCTATTGTAATTACATCCATGGCAGGTAATCAGTCATTTCTGGTTTATAGATTTGATTGCCATACAAAAAGATTGATCAGCCATAAGTGCCCCAACCCAGAGCAATCAGGTGCGATTCATGAATCATACAGGGGCCATAGAGAGGGCGAAGGAGCACTTCGCTGAACTGCTCAATGAGCAGCTCAAGCGCGTTGATCAGATGAAAGCAGGAGAGGACTGGGCGGACTACAGCCGGCTTATGCCGATAATAATTGGGGTGGTAGGAGGAGACGGCATCGGCCCTTTCATCACTAAAGAGGCGGTCCGGGTGCTCGAGTACATCCTGGCTGAGGAGATCCAGTCTGGAAAGGTCGAGCTGAGGTGGATCTCGGGCCTTACCATCGAGGAGAGGGTCAAAGTGATGAAGGCCCTGCCCGAGGAGACCCTGGCGGCGCTGAAGGAGTGCCATGTGATACTAAAGGGTCCCCTCACCACCCCCAAGAAAGGGGATAAATGGCCAAACCTGGAGAGCGCCAACGTATCCATGCGCCGGGAGCTGGACCTCTTCGCCAATGTCCGGCCGGTCAAGGTGCCGGAGAAGGGTATCGACTGGATCTTCTACCGGGAGAACACCGAGGGCGAGTATGTCCTGGGCAGCTCAGGATTCAATGTCACTGAGGACCTGGCAGTGGACTTCAAGGTTATCACCAGCCAGGGAGCGGAGCGAATCGTGCGCCTGGCATTCGAGTATGCCAAAAAGAATGGTATCAATAGAGTCTCTGCGGTCACCAAGGCCAATGTGATCAAGACCACAGACGGCAAGTTCCTGGAGGTAGCCCGGCGAGTAGCCCGCGAGTATCCGGAAATTCAGTTCGATGACTGGTTCGTGGATATAATGGCGGCAAAGCTGGTGGACGAGAAACGGAGGCGCGACTTCAAGGTGATCGTCCTGCCCAACCTGTACGGGGACATCCTCACCGATGAGGCCGCGGAGTTCCAGGGCGGAGTGGGCACCGCCGGAAGCGCCAATATCGGCAAGAGGTATGCCATGTTCGAGGCCATCCACGGCTCAGCTCCGCGCATGGTCGACGAGGGCAGAGCGCAGTATGCCGATCCGGCGAGCATGATGAGGGCCTGCGTGATGATGCTGCGCCACATCAGCTTCATAGATCAGGCCAGCCGGATGGAGATGGCGCTGGATATCTGCGGCCAGTTCGAGAAGAGAATGTGCCTCACCGGCAGGCCGGATGGTGCCACTGGAGCCCAGTACGCAGACTATGTGCTCGAGACTATTCAAGATCCAGATCTACAGAATCGCTGGCAGAGATATCAGGCTTCTGGAGAGGTAAAGCTTTAGCTGAAGTGGTTCCATAATATTGCTCGTGGAAAACGTTGCAGAAGCATTTCTGGGCTTGAGCCGAGAGGATTTCTCTCTGCTGGGCGCGATTGAAACCGGGATGAGGACCCACGAGTGGGTCCCCACTTTTATAATATCTAAGCTTGCCGGCCTCTCCGCCAGCAAATCAGAGTATCGCCTGCAGCATCTTTTTGAGAAAAAGCTGGTGGTGCGAGAGGCTCAGCATTACCTGGGCTATCAGATAAACTTCGACTCCTACGACCTTTTAGCGCTCTATGACTTCGTCCGGCGCGATCAGGTAAAAAGCATCGGAGAGCGGATAGGGGTGGGCAAGGAGTCTATTGTCCTTGGGGCCCAGGGATACGCCTCTTTAGCCATCAAGTTCCACCGCCAGGGACGGACCAGCTTCAAGCACGTCCGCCGCCTGCGCGACCACCTCAAGGACAAGCCTCGGGTCCCGTGGCTTTATGCCGCCTCTCTGGCAGCCAGACGGGAGTATCAGGTGATGGAAAAGCTCTACTCGAAGGTTTCCATCCCCCGGCCGGTGGCCATCAGCCGGCATGCTCTGGCAATGGAGTATGTCCCCGGGCCGCTTTTAAACAGGATCACTCTGGAAGATCCCGAGGATGGGCTGAGGTTGATCCTGGGTGAGGTTGGACGGGCCCTGGGTCAGGGGATAATCCATGCCGACCTGAGCGAGTTCAACATCATGATCACCGATTCCGGGCCGGTGATCATCGACTGGCCCCAGGCGGTGGATGCCGCTCATCCTCATGCAGATGAACTCCTTAAGAGGGATCTGGGCAATGTGCTTCGCTTTTTCCAGAGAAAGTACCGCATCGATATGCCGCTGGAAGAGGCGCTCTCGGTTGTCCGGGAGGCGGACAGGGTTTGAGCATCTTCGGGGTGGATATCGCCAGCGGCTCACCAGGCAGCCGCAGGGATCCCAGCTACTCACTGGTGATCCTGGAGGGGGATGCCACTGCCCTTCACCATATGATCAGCAGGCATAAGCTGATCCGGATGATCAGGGAGCGGCAGCCGGAGATGGTGGCCATGGATAACGTCCATGAGCTGGCCCAGAGCCACAAGGATCTGATCAACCTCCTGCGCCGTCTCCCCCCTTCGACCAAACTGGTTCAGGTGACGGGCGGGGATCGGCCGGAGTCCCTGGTCCGTCTGGCCCGCTGGAATGGCATCACCTTCGACCGCACCAAGCCCCTGGAAGAGGCGGAAGCTTCGGCCAGGCTGGCGGCCAGGGGGGTTGGGGCCGTGGTCTCCGCCTTTGAGGACAGGACTCTGATCAAGGTGAGCCGGAGGCGGTCATTGGGTCGGGGCGGCTGGAGCCAGAACCGCTACACCAGAAAAATCCATGGAGCGGTGATGGCCATGGCTCGGGAGGTGGAGAAGCAGCTTAACGAAGCCGGTTTGGAGTACTCTCTGCGGACGGTGGAGGGCCTGGGAGGTTTCACCCGGGCGGAGTTCGTGGTGGAGGCCACCAGGGATAAGGTGCACATCAACCCCGGCTATTCGGTCGATGCCCAGCTGAAGGTGCAGAGCATCGAGAGGCCTTCTCTGCAGTATAAGCCGCTGCTGCACCGCAGGGGCTACATCATCGTGGGCCTTGATCCAGGCACCACCACCGGCATTGCCGCCCTGAACCTGCGGGGGGAATTGGTCGATCTGATCAGCTCCCGGGCTATGTCCTCATCCGATGTCATCGAGTGGATAGCTGCCAGGGGAAGGTCGCTGATTGTGGCTACCGACGTCTCGCCCACGCCGGGGGCGGTGGAGAAGGTAAAGAGGGCCTTTAATGCCGTCTTATTCAGTCCGGGGGCGGATATGGCCGGGGAGGAGAAGATAGCCCTCGGAAGAGAGGTCGGCTACAAGAACGACCATGAGAGGGATGCATTGGCTGCCGCTCTGTCCGCCTTCAGGAAGTACAAGAACAAGTTCATCCAGGTGGAGAAGAAGGCTCCGGCGGAGGTAGATCCCGATGAGATCAAGGCACTGGTGGTCCGGGGCTATTCCATTGAGAACGCCATCGCTGAGTTCGCCCAGGCTCCCCTGCCGGAGGGCAGGCCAGCCGCCCCGGCGGCCTCCGGGGCCGCGACCCCAGATCCGGATACCGCGGCCCTGCGGCAGCATATCCAGCAGCTATCCGAGCAGGTGAAGACGCTGCGCACTTACCTGGATGAGCTGCAGGCCCAGCTGGCAAAGAAGGATGCCGATCTGCAAAAGGCGAACGTGAGGCTGGACCGGCTGAAGGATAAGACCTCCAGGGAGATCAAAAGGGATCATGAGATCAGGATCCGGGACAAGGAGATCGGACGGCTGCGCTCCATCCTGCGCTCGGAGAGAAAGTACACCAAGAAGCTGAAAAAGAACGCCGTCGCCCGTAAGAAGGCGGAGAGGATTGAGGAGGTCAAAGGGCTGCGCCGTCTGAAGCCTGTGGCCGCTTTCTCCAAAGAGGCGGTTCTGGCTGCGGCGGAGCGCTACTCTCTGGCTGAGGGGGACCTGGTCCTCTTAGAGGACTCCAGCGGCGGGGGAAAGAGCACGGCTGAGATGTTTCGGGAGAGGGGGGTTGCCGCCATAGTGGCAGAGGGGGAGATGGCCCAGGCGATGCAGGAGTATTTCCTGGACCTGGGCTTGCCAGTATTCACCTCCTCGGAGATTGCGGTGCAGAGGATCGACAGCCTGCCATTCATCCGGCCGGAGGAGCTTGAAGCGGCGCGGGAGAAGTGGGAGGTGCAGCAGAAGGCCAGGCAGGCGAGGCTGGAGGCGGAGAAGCTGGAGAGCTTATTCCAGGATTATAAGGCGGAGAGGATGAAGGAGGAGAAGAGGAAGAAGAGGATGAAGATGGCTGAGAAGATGGGGGAGGAGGGGTATGATTGATAGGTAATTCTTCTCCATGACGATATTGAGGAGTGTGGAGAAAGGGATATCCGCGCATTTTTACCAGTAATATACCTTTCGGATGAGAGTGAGACTTCAGCTTATTTTTACCCGTAAATTAGCCTGATTCCAAGCTTGTCATATAGGAATGATAGGCAGTGGCTATTGGGGGGGTCTGATGTGGAATACCAAGATATACCTAGAGCCTCCGAGCCATGCTCGGGCGCTTCCTGGCCAGATCGGCAATCATATATCCTTTTGAAACATTAAACTTTTAAGTACTTTTCATGCTCCGATAGGCTTATAAAAAAGTTCCTCATATAATCAATATGTATCTACAGATGCTGAACTATTGGTGAGCCCATTATCCTTTAATACTTAATCTATAATGTAGGGATCAAGTAATTGTGGGGGATCGCATGGGAGATGTCAACGTATTCAGGTTCAATGGCGATAACGTTACAGAGCTTGAAAAATCTTCTTTGGCAGTTGAAAAGGCACTTCAGACATTAATAGAGAAGAATTTAGAGGTCTTTTTTGGCGTACGTTTCCTTGTCTCAGAATACTCTACAGGGAAAAAACATGGCGGACGCATTGATACCTTGGGCATCGATGAAAATGGCTGCCCCATAATCATCGAGTATAAGAGAGCCATAAACGAGAATGTGATAAATCAAGGATTATTCTATCTTGATTGGCTCATGGACCATATGGCTGAGTTCGAACTAATGGTCCTCAAGCATTTAGGACAACAAGAGGCCAATGAAATTGAATGGTCAAGCCCTAGGTTATTATGTATCGCTGGGAACTTCACTAAATACGATGAATACGCGGTCCAACAGATAAACCGAAATATCGAGCTTATCCGCTACTGCAAGTATGGGGATGATGTATTCTTATTCGAACTAGTTAATGCATCTACAGCTCAAACTATAGATACTGAAATTGGAACTCTTATTAAAACAATCCCTGAAAAGCCACCTTATAAGACTGTGGACGAGTATCTTGCTCAATCAGACGAGAATTTGCGAAACCTGTTTGATTCGCTAAAAACTTATTTACTCGCTCTAGGTGATGATGTTCAGCAAAATACGTTAAAGTACTATTATGCTTTCAAGCGGTTTAAGAACTTTGCATGTGTTGAAGTTCATCCCCAGGCTAGAAAGCTAATCGTCTTTGTGAAGCTAAATCCAGAATCAATCGGGCTTATACCCAGTTTTATGCGAGATGTTAGAGGCATAGGGCATTGTGGAACAGGTGATCTTGAGATAACCATAGAATCAAATGATGATCTTGATAAAGCAAAACCCTTCTTACAAAAGAGTTACGAGGTAAGTTAATTGTGAGGATATAATGAGTGAATTTAAAGATATACTATCATTATATAATTATCTTGAAGAATCTACCTTGGATTGCAGAGATTATAGAACAATAGCTGATCTTTTTAGGGGAATAATAGAAATTGATAAGGACAATAAAAGTAAGGCACAGTGGGAAACAAGCTTTTTTAATTTCGTGGCAAGAGATGGAGAAATATTGCCGTTAAGTCAATTCACTGATGAAAAAGGAAATATAATCACATACCCTGATCTAAGTAAATTCGACGAACAAGCCTTTAATTATCTATTAGATAGGATATCCTTAACGAAAAACCCCTTACTAAAATCGAGATATGCGCATATCCTTTGGAAAAGCCCTAAAAAGCATGGTAACTATGCGCAAATTGCGATTGATTCCTATCTTAGGCTTGCAGAAATCGCTGAGGAAAAGGATCTATTAAAACCTGAAGAACATTACGGGTTCTATGAGCTAGAGTTGATAAAAAATGCATATTTTATTGCTCGACAAATTAATGATAAAATCCGACTTAAGTTAATGAAATCTAAAATAAAGAGTCTAATTTTCCACTTTAATAGTAAGAGTGTATCTGCTTTTAATTTGCGGATTACTCTGGTAGAGTTGATGCTAGATCAAAGAGATGTATTTAATAAAGATGATTTTGTTGCTTTGAATCAAGTTTGCCTTGAGACAGCGAGATTGTATCCGCCGGTCCAAATTTGACCCCTCGCGCCGATCCGATTTTGACCCCTTAG